>Ga0172363_10001111_pt1 | contig 21514 bp, 16 predicted proteins | sample LakKivs2_kivu2a2_FD_114541 | JGI IMG/M metagenome (GOLD analysis project Ga0172363, IMG submission 114541) | Sediment microbial communities from Lake Kivu, Rwanda - Sediment s2_kivu2a2 | ecosystem: Environmental > Aquatic > Freshwater > Lake > Sediment | place: Rwanda: Western Province, Lake... | reverse complement strand
CGAATTCCTCGATCCTCCATCGCCGACAAAATTCTTGAATCTTGTCATATGGAATATCGATTTTTGCTTTTCCCTTTTTCATATCACAATATTAGGACAGCATACCAAGCGAGTCAAGTGCGCGTGCCCCAGGACGCCGACGCGTTAAGTAGCAGCTTACCGCCGGCCCCGACCTCCTCAACGATCCGGTATTTGCCGGCGATGACCGTCCCAGGCTTCAGGACGAGAACCGGAGTCTCGAGGGTCTTGGTGAATGACGCCTCTTCTTGGCCCGCTCCTGAGCCAGAGCCCGACCCCAGCGGCGCCCCGCAGTTACTGCAGAACTTCGAGTCGTCCCTGTTTTCGGAATGGCACTTGGGACATATGATCGCCATATCCCTCTCCCTCGGGCGATTTAATTTGGATGAAAGAATATCAAGTCACACAAAAAGAGTCAATGAAATGTGCCGACACGAGCCATTGTATTGTGCTGAGATTTATCGGCTGTGTCAATCGTCTGAATAGCTGACGATCTAACCAGCAAATCGAAAGAAAAAATGCTTGTAATAAACTACAAATACATTATAAAATAATCATGAAAAAATTACAGAACAAAAAACATATTTCGAGAAACTCATATGAAAAAAGAATATGATCTCAGGACAATGAAAAGCCGGAAGAATCCTTATGTCAATCGGCCGAAAAAGCAGATTACGATCCGTTTGGATAGCGGCACGATAGAATATTTTAAAAAGCTGGCTGGAGAAACCGGTTTTTCCTACCAAGCACTCATTAATCTCTATCTAAGGGACTGCGCTGAAAACCATAAGAAACTCAAGGTGGGCTGGATCGAGTCTTGTCAATAATCTAATAGATCAGCAGTTGCTGCAGAATTTCGAGTCGTCCCTGTTCTCAGCGTGACACTTCGGACACTTCATGAACCCTCCATCTCCCAAGGAGAGGCATAGGATATGAATTCACAGGATTAGAGTCAAGTCTGTTGCAATCCAAAGCCTTAGCCATGGTTCTTGACACCTGCCTCAGGCAAGCTTATTCTCTTGTCGTCTTAATCGGGGAAATTTGAGGCATGCCATCATGGCCCTAAAGGAATCGAGACGGGTCCCATGGTGGATGTTCATCATCGCCGCCATATTTCTTGGCGATTTCGTGCTTCAGACATAGGCGCCCATTCTCAAAGGAGGCCCGGATGAAAGTTAGAAGCCCAATTGTAATTGCGATCATCGCTATGATGATATTTCCCGCCGCCTGCAGGAAGGAGGAAGTCCGGGAAACGGCGGCCACGAGCCGCGATGACCTGCTCGCGCGTGCCTCCTCGCTCGAGCTCGACACGGCCTACGTACCCCCTCCCGGCGATGCCCTCGAGCACCACACGGCCGGCTTCGCCAAGATTCTTTGCTCCGCCGTTTTCATAACCGGGCTCGATCCTGACTTCGCAGCCGAGAACATCGGCTACTTCACGAGTCCCTACAAAGAGCGGGCCTACGTCATCGAGAAGGTTATCGACAGGGAGAACCAGGCGGTCCATCTGAAACTGGCCAACGGCGTGATTCGCACGGCCAAGTACTACGGAGACCTGGGTTGCGTGGCGCTGCCAAAGGGTAAGGATTCGGTTTACTTCGCTCCCGTGGGCATCGAGAGCGCCCTTCCCGATCCAGCCGGCCAACCCTGGCCCATGGGGGACATGCTGCCCGATGAGCCGCTGCCGGAAGGGATTGATGCTGCTAAAGTGGCCGCCGCGGTCGATGCCGCGTTCGAACCCCCCGAAGGCATGACGGCCGCCTTCGTCGTGACCTGGAAAGGGCGCATCGTCGGTGAGCGCTACCGTGAAGGTATCGACATGCATACGCCGCTCGAGAGCTGGTCGATGGGCAAGAGCATCACTGCCACCCTCATGGGTATCCTCATCCGCCAGGGTGTGTACGATTTATGGCAGCCGGCTCCGGTTCCCGAGTGGCAGGGAGAGGGCGACCCGCGAGCCGTGATCCGGATCGCCGACATAATGCGCATGTCGAGCGGTCTGAGATTTCGCGCCCCCCAGGATCCGGATTTCGATCCCGCTCCCGGCTACCCGGACCACCTCTACGTATATACAGGCGGTGTGAACTCCTTCCAGTGGGCGGCGACACGTCCCCAGCAGTGGCCGCCGAACACGGTCGGCCGATACCGCAACTCCGATCCGGTGCTGATCAACTACCTGGTCCGCCTGGCGGTTGAGGGCCGGGGAGAGAATTATCACCAGTTCCCTCAGAAGGCCCTCTTCGACAGGATCGGGATACGGAACATGATTCTGGAGACGGATCCGTATGGGAATTTTTTGCTTCAAGGATATGAGTTCGGCCCGGCCCGCGATTGGGCTCGACTCGGCAACCTTTACCTGCAGGACGGGGTGTGGGCAGGCGAACGCATTCTGCCCGAAGGCTTCACGGAATTCGTGAGCACTATAGCCCCGGCCTGGGAGGCCGACGGCCGGCCCATCTACGGGGCATTTTTCTGGATCAACGGAACGGGGACCTACCCCATTCCCGGAAATGCCTACTACATGGCCGGTGCGGGAAACCAGAAGACGATCATCATCCCGTCCCACGATCTCGTCGTCGTCCGGCTCGGACACTACAAGGGAGCGGGCCCTGGCGAGGCCGGCCTTAAGAACGCTCTCAAGCTGCTCGTGGAGGCCGTGCCTGAAAGCCGCTGATCGAATCTAAAAAAAGCGTTCACAACCTCCAAAAAATGATATAGAATCCCTGCTAATACGTCCTGAAAGGAAGACGACATGGGGACGCTTCACTGGATCGACTGGACGATCATCGCGGGTTATTTCTTGATCATTCTCGGCCTGGCCTGGCGGATCATGCGCCAGAAACAGAGGACCTCGACCGACTACTTCCTGGCCGGCCGCCACCTGGGCTGGCTGATCATCGGAGCCTCCATCTTCGCTTCGAACATCGGCGCCGAGCACCTGGTCGGCCTGGCCGGCTCCGGAGCGACCGACGGCGTGGCCATGGCCCATTACGAGCTTCACGCCTGGTGTTTGCTCGTTCTGGCCTGGGTCATGGTGCCTTTTTACATGCGCTCGAAGGTCTTCACCATGCCGGAATTCCTGGAAAAGCGTTTCTCGCCGACGGCCAGAACGGTTTTATCGCTGATCTCGCTCGTGGCTTACATCCTGACCAAGCTGGCCGTGGGCATCTTCGCCGGCGGAATCGTCTTCAGCGTCCTGCTGCCGGAAATGCGTCTTTTCGGACTCGACAGTTTCTGGATCGGCTCCATCCTGGTCATCATCATCACCGGCATATACACGGTCATGGGCGGGCTCAAGGCCGTGGCCTACACGGAAGCCATTCAGACGTTTATTTTCATCATCGGCTCGGCTCTGGTGACTTACTTCGGTTTGAAGCTCCTGGGCGGCTGGGGCGAGCTCCGGTCGATCGCCGGATCGGAGATGTTCAACCTGTGGAAACCCCTCGTCCCGCCCGGCATCGAGGGGACGTGGGCGCCGATCAAAGAGGCGGGCCGGATGGCCTGGTATTTTAACGACAATTATCCCTGGATCGGGATGCTTTTCTGCGCGCCGATCATCGGCCTGTGGTACTGGTGCACGGATCAGTACATCGTTCAACGCGTGCTCGGCGCCCCGAATGAGCGGGAGGCAAGGCGCGGAGCCATCACGGCCGGCTTTTTCAAGCTTTTGCCCGTATTTCTTTTCATCATCCCCGGCATAATCGCTTTCGCCCTGGCTAAAAGCGGCCGGTTGGTCGAGCTCCAGCAGGAACTTCTCGGGCCGGCCGGAGAGCTCATCCGGGCCAACGCCCAGAAAGCCTTCCCCATGCTCGTCGCCTATGTCCTGCCGATCGGAGTCAGGGGGATCGTGGTCGCCGGGCTTCTGGCCGCGCTGATGAGCTCGCTGGCCGGGGCTTTCAACGCCGCCTCGACTCTCTTCACCATGGATTTTTACTCGCGTCTCAAACCCAGAGTAAGCCAGGAACAACTGGTGAGGATCGGACGGCTGGCGACCGGGGTCATGGTTCTGATCGGGCTTTTATGGATCCCCGTCATCCGCGGCGGTAAAGGGCTATACGATTATCTCCAGGGCGTTCAGTCGTATCTTGCTCCGCCCATCTTCGTCGTCTTTTTCTTCGGCGTTTACATGAAGCGGTTGAACGCCAAAGGCTGTTTGGCCGCACTGACCACGGGCTTTGCCCTCGGCATTTTCCGGCTGGCCGTCGATACCCCGGTGAAATTAATCGAAGGCTTCTCTTATACGCAGGGTTCTTTTCTGTGGATCGTCAACAACATCTTCTTCCAGTACTACAGCCTGTTCATCTTCATCGTCAGTATCCTGGTCATGATCGTGGTCAGCTACCTGAGCGAGACGCCGGCTTATGATAAAATCAGCGGCCTGACCTACGGCACGGTCACTGAGGACCACCGCCGGGAATCGCGGGCCAGCTGGCAAGCCCGGGACGTAATCGCCTCGGCAATCGTTCTGGCTTTGATCCTCGCCGCTTACCTTTATTTTACGGGGTAAGCAGCGGGAAGCGGATAAGCGCGAGCAAACCGAAGGACTGAAAGGAGGAAGCGTCATGAGAAAAGCGAGCCTATCGATTCTTGCGGTCTGTCTTTTTGCGCTTTTTGCAGGCCAGCTGACCTCCTGGCCCCAGGTTGATAGAGTCCAGACTAAAGTTCCCCGGCTGCAGCCGCGGCCGGATCTGGTGGTGGCTGATTTCCAATTGAGCCGTGAATATGAGACAAGAACGCTAATTGTCGCAGGCAGAAGGCAGTCAATGATCGAGCAGCGTTATTCGTTGACTATAAGGAATGCCGGCGCTGCCCCAATCACGACGCCCTTCAGGATTTATTTCCTTTATGAAGTCCCCGGCCGGAACACTTACCATCTTCAGACTAGGGAAATTGCCTCAGAACCTGCCCGGTTCGTTACTGTAGACCGGCTGGCAACGGGCGAACGGAAGACCTTGCTTGGATCAGTCTTATTCGGGCGGGAATTAATGGGGAATTCCGGCCGGATATACGCAGTGCTGGACATGGTTGACGAAGATTTAATGGCGGCTCACGGCCGCGTTCTGGAAATGAACGAAAGCAACAATCTGAGCGCCAAAATCGATTTCAGCCTGCCGGCGGCAGCGATCGCAAAACCCGCTCCAAGTTTGCAGATGCAGCCTACCAGGACTGTCAGCCTCACGGAAGAACTTCTGGATATCATAGGAGGGGCGATTCGCGGCCGGATCCACATAAACAATGATAACGGGCATTCGGATTCGGACCATTTCACGCCCAACAATCCGTTCCGGGCTAATGACTGTCTTACCGATCTTACCGTCGTCAGCCAGCACTATTCGAACAGGTTTAATTTTCCCGAGATCTATTTCGAACGGGCCGGTTGTCAATATCACTATTATTTGCGTGATCTCGATTGTATTCTTCTCGGCGGCGCCGGTGAACGCGGCCGGCGGGTTCTGGGGATCCAGGACGGAAAATTGGTCTTGAGGCTGGACTTCGAAACCGGCGGCCGGGTCGAACTCAGGGGCTGGGAATACACAGCCGGAACTTTTTACGATCTTTCCGCCCCGGACATCGACATCACGAGACTGATTATCCACGTCAGCCTGACTCCGGCTTTGATAGACGGCATTTTTACCTACAGCGACGTCTCTGTTACGCCAGACCTGGACGTCAGGTTTACCGGTGCCCTCGATACCGTTTTCATGAATGATACCGTGATGCGCATCCGTTCGGCCATCAGAGGAAATGTTCAGACTGCTCTCCGGAACGCCCTTTTGGACGAGGCCATCCGTCAGGCCTTCGGGCGGGGAGCGACCGAAGAAATACGTTCGTTTTTCAGTGTCGACCGGTTAGTCAGTATGAATGTCGAGCCTGACCGTATTTCTTTCGTATGCAGATAGGTTTTTGAGGGCCGGTTTATTTTGCGCCGGTCTGCCAGGCGGCTTTATTCGTCCTTGATCCAAACGATCGAGCCGAGGGGCGGCAGGCGGCGCTGGTCGCGGGACGGGGCGGCTGCCGCTTCTTTTTCGACTGGTTCGCGGTTGGCCCGGGCGTAGTACGGAATGGCCGTGAACGGAGATCCGCCGGACCAGTTTCCGGTGATGACCACTACCCCGCCGAGAAAATCATCCCGCCAGGCTGCCGTCAAGGGCGCCTCCGGATCGAGAATCTGATCGATATCCTGGTCGACGCGCTCGACGCAGTAAATCAGCGGCCCGTAACGAAGAGCTGTACGACCGGCGTTGCCGGTGATCCGCTGGTCGGCCTTGACTCTCTGGATCGTCATCGACAACTCGAGGTCGATCCGGTCGCCCGCTTTCCACTCCCGGCTGATCACGGCGTATCCGTTTTCGATCTCCCGCCGGAGCGGCGATCCGTTGACGGCTATCGAAACGAGTCCGTCGGCGTTGGGCCGGCTCGGGTAAAGGCTGCTGACATCCCTGTCCGGAACTCGGATCATGACCCCGAATCTCGCCGGACTGGCCGGATTGACGGTCAACGTAACCAGGCCGCTCCAGGGATAACCCGTTTTTTGAATCATCTCGACGGTAGTGCCCGCGACATCCTCGACGGTTACGGTGCTGCCGATGAACAGATTGACGAAAATCCCGTCGCCGCTTTTCAAATACATCCAGGTAGGCAGCTGCAGCAGGGTGCGGGAGATGTTGCTGACGCAGCAGGGACAGACGTGCCAGTCATAACGGCGGCGGCGCGTCTCCAGGGGATTTTGATAGTAGAAGTTCTTACCTTCGAGGTCGATTGAGCCGAGCAGGGCGTTGTAGAGAGTCCCCTCGTAGAGGTCGGCGAACCTGGCCTCGTGCGACAGGCGGTTCAGCCTGTGCTGGAAGAAAATCTCGCCGCAACTGGAACATGATTCGCAGTAGGCGTTGTTGCCCAGAGAGTAATTGGGGCCGAAACCCTCCGAGGTCTCGCCGCTGCCGATGCCGCCGGTGAGGTAATACTTTTTGTTGACTATGTTGTCCCAGAGGGATTTGGCGGCGCTCTGGTAGTCGACGTCGCCTGTCTCGATGGCTATGTCGGCCATGGCAGTATAAGAGTAGGAAGCCCGGACGGCGTGGCCGAGCGCTTCGTATTGCTGGATGACCGGGACGTGGCTCTGGTCGTATTCAGTGCCGCCGCGGCGGACGTCGAGCAGGAATTTGGCGAGCTCGATGTATTTTTGGCCGGGGGCGAGGGCGCGGGCGCGCGCGGCTTCGCTTTCGCCTTCGCCGCCAGTGCCGCCTTCCACCTCATTTACATAACGGCCGAAGCGCACCAGGGCCATCTCCATGACCTGGTGGCCGTCGAACCATTCCTTCTTCGGCGATGGGCCGATATTGGCGTACCAACAATCGGCCAGCCTCCTGGCTGCGCCGTATAACCGGGCGTCTTTTCCGCCGGTCGCCAGGTGGTGGGCGATGCCTGCTTCCAGGAAATAGCCGGCGACGTAGCCTTCATGATCGCCCCGGCGCGTCCAGTGCTCGAGCGGGGTGTCGTCCCGGGAGCGCTCCCGCGGCAGGGTGAAGGCAGTTTGAAAGTATCCGTCGGACTCCTGGGCAGCCAGGATCTTGGGGATCCAGTCGTCCAGGGTTGCTTTCATCTTGTTCTGGGCGGCTACGATTTCGCGATCACCCTGAGGATCGACCATGAGAGCCAGGCTCATGGCTTCGATCGTATTGAACACCCAGGCGTTGGAGAAAACGTAGCCGCGGTGGCGTCCGTGCGGCTTGCCGGCCAGCTTGTTGGCGGCATCAATTATGTTGTTCATGCCGCCTTCCGGCAGGTCGGGATCGGAAATTTTGTCGATACAGTGCGGAATCCAGTTCACGATCAGGGCCTTGATCCTGTGATTCCAGAGCTGATTGTCGATCTTATAAGCTGTGGTGTGAATGGGCTGGAGGGCTGTCGAGGGCGGCGGCGGCTCGACTTTGACTTTTAAGGTGGATTCTCCGGTGAGGGAGTCCTTGCCCGCTTTCAACTGAAGCTCGTAATCGCCCGTAACCGAGAACGTGGCCGTCGTTACGAGTGTGCGGGCGTTTTCGAATCTCACTTTGCCGGGCCCGGATTTTTTGCTCCAGGTGAATTTGAGCGGAGGGGCGTCTTTTCTATGAAGAGCCTTTATCGCACCGGTCAGGTAGGTCTTGCCGCCCGAGACGACGACCCGGTCGCAGCCGGCGTTCACCAGAGGCGGGAAATCGGGGGAGCGGCCCGAATCCAGGACCTTCCATTCGAGAAGGCCGGCCGCGCTGTTAGGGGAGGCTACTATCTCGAGTCTGAGCTTGGTCGTCGTCAGCTCATCGAACTCCGTCCTGTTGAACTGGTCGACGGCCGTTCCGAGTCCCGACGGATTATTCACCGGGACGAACTCAGCGCCGTTCCAGTATAAAAGCCGGTATGACTGAGGCGGTTGGGTCCGGCGTTCGTCGGCGGCCCAGTAAACTTCGATGGCGTTGGTGCTGACGGCTTGAGTCCAGCCGTACTCCACCCATTGCGGTTCAGCGGTTCTGCTCCAGATGGCGAACGAGCCGCGGCTCCGGTCCTGAGAATTGGCGGGGTCATGACCGTCGTTCAAGGCTTCGAGGGCTGTCGATGGCCTCCCGGACAAGGAGGAGGGCGAGGCGATGATGGCCAGGTTGAGGGCGATATCGTCCGCTTTCGTCTCCGGCCGCTGGTCACAGGCCGAGCCGTAAAACGCTAGAAAGATTGCTATGAATGAAATTGCAAGAGAACGGAAGAACCGAAGTTTCGGGGTCATTATTTCCTCCTTACTTTCCCGGACCCGGATTTTCCCGGCCGAAGCCTGCCGTCGAACCTTGTCTTTTCGAAGAGCCCGGGAGATCGATCGCTCGTAAACTCGGATTAGCAAGCAAGCTCGGAGTATTATAACAAAACGCGGATATGTTTGAGCTCTCGAGTGTTCAAGCCGGCCATCTTTTTTTTCTGTTTGTTCTCTGTTTGCCTCCTTGCGGACGGGGACAGGAGGACATTTCGGTTGGGAGTGGTGGGGAATTTTAGCCTGCAAGCCAAGGGGAATATCTTAGCTCCGGAGTCCTCCAGTTTCCGCTTGAGGCTACCATCAAGATGCTGGGTGCCGGCATTATTAAAAAATTCTACTTAAGAGTAAGCGGGTCGTTTCTTGTTTCGGCCCAGAGGGAACATTTATGTTTGGCAGTCACCATGAACATATCGATCATCGACCTGATTTAAGATTTCCAGGACATTCGCCAAAAAAACAGGCCTGATTTAAGCTAAATTGTTATTGATCTATCGGAGGCCTGCGATCCCGACTACATCCCATCCGCCGGCGTTATATGAAATTATTGCTTAAAAGTAACGGCGACATTTGGCTATCTTCCATAGGGAATATTTCTGACTAGCTTTCAGGAAAGCATTTTTGTGCCGTTGCGAGAGGGGATATTTCTGCTTGGCTGCCATACGGAACATTTTTTGTTTGGTTGTCGAAGGGGACTTGCTTACTGCCGAGGTTATCTACAATTTCTGCTTAAGGCCACCATCAACATGCTCGACGCCGGCATTATTAAAATTTCTGCTTGGCAGTAAGCGGCCTATTCAGCTTTCTTTTCCTTCCTTTTCAGTCATTCTCTGAACGTAAGCTTCGAAGGCGGCTCGCCCTTCGTCTTGCCAGTACTGGCGGAAGTGGCTCCATTTTCGCCCGTTTCCAGGCGTCGGGGACTGTTCTTCCTCTTCTTCTTTCGCCTCGTTTTCCTCTTCTGCTGCTGCGGTGGTGGCGGCGCCGGACGTTTTTTTCGGCCGGATGAATCTTTCGATTCGTCCCTGGAAGCCGCTCTCGAATGACTCGTGGCGGTCTTTACGGGTATGGCCGTGACCGAAGCTGCCGAAGAGAAGCTTGGCCAGAAGGACGATGCCGAAAGCCTGCCAGAAGGTGATCTTGCCGAGGCCGAAGATTGAGGGCATCAGCCAGTTCCAGAGAACTTTGACCAGTATGCCGAAAACCAAAGCGAACAGGACCGCCAAACCGATGCCGGCGATAGTCAGGCCGACGAGGCGGAGGGTTTTGCTCCCGTGGGGCCTGAAGGCAGAATTTCCTTGCGGATGACTGATATCGTTTCTCATGACGGTACTCCTTTTCCGGGATTTGTCTGACCGGTCAGTTTCATTCTGATTTTTTTGAGAGCGCGGCTTTTGCGCGCCAGGAGAGTTCCGAGCGGGATGTTCCATTCACTGGCCAGTTCTTTGAACGTTCGGCCTTCCATTTCGGTGGCCAGGACGACGGCTTTCTCGCCGGCCGAGAGCTCCTCCATGGCTTCGAAGACCTCGTCGATCATCTGGTTCTTGTCGATCTCCATCTCGAGGGATGGGGCTGGGGCGTGAGAGGGTACGAGGGCCACCGTTTCCTTCTTCTTGCGGTAAAAATCGATGATCCGGTTCCGGAGTGCCGTGTAGAAGTAGGCGGCCAGGTTCTGGATTGGGATCGAGGGGTCGGCCTGATCGAAAAGATGGAGGGCTACGTCCTGGACGATATCCTCGGCTTCGAGGCCCGATGCGTCGTCGATACGGCGGCGGACATAGCCGATCAGGGCCTGGCGCTCCTGTTGGAGGAAGTCGGTCAGCTTGCTCATGGTGATGAACATCCTTGCCAGTTACTCATACCGTTCAGACGTCCAGACGGTCCTTTTATTGCGAAAATGGTAAGAATAGATTTTGTGCTTTTTCTCTTTGTGGTTGAGGGAGAAGTTGAGTGTCGGGTTGAGGGTGAAGATGAGAGTTGGGGTCGGGAATTGGGGTCGGGAGTTGAGGTGAGGGTGGAGTTGAAAGTTGGATCGGGCGTGGAGTTGGCGTTGGGTTTGAGAATGCGGTTGAAATCGGTTGGCATAGGTTGGCATCGGTCGGTAAGGTGGATATAGGTGGATATAGGGGGGTATAGGTCGGTATAAGTTGATATATGTCGGGATAGAGTAGAATTAACCAGCACCGGTCGGGATAGGTTAGAATCGGTCGGCACGAGTCGATATATGTCGCGTTAGGTCGGCATGAGTCAGAATTGGTCGTCATGAGTTGATATCGGTCAGCATCAGTCAGTATCCGTCAGAAAGACCCTTGGTGGGGCTATTCTAGCAAACAAAAGGTCCGTTGCAGGCGCCAATGAAGAGATCAAGGGAGGGTGCGAGCTGGTGGAGAGTGCGGGGACACGGCCCAAGACCGGACCTTATCTCGCGATTTCAATTTTATTTAATCGCTTTCCCGGATGAACTGTTCGAGCTTGGCGATAAGAGCGCGGTCACCGATGAAGAGCGGCGTGCGCTGGTGGAGAGCGCGGGGCTTGATTTCGAGAATGCGGCTGCGGCCGTCGGAGGCAGCGCCGCCGGCTTGCTCGGCGAGAAAGGCGAGCGGGATGGCTTCGTAGAGAAGGCGGAGTTTGCCCGAGGGCATTTTCGGATCTTTCGTGTCGGCCGGGTAGTAGAAAATCCCGCCGGCGAGCAGGTTGCGGTGGAAGTCGGAGACCAGGGTGCCGACATAACGCAGGGAAAGGCTTTTGGGCAGGCCTTCGAGGCCGTCGCCGCCGCCCTGGAGGTATTCCGTGAAAAGCTGGACGCCGCGCGACCAGTAAACTTTGTAGCCAAGGTTGACACTGAAATACTTGGGCGCGGGGATGCGGATGCTGGGGTGGGAAAGCAGAAACTCGCCGACTGACGGATCGAGGGTGAAGCCGTGGACGCCGTGACCGGTAGTGTAAACGAACATGGTGCTTGTGCCGTAACAGATATAGCCGGAGGCGACGAGCGAAGTGCCGGGCTGGAGGAATTCATCCACGGTCAGCGGGCCGGATTCGCGGAGGCGACGGTAAATGGCGAAAATGGTGCCGACCGGCATGTTGAAGTCAACGTTGGAGGAGCCGTCGAGGGGATCGAAAAGGAGAAGGTATTTGCCCATTTGGTACTTTTCGGGGACGGGCATGAAGTCGTCCTTTTCTTCGGAGGCCATGCCGGCCAAGCGGCCGGTGTGGTCGGTCAGGCGGGTGATGGTGAGATCGGAGAACGCGTCGAGCTTCATGACCTCTTCGCCCTGGATGTTCGTGGTGCCGGTGCGGCCGAGGATCTCAGCCAGGCCGGCTCGGGTGGTTTTGCTGGCGATGACTTTGCCGGCCAGGGCGATGTCATAAAGCAGGTTGGTGAGCGCGCCCGTGGCTTCGGGATGGAAGGCTTGCTCTTCGAGTATGTGCCGTTCGATAGTCAAAATCTTCTGCATCATCTTTTCTCCTTAATTGGGGTCAGGTCTTGAAATATCAGTTTTGTTCAAAAATTGGACAAAACTGATATTTCAAGACCTGACCCCATTTTATTACTTTTCCTTATCGCGCAGCCCAAATCATACCCCGTTTGACGATCTCGCGAGCCTCCGGAACGTCGAAATCGGCCGCGACATGTCCGAGCGAGCAATAGAAGACGCGGCCTTCGCCATAGAGCTTTTTCCAGGCGACGGGCATGACGACACCTTTTATCCAGGGGGCATGCTCGCCGGAGAACGTGGTCGTGGCCAGAACTTCGACGCCCGGATCGACGTGCATATAATATTGCTCCGACTTCATGTGAAAGCGCGTTTTGAGACCTTTCATGATCGGATCGTCGGGTTTTATGATGTCAACATCGTAATCGATTATACCGCCCGGGTGAGCCACCCATTGGCCGCCGACCATGAACTGGTACTCGACGGCGCTGCGATGAGCGTCAGCCAGACCGCCGTGCCAGCCGGCCAGTCCGACTCCGCTCTTGACGGCCGCCTCGAGGTTGCGTTCCTGTTCGGGTTTAATGTCCGACATGGTGAAAGTATGAACGATCAGATCGAAAGTTTTGAGCTTCTCGAGATCGAGATAGGAATCGAGCGAGTTTGAGATTTCGACGCGAAACCCCTGGGATTCGAGCCAGCGAGCGAATATGTCGACGCATTGCTTCGGTTCGTGACCTTCCCAACCACCCCAGACGAAGAGGGCTGATTTTGCGTTTTTAGCTATGGTCGAGGAAGCCGGAGAAGCGGTTAATGCAGCTGAATGCTCGGACGAGGCTGGGGGGGAGGATGCGGGGCTAGAAGTGGCGGGGAGCGAGAGTGCGGGGCGAGAGGGGACGGTTTCGGCAAGTTCGCGGATCCAAATATTCCTGAAGCGGATGGGATTACCATGATCCTGGAGGGATATCGGCAAGCGGTCCGGATGCGGTTCGTATTGCGGCCGGGCTTTGTGGGCCGTCGGACCGGTAAGGCTGACTCTGTCGTGAACTAGAAGGCCATTGTGGAAGACCGTCATCCGGGCGGGAACGAGAATTTCACCTTTATCTGAGAAACGCGGCCTGCGAAAGATGATGTCGTAAGTCTGCCATTCGCCGGGCGGACGGCAGGCGTTGACGAGCGGAGGGAACTGGCCGTAGACGGCGGCGGTCATGCCGTCGGCGTAGGTTTCATTGCCATAACAATCGAGGACCTGGACTTCGTAGAGGCCCATCAGGAAGACGCCGCTGTTGCCGCGTTCCTGGCTGGTGCCATGAGGCGGTAAAGGGGCCATCCATTCTACGTGAAGCTGACAATCGCCGAAGCCGCGGACGGTCTGGATGGAACCGGTATGGGCCACGACCTCCATGTAGCCGTTCTCGACTTTCCAGCCGGCTGGTTTGCCCTTCATATCGGTCCATTGAGATAGATCGCGGCCGTCGAAAAGAACAACGGAGTCGGAAGGTCCGGAAGCGGCGGGCGAGGCGAGCGAGGAAATGGGACCGCCGGACGGGGTGGGGCCTGGATCGACAACCGGAGGGAGAGGGCGATTCGGATCGTGAATCGGCCAGTCGGATGGCGAGGAGGAGGTGGGCGGCTGAGGCTCAGAAGGCGAAAGAGGCTGATGAGAAGAGCTAGAAGAGGGCCGGGACGATTCGCGGGATGAATCGCCGGCAGGGGAAGATTCGAGGGCGGAGCTTTCCGGGGCAGAAGTGCCAGTCGAAGAGGATTCTGAGGAAGGAGTTTCGCTTGAAGGCGGAGTGCATGCGGTCTGGAAAATGAAGCAGCCGCAGACGGCAACAAAGGCTATGACTACGACGAGGTATATCACCTTTTTCATAATTTCTCCTTAAATGGGGTCAGGTCTTGAAATATCAGTTTTGTTCAAAAATTGAACAAAACTGATATTTCAAGACCTGACCCCAACTTCAACTTTTTTAAAGCGTCCAGCCGGGACGATAACGGTAATGAAGGAACTCGTTTGCTTCGGGCAAGTTCTTGAACTCCATCTTTTCACCGTCCCAAATAAGCCTCGTTTTGCTTTCTTTGGCCCTGACAGCTGCGTTAGCCAGGAGCATGACCTCCGTCAGGGGACCCGAATACGAGAAGTCGGAGGTCGATTTGCTTCCTTTTTTAATGGCCTCAACCCATTCCTCACGGATACCGGGCGAGCGCGGAATGCTCTTCGCAGGCCGCTCGAATTCCTGCATCCGGCTTTCCGGTACAAGACGCGGATTCTCCCCGTAGGTTCCGCACATCAGAAGGCCCTTGTCGCCGCGGAATAGAACACCGCCACTTTCATCACCCATCATTCGCCCTGGCTCGAGCTCGGGAGGACGAGGAGGCATGAGCCCTCCGTCCCACCAGGTGAGCGTGACAGGAGGCATGTCGCCGCGCGCCGGGAATTCGTAGGTCACGACCTCGGCCCAGGGATAATAGTCCTTGGTAAAGGGAGTCGAGGAAGCCTGAACTGTCGCCGGCTGACCGAGCTTTAGGGCCCAGAATGGCATGTCAAGAATGTGGGCCCCCATATCCCCTAGCGCCCCCGTGCCAAAGTCCCAGAGACCGCGCCACTTAAAGGGGTGGTAGGCCGGGTGGTAAGGGCGGAACGGAGCCGGGCCGAGCCAGACGTCCCATTCGAGAGTCGAGGGCACGGATGGAATTTCTTTGGGGGCATCGATACCCTGGGGCCATATCGGGCGATTGGTCCAGCAATGGGCCTCACGGATCTGACCTATGGCTCCGGCCTGAATCCACTCGAATATCAGGCGGATGCCTTCTCCGGCATGACCCTGGTTACCCATCTGAGTGACCACTTTCGCCTGTTTGGCGGCCAGAGTCAGGGCCCGAGCCTCGTGGATGGTGTGAGTCAGGGGCTTCTGGACGTAGACGTGCTTGCCAAGCTTTATGGCAGCCATGGCGATCACAGCGTGGGTATGGTCGGGAGTCGAAACGGTGATCGCATCGATACCTTTTTCTTTTTCTAAGAGGCGCCGGAAGTCTCGATACTTGGCTGCCTTCTCATACATGAGCTTCTCCTCAGGTTCGAGGCGATTGCTCGCGAGAAGACGGGCTATCATTTCCTCATCCACATCACATAGGGCAACGATATTCTCAGTGCGAAGGCCGTGGACGTCGGAAAAGCCCATGCCGCCGACTCCGATACTGGCTATGTTAACCGTGTCGCTCGGAGCCTTTTTTTTCTGGGTTGCACCTATTACATGAGGGGGAACAATCATGAAACCCGCGGCGGTCACGGCGGCCGTGGCGGATGTGGTTAGGAAATCGCGCCGAGAGAGCCGTTTTCCGGCAGGCTCATCGTTTGTTTTCTTGCCATCTTCCATTTTTCACCTCTCCTTATGTCCATATTATAAACATATGGGGTCAGGTCTTGAAATATCACTTTTGCTTAGAAATTGAACAAAACTGATATTTCAAGACCTGACCCCAATCTTCATTTCCTGGATACTTTTATCCGCTCCATGATCTTCGGAATGAACATCTGGTGGTAGCGCAAACGGGAAATGTAATTGGGATTCTGGTGGTCGCCGTTCCAGCAGTGCTCCATTCTGTCACCGTAATCGACCTCGCCGTCATAATACGGATCAGTCGTGCTCTCGAGAAAATCCTCCATTAAATAGACGGCATTGTTCAGATAATAATTATCCATGTCTCCGCAGTAGGTGTGAATTTTCCCCTTGAGCTTTGGACCAAGCGTTTTCCAGTCACGCTCCAGGATGTACCGCAAGTCGTAGTTATCGCGCCAGTAAACGGCCGTGACCGGATCGATCTCGCCGGTCAGCTTATCCCAGATACGCCTGGGATAGCCATCGGGACCTACAGGTGAATAAACCGCTTCCCAGATGTCATACTGATCGCCTGAACGCGACCTGGTGCCAAGGGCCAGTTCTCGGTGGTTGGTTTCCTCGAGAGTGCAACTCACCTCGCCGAGCCAGTTGCGCCTGCCTGCTCGCGGCGTCTTCTTCCAACGGCTATCCACGTAATAAGCATTCTTGTGATCGTAAATATCGACGAGTGTGTACGCCCGGAAATCGATGGGATCGGGACAGGCCGCCCAGCAACCATTGTACTCATCAGGATAGAAGATTTGCACGCCGAGTGCTTCCCAACCTCCGGTTGAACCACCGTAGAGGAAACGGGCCCAGCCCTCACCAATCCCGCGGAATTGTTTTTCGATGTACGGGATGAGCTCATAGGTGATGGCGTCGCCGTATGGTCCGAGGTTAGCCGAGTTAACGGCGTAAGAGTCGTCGTAATAAGGATTGGCATGCTGTATTTCTATTATGAGGAAACGCGGCGTGTCCGGCGACGTCCAGTATTTATAAAAGGAATAGGCTTCCTGCTGTTCTATGCGGTTGTAGCCCTTGAGATTGAAGCGCTCACTGAAATCAGGTTCGAGGTCGGGATCGGGAGGTTCTTCCCTGAAACCGCCGAAGTTGGAAGGAAAGTGACCATGGAAAACGATCAGCGGATAATGGGCGGCGGGATTCTTGTCAAAATCATGCGGCAGGAGCACATGGGCACCGAGGTACATCGGGCGCCCCCAGAAATCTGACAAAAGCTTACTCTGGATGCGGACGTGCTTTATGTATTTTGTTTCGGGAAGATCGGGAATGGGCGGGATAACCTGGTCGAGCGAGATTTCGATCGTTTGCGAGCGGCCGGGATCAATATGGATATTGACCGGTTTGCTGTACAGGTTGCCGGGTTTAGAGTTCCAACGTTGTCCCTCGCCTTTGTCCGGAGGAAGCTTGATCGTGTGGCCGTCGGCCCGATGGAAAGTTTCATAAATATTGAGCAGACCCTGAATCCAGTATTCGCCGGCAGGTAAGTCGGAAATGGTCTTAAGCGGATAGCCGAAAGCGGCATGATCGATGATCGCTGGACGGCCGGGTTCGAGGCCTTCGACATCGATCCCGAAGACGAGTTGTGTCGCCGGAGAATCGCTAATCTGGAAGCGCGGCTCGCTCGAGTCGTCTTCCGAAATCAAGAGAAGCATACGGCCATCGAGAGCAGTCTCGGATTTGTCCGCCGGAAAGGACAAGGCGAATCTGAGGGCGGCTTTTTTGGAGCTGGATGTTGCGCTAGAGGTCCGACCGACGCAGGCGGACGCAAGGAGGATTGAGATAGCGAAAGCGGCGATGACCATGGTAGCTTCGGTTTTCATATTGTTCACCTCCTGAACATATTGGGGTCAGGTCTTGAAATATCACTTTTTGTACCAAAACTGGACAAAACTTATATTTCAAGACCTGACCCCATTTGCATTTATATAAGATTCTACCTTGAACTTACGGGCGGCACCGTCCGCACTCATGTACCTAACCTTGCCGTAAACCGCGCGTTCAAACCAAGGACGGTCATGGACGCCACCGATTGACCAGGTACAACCCACATAGCCGTTGGGATCACGGCCGTCCAGCTCATAACGGTCATTGAGGAAAATCGCAGTTTCGAGTGCCTGCTCGGGCGATTCGCTCCATTCCAATATTTTTTTGGCCCAGTACATCCGCATGAAGCCGTGCATCTTTCCAGTCCGAGCCATCTCTATCTGAGCCGCGTTCCAGAGCTCATCGTGGGTCGTAGCCGATTCGAATGTCTTCAGGTTATAAACATACTCTCTTGGATCACGCCGGTGCTGATCGAGCGTCTTTTTTGACCAGGCCGGGAAACCTTCGAATGAATCATAGCTTTCATTGTAAGCGCAAAAGTTGTCCGAAAGCTCCCGGCGGACTATTAATTCTTCGAGGAAGGCGGATTTAGACTCTTTCGGTGCGCGCGATTTCCTAACAGCGAGAGCCACACGCTGGGCAGAGAGCTGGCCGAAATGTATATACGGAGAAAGCCCGGATTGCCCATCGATGGTAGGATCGTTCCTGGCTTCCGGATACAAGGCGAGTTTTTGAGAGACGAACTTACCGAGAGCAGCAGCGGCCGCCTGCTCTCCGGGTTTTATGTCACTGATCTCAGCAACCTTTCGATCCACTTCGAGCGAAAGCATGATCTTCGTCCAGTCAATGGGGGAAGCTTTAAACCCCGATTTCGGCATCTTGACCGGGATCGGGAATTCGTGCAGAAACTCTGGTAATAGTCGGGTTATCTTTGGGCGTATCGTTCGGGCCGCAAATTCGAGCTTTTTCGAGGTCCTGAAGTAAGGCACAATGTTATGGGCATCAACTTCATAAAAAGGAACGACGGTTAGACTGGATGATATCTTTCGTTTCCACTCCTTCTTAAGGCGCAACGGATTGAAGTCGGTAACGACGGCGGAAGCTCCGATTTCCCTCGCCAACGCCGGTATGGTCTTGGAAGGTTCGCCAAGAAGAATGAAAAAAGGCACATTCAGGCCAGCCAGGGTGTACTCGACCTCGCCAAGGCCCTTTAGCATAAAGCCGTAATGGCGGATGGTGGCACCAAGAAAAGAAGGAGCAAGGTTGAAGGCGACGGACAAAGGGCTCTTCTTGTCGAGGGACAGTTTTTGAGCGAATAGCAAAGCCCAGTTATCCCGGACGCGTTGGTCGCGGCTCATCCAATATAAAACCGGGCCTTTTTTCTCCGTACCAGCTTTGAGCTGAATTGTTCTATTTTCGTACATAACGGGGTCAAGTCTTGAAATATCACTTTTCCTGCTTTTCGGCAACATTTTCAAACTGATATTTCAAGACCTGACCCCATTAATTATTTTACTCACCGTTGTATAATGGACATTCAGGAAACGAGCAATTTCGGACATTTTATAACCGAATTTATAATACGCCTCCAGTATTTTTTCTTTCCTGAGTTCTTTTTCATTGGACATTTTGTCGCCAGCCATTTTCCGGCCGGGCTTTTTTGCCTCAGATCTCTTCGGGGAAAGACGTTCCCGGTGCTTCCAATTGAATATTGACTCTAGCATCGGCCTCCCGAAAAAGCGCTCTTGCCTTGAAAATTCTTTTATTGATTCCCTATCTTCCAAAAGAGATCTATATCTCTGAATGAAATCCTCTTTGCCGATCACAGGATTATTGGTTAAGTCCTCGATTTCCGGTGTAATTCGCATCAGACCGTGAACGAAATTCACGTATTGTCTCCGAGCACTGGTTTTGTTTTCACCGAATAATCGAAGTATCGAGTCGATAGTCAAAAAATCAGGCTTGGAAGCCACGCCAATCGTAGCGCCATAACTACTCCAGGGCCAGTTTTCCGGCAAATCAGTAAAACCGTCTTTGACGGGATTCAGTATGATGTAAGCACACAAAGTGACCAAATAGTTTTCTTTATCAACCAGTTTCGACTTGAATCTACCCTGAAAGAGATGCCCGCATATTTTGTGCCGGTAGTTGAATTTTTGTGTGTAAACACCGTTTAAAAAGCGCATCCCGGTTGAAAGGTTACCATCCGGAGTCTCCAAGATCAGGTGATAATGATTTCCCATGAGACAGTAGGCATGGCAAATCCAGTTATGGCGCGATACAGTTTCGGCCAGAATCTGAAGAAAAAGCTTTTTATCTTTATAATCAAAAAAGATGTCTTTTTTCCGGTTGCCGCGCGTATGTACATGGTATAAGGCACCTGGAAATTGAAGTCGCAAGGGGCGCGCCATGACAAAAGATATAGACCGCATTTATGACCGGTATTCTCATTTGGTTTTAATTTAGTGTTGGTGTATAGGTCGTATTTTGGGGTCAAGTCTTGAAATATAAGACTGTCCAATTTCTGGACAAAACTGATATTTCAAGACCTGACCCCAATAAGGAAGGCGGCGCAAGCCGCCTTCCTCCACGATGCTGACAACTTAAAACTGCAGGGGTTTTACCGGTCCTTGCCGGTTCCCGTCTGCCAAATTTTCTATATTTTTTTCTTACAGAAATACCAATCCATGCACTCGACCGACTTGTCCTTAATCCTTTCCTCCGCTTTGGTCTGAGTTCCGGGCGGCGGAACGATTACCTTGTCACCAGGACGCCAGTTAGCCGGGGTAGCCACATAATATTTATCGGCTGTCTGCAGTGCCTGAACGAGACGCAATATTTCATCCATGTTCCGGCCAGTGGACATCGGATAGTAGATCATGGCCCGGATAATTTGCTTGTCATCGATGACAAAAACGCTTCGAACTGCGGAAGTGGTTGCCTGTTCGGGCATTATCATGCCGTACATCTTGGCCACTTTCATACTCAGATCCTCGATGATGGGGAAAGTGATCTTTTTCCCCATTTTCTCTTCAATGTTCCTGACCCAGGCGATATGGGAATACAAGCTGTCTATGCTCAGTCCAATGAGCTCGGTGTTCATTTCCCGTAGTTTCGGATGAATATCGGCGAAGGCCATGAATTCCGTAGTGCAAACGGGCGTGAAATCGGCCGGATGCGAAAAAAGCACTAACCATTTCCCCAGGTAATCCGTAAGCTTGATTTTCCCGTGAGTGGTCAGAGCGTCAAACTGAGGCGCGGCCGCCCCAATGCAAGGAAGACCTACTCCAATTCTCTCCTCTGTCATTGCGTTTTCCATTTCTTTCTCCTTTTTGCTGATTTATTTAAGTTTCATAATTTGGTTCATGGCCCCGGGAGTCAAACTTTTATGTGAACTCTTATCTTTCTTTTGCCTTGTCTTTTTCTTTCTGGAGACACTCAGGACAATACCCGTAAAACGATATTTCTGAGCCAACGATTTTGAATCCTGATGCTTCGGCGGCCTTATGCTCTATGTTCAGCTCACTGAAAAAATCAACTACCTTACCGCAACCAAGGCAGATTATATGGTGATGGGGGCTCGTGTTTGGATCAAATCGCATCCTCGAGGAATCGATCCTCAGCTCCTTGAGCCTGCCGTCTTTCCGGAGAAGCCTCAAAGTGTTATATACAGTGGCTAGCGACATCGTCGGAAATCTAGGCTGCAGCGATTTATAAATCTCATCGGCTGAGGGATGACTCGTATTATCCCTAAGCAGCGCGAGTATCGCCATCCTTTGAGGAGTCTTACGAAGTCGGCCGGTCGATTTTTTTTCTTTAATCATAGTTAGTCACTTCCTTGAAAAGTAAATTCCTATTGATTGTACGTTCTATTTATAATATATATCATATGAAATTAATTATAATTTATTTTATAATTTTGTCAAGTTTTTTGCTTTTTGGGGTCAGATACATTAGTGACAGCTTAGGGTAAGATAGGTGTTGCTATGTACTTACAAGCTACAACGACCTATGGGTCCCTCATCCCAGGCTCAGAGTACATCCGGTCGCTGGTCCGTCAGGGG
>Ga0172363_10001110_pt1 | contig 21520 bp, 22 predicted proteins | sample LakKivs2_kivu2a2_FD_114541 | JGI IMG/M metagenome (GOLD analysis project Ga0172363, IMG submission 114541) | Sediment microbial communities from Lake Kivu, Rwanda - Sediment s2_kivu2a2 | ecosystem: Environmental > Aquatic > Freshwater > Lake > Sediment | place: Rwanda: Western Province, Lake... | reverse complement strand
TATTTAGATTATTTATACTTAAAAAGACTAAATGAAAAAAATACAAGAAAAAGTTGATACAATTACAAATCAACTTTTAAAAGAAGAGGTCACTGTTGGTAAAACCGAGATAATCAGTGAAATGAAAAAAATAGGTATTGAGTCTCTACCTTACGCCTATACAGCCATGAAAAACTTCATTGATTCTGAAACAATGAATGTTCATTATAATAAACACTATAAAGGTTATGTTGATAAATTAAATAAAGCGTTATCAAAAAAAGATTATGGTGATTTAGAGTTAGAGGAGATTGTTAAATCAATTAGTAGATTTGGTAAAACAATCAGAGATAATGCCGGTGGAGCATTTAATCACGCTTTGTTTTGGAAGATGTTAAGTCCAAAACCACAAAAACCAACCAAAGATGTTTTAGATAGAATTAAAAAAGATTTTAGTACCTTTGAAAAATTTAAAAATAAATTTGAGGAGATTGCTAAAGAGAGATTTGGTTCGGGTTGGGTTTGGTTAGTATTAACAAAAAGAAACACCTTAAAAGTAATATCAACCGCCAATCAAGATAATCCGTTAATGAATGTTATTGATGGTGGATACCCTATCTTAGGTCTTGACCTTTGGGAACATGCGTATTATTTGAAATACAGAAACAAAAGGGATGAATATATTAAGAAATTTTGGAACGCGGTAAATTGGGATTTTGTTGATGCCCTTTACCAAATGAAATTGAAAACAAAAATGAATGAAAGTGTTGTTATAAAATCAATAATTACCGAAGGTAAATCCGAAAAATGTTCAAGAGATAGAGTTGAGGAAATTAGAATGATTTTTAACATCAATCCCTCGGTTAAAAAAATATTCAGATATGGTATTGAGTCCATTTTAAAAGAAGTTTTTAATGAACATTGGTATGAAAGTGGTGAGTATTCTCCTGAATCAATGTCGGGAGTTTATGATTTTGAAGGTGAAGGTAGGTCTGTGTTAAATAAATTAAACACTAATTATAGTGCGTTTTGTGTTTTATTTCATGGATTAAATTCTGTTTTAATCTATGAAGGAAAACAACCTTTAAAATTAGTTGGTCTTCCCCCATTTGAGCAAATCAGTGAAACTAAAAAATTTGTTAAGTATCTAAATGATTATAAGTTTAGAATTTTCTCATCTAAATCAGGTACCTTTAAAAATATACTAACCATTTTAGGTGGTACAAATATGATGGGTGACATTAGAGAGGAAAAAGTGGTCTCAAAATTAAAGGGAAGATTTGGTGAAGAGAATGTAAAAAAAGTTGGTGAGTTAGGTAGTAAGTCAGATATGTTACAAGGAGTTGATTGTATTATTACTATAGACGGAAAGGAATATACCGCACAAATCAAACCATACTCAAATATTGATAAAATAGATGGACAAATTATTGTTTATGGTTCAGGTCAAGTAAAAAAATACACAACTAATTGGATTATTTTTGAGGGTACGGGTAAATCTATTTTAATTTTTAATAACACTTCCACTAAAATAATTGATGGTAATTATACCTTTAACGAAACTGATTTAATTTATATCCTAAGTTGATATTTATATATAAAACAACAACATGGCGGCAATTGCAGAACCAGAAAGAAGTCAGTTATATACAAGACTTAGACACTTATTAGGGGCTCCTCTACGTAGTGTTGAACTTGAAGATGAACAACTTGATTCATTATTAGAACTCTCTATTGAAGATTACTCACAGTATGTTCAGGATTGGTTGATTGAGTCCCAATGGACTTCACTATATAATCTAAATTTAGATGAACAATCATTAACTAAAGCTTTTCTAACAAGAAGTTTAGATTATGAGACAAGATATACTTACGCATATTCTAAAATAGTCGGTCTTCAGGCTGGAGGTGATTGGGTTCTTAAAAAAGATTATATACAATTACAACCAGGTCAACAAATTTATGAAATTCCCGCTAATCGTGAATTAAATGAATTATTATGGTTTACTCCCTCAGAACTTAATAACCTTTTATTTGACCCTTGGTCATTTGGTGCTTTAGGTGGTGCCGGTCTTGGTGGTCCTGGTGGATATTCTCAATTAGGATATTCAGGTTCTTACTTTATGATGCCGGCATTTGATATGTTGTTAAGGATGCAAGAAATTAACATACAAAGAAGAATAATTGCCGGTGATTTAACTTATAGAGTAACCGCGTTACCTGGTGGTAAAAAAGCAGTTCATTTAATGAATACTCCCGGTGGTAAATTTGACTTTGGTAATGCCACATTAATGAGAGGTAAAGTTTGGTATTGGTATTACGATACTGAAGGTTCAGATAGAGATTCATGTTTAAAATCAAATCCTGATATAATTAAATTACCATCAGATGTTCCATTTGACAAACTATCTTGGGTTGATTTAAATAACCCGTCACAAATATGGGTTCGTCGTTGGTTTTTTGCATATGCTAAAGAAACCTTATCAAGAGTTAGGGGTAAATTCAGTGGAAATTTAAAAACACCTGATTCAGAATTAGTTATGGATTATCAGTCATTAGGAACTGAAGCTAAAGATGAAAAAACAAAGTTAGTTGAGGAATTAATTGGAGCTGAAGGTCGTTTAACAAGATTAAAACCTGAAAAGGTTATGGAGAGAGAAGCTTTAATTGCTGAGAACTTGAATAAACAATTAAAGTTCAGAGCGATGCCGAGACAAATTTATGTTATCTAATATGAAGAATACAGGGATACATAGGAAAACTATCGGTCAAAAAATTAGATATGGTGGTAATGTTGTTGATAGTGTGATTAAAGTCGTTACGGAACAAAATTATAGAACAGGTTCTGAAAATATAATATTGGTTAAGTCTGTTGATAACTGTGAAATTATCTTAGACCCAACCAATATTAATCATTTAATTATTAAATCACTAACTAATACATTATTAAAACCATCTGTCGGTGAGATAGACGAATATTACAATGAATTATTAATGGAAAAAGGTTCCTGTGTTGAGTTATTATTCATTGATAGTTTCTGGTATATTATTTCCTCTGATGGATTGAAATTTAATTAATTTATTCCCTAAAGTTTCACTTTTATTTTTTAAATCCACATAATTTTCCCATCCTGATTCCGCTAAATCATAAATATAATAAGGGTTAATACCTCTTTTATACCAGTACTTCATTTCTTGTTCTGTAATTGTTAACAAATCGTCAATATTGTCTTGGTCACCGGACTCAAACGGGAGACCATTTATTAATTTACATTGGTCTTTAGTAAATAAACCTCTATCTTCGGGGTTAAAAACCAATAAGTTATTTCTAACTTCCCCCCCAAATACAATTAATAAAGGTTCAATTCTTTTATTAAAAGTGGCAATTGCTCTCGCAACATTATAGTCACCTAACAATTCTGTATTTGACTCAACTTCTGATGGGTCTAATCTATAACAATTCAACTGAATGAACGAATTCATTGAGTCATTCAATAGTTTGTTATACGTGTTATAATAAACATCTTTATGTTCTTGTTTCCACCCATTTTTTGGTTTATTTACTTTTTGAACATCCCCGTGAGATGCTTTTATTCCATTATTAACATAATAAATAACATCACCTAGATTAACCGCAATACCGTCCCGTATTACAAGTTCAATGTGTGCCATTCTTGCCATCTCATTACCTGATTTAGTTTTTTCTTTAGAACGCTTTTTATAATCTTCAAGGCTCAATTTTACCTTAGCTCGTTGAGCAATTTTCATAAGAGGAATTTCTTTATTATAAATCTTTTGCAGATATTCATAATACCACTCAACAAATTCTTGTCCATTACCCTCAAGTAATTGTTTAATTCCCTTGTCTAAAAAGTCCTCAATATATAGTGGAAGTTTTTTACTCTTGATTGAATTACCCGTGAGTTTAATCTTACCGTTATGTTCCATTGTTGCATAGTTCTTACGGGAGATATTTATACAAGATTTCCAAGTTCCATCACAATCTAAACCTTGAGCCCCCTTCAAAAAAATATCATTATATTCCGCAACATCCGCTTCATATCCAACATACTCCTTACCCTCTTTTACAAGCCAGTTATTACCTTTACCGATATATTTTCTATCATCTACACCACCTTCAGGTAAAATGTAATTTACACCATCTGTGTCAAGTACCGTTGGTACGTATCCTTTTTTCATAAAAAAATAAATCATTTGACGAAGGTATTGTCTCCCAGTACATGTTATTTGTTCCCCCATGTACATATCGCCCCAATGAAAAACTTGAGGGGCGGATAACGCTCCAAATAAAGAATTGATAAAAATTTTAATCGGTAGTTGTTTTCTATCGTAGGAAGTTGATAATTTTTTATCCGTACTTGAATATTGTCTAGCTAAATTTTTGTACTTTATACGACTATCTCTAAAATAAGACAACATACCTTTCATAGCCCCCGTTATGTCACATTCCGGAAAAACATCATGAACAAGTTGAATTGAGGGATATAGGGATGAGAAGTCTAATTTTAAAACGTCAGTTGAGTAACCAACCTTGAGTAGTCTTGATAATCCACCTACAAAGTCAGTCTTACTTTGTTTTTTTGGTATTGCTAATTTGTACTTGTAACTCCAAGCTAACATCAACATCTTCCAAATGGTTGCAGTACCTAATGTAGAAACCCTTTCGTAAGTTGTTGGGACCATAGATGCTAAAAGAAATGTACCTTGATTGAATTCTTCATCCACAAGAAGAGTTTCCTCCAAGTCATCGTTAAGATATCTCTCAACAATATCATCACCTGTTGTTTTAATGTAAGTTCCAGGAAATCTCACATCTAAATTATCTAACTCAGGACTATTCGCTTTTTTGTATTTCCCGTTCTTAATATTCAACCAAAATTCTTCTTTATTTACATACATCGGACCTATTTCGGTATGGTCAATATAAACACGGTCTTCGGCTTCAGCATCAATATATTGGGTAATATATTTCAAACCTGCGGATTTGATACCTGAATTAATTGCTTGGGCTCTTCTAACAGAATGAATTATATCAATTACATTATAACCCCACATTCCAACTTGATTATACCTCTCAACTTCGTTTGCAAGTTTAAGTAAGTTTTCACTTTCTTTAATAGTATGTTTTGGGTTAAGTGTTTTACAGATTTTTTTGATATCAAGATTTAGAGCTTTACAACGCTCAAATATCCAATACCAGTCAAAGTTTGCGGAGTTATAACCTCCGAGAATACTTGGTTTTATTTCATCAATTATGTTAAAGAATTGAACAAGACCTCGTCTTTCTTCGTCTTCATTAGAACACTCAATTACTTTTTGGTATCCTTTGTTTGTTTTAATTCCTATCATGAAAATACGACCGTCTTTTGGGTCCAATGCGGTCGTCTCTAAGTCAAATACGAACCTCGTAAGGTCATTGTATTCATCATAACCTTTAAATAGTCTTTTTTCTCTTGAGATAAGATACTGTTCAGTTGGGGGTAGGATAAGTATTAAATCTTTTGTTTTTTCTCCCCAAGGTTCCGCTCCACCATCCCTAAAAAATTGAATTAGGGAACGATATCCCTTCAATGACTTAACCATGTATTTAAGACCGTCTTCCATCCTGTCATTTCCACCCGTCTCTAATTTTTCAATTAGGATTCCGTACTTTGACATAGCTTCTTTCTGTAAAGCTTTTGATGATTGATAGAAATTTAAACCACGTAAATCACCAACCCAAGCAAATGGGGTGAACGTATCTTTTTTAATTTCTTTACCTTTACCGGGAATTTCTTTGATTTTGTAGATTGAGTCTGTAACATAATCAAACTCAATTGAGACGATGTGCTCTTCAGGGTCGTTCCCTTCTAGAAACGACTTAATTTCTTCTTGACTTATCATAATTATAATTGTTTGGTTTATTGGCTGCCGAATAAAACGACATTTACCTTTGTCTCAATTATAAATAACAGATTTTAATAAGTCAATTTCTTTATCCTGTACTACAGAAATATGTATCCGTTATTTGACAATTTACAACCCTGATAATTGTTGTACCACTCAAATCAAGACCTGTCCAATAATAACCATTAGGCAAGCAATCACAACTAGTTCCTTCACCCAAATATATGTTTTCACCTATAGTTAATGAGGTAGATTGTGTAACTATAGAATTAACTTGAGGGAATGAAGGATTCGCACAAGTTCCTGAAATGGAAATATAATTTAAAAATTCTAAACAAGCATCTACCGCTGATGTATTTTGGAAGTAATGTATTACTCCATCACAATCTCTATAATAATTATAAACAGTAAATGATGATAATCCACCAGGTCTTGAGCAAGTCACCGATGGAGTAACTGTTGGAGTTTTAGTATTGGTAGGTGTAACAGTTGGTGTTGGTGTTACAGTATTTGTAGGTGTTGATGTTTTAGTAACTGTTGGTGTTACAGTATTTGTGGGTGTTATAGAAGGTGTTAGAGAAATCGTTGGAGTAACTGTTGGTGTTACAGTATTTGTAGGTGTTGATGTTTTAGTAACTGTTGGTGTTACAGTATTAGTTGGGGTTGGAGTCGCCGTTGGTCTATTTGTTCTTGTTATGGTTGGGGTTGGAGTTGAGGTACTGGTTGGACTATTAGTCGGTTTGGGCGTTGATGAAGGTTTAATAGTTAATGTAGGCGTTGGTGTTGCGGTATTAGTTGATGTAATAGACGGTGTTATGCTAGGTGTAATACTTGGAGTCGCGGTTGGGTTAAGAGTTTGCGTTGGTGTGTTTGTAGGTCCATTAGTTGGTGTTATGGTTGGTGTTACAGATTTAGTTGGGGTAGGTGTGGGTGTTGGAGGTATTGTTGGAGTAACAGTTCTTGTTGGTGTGGGTGTTGGGGTGCTAAATACACAATTTCCATCAACACAACTCCCTCTCTCTTCAAATGAAACTGATATTGGCACTAAACTTCCCGCTAAAGCACATAATAAAATAGTATCCTCAACAGATATAAATTGATATTCACCCGTAATACAATCTTGGTAAATTAATTCACCTAATTCAGGTGGTGTTGCGGTTGATTCTACTTCATAACATTTACAATCAATTGGTGTTGTGCTTGGTGTTGGAGTAACAGATTGGGTTGGGGTTGGTGTCGGAGTTACCGTAGGACAAGATAATGTAAATGTCCAATTCGCACCAACTATCGGACTCTCAATTGTGATATACCCATAGTTAGGACTTGCGGCAGATTTAGTAAATATAAATGTTCCTATACTACCACCAGATACATTAGGATACCCTAAAGAATTAAGTTGTGGGTTATATGATGGACTTCCTCTAAATCCTGTATTAATAACTTCAGAACCATTCCAATCAATTGTAAATCTATCAGGTATTCCAAAAGTATTAATTGTTAAAGTTACATTACCAACAATACCACCCAAATCAACTCTATAATTAAAATTCCCTGTACTTGGTAATGGAATACCACCTAAAACACAACAGGTATTAGTTGCCGCACTATAAACAACCGTATCATTACAATTTATTGTGGGTTCAAATGAGGGTGTTGGTGTATTTGTTGGTGTATTAGTAGGACTTGGGGCAGGAGTATCTGAAGGTGTTGGAGTTATAGTATTAGTAGGAGTATTTGTTGGTGTGGTTGTTGGGGTTTTAGTGGGGGTTGTTGTTGGCTCGGGTGTTGCAAATGGTGTTTTAGTAAGGGATACAGTTGGTGTTGGTGTTTGAGTTGGTTTTGCCGTTCTTGTTGGTGTACTTGTAGGTCTTGGTGTACTTGTTATAGTTGGCGTTACTGTATTAGTAGGAGTTATAGTTGGCGTTGACGTAACTGTGTTAGTCGGAGTACTAGTTGGGTCAGGTGTATTAGTAACAGTTGGAGTTGGAGTATTTGTGGAAGTAACTGTTGGAGTTACCGTACTAGTTGGCGTTGGTGTTTTAGTCGGACTACTTGTTAAACTAATAGTGGGGGTAACTGTGTTAGTAGGAGTTGATGTATTAGTGACGGTTGGAGTTACCGTATTTGTAGGTGTTGGTGTTGATGTAGGTCTATTAGTTGGGGTGTTTGTCGGTGTTGGTCTTATTGTTTTTGTTGGAGTTGGGCTACACGGTATTTTGGTTTCAGTTGGAGTTACTGATACTGAAGGTTGTGGTGTTTTTGTAGGAGTGTTAGTAGGTGTTGATGTTGGTGTTTCAGTAATTAAACACGGGTCAATTGTTGGTGTTGGTGAATTAGTAACACTTGGTGTTGGAGTTTGTGTTTTAGTAACCGATGGTGTTGGGGTATTAGTTGGTGTTGGGGGTACGATATTTAGAAAATAAGGACAATCAGGTTCTAAATCAGTTAATATAGTATAGGTACCATAAACTTCTCTTGGTGGATTTAAATTCCCTGGAAAAAATTCATAAGGTAAAATTACAGAACCTAAATTAATAGAAATATCAGTACCGAATGGTTGGAATTGTATTGAAGCTGACTCTCCGCTAAAATGAATATTTTCTATTAATATTGATTGTTGCATATCTATAATTATATCTCTACCGGTCTTGGGTTAAAACAACAAGGAAATTCTATAACGTAACATGAAGAATACCCAATATCATCAATAATAAATGAATCTGAAACATTTATGAATAATTTTTCACCTAATGGAAGTACAATTGTCCCATCATCGTTTTTTAAAATAAACTCACCCTCAAATCTACCCTCTTTATTAGTATCCGTATTTTGAAATTGATAATAAACATAATATTGGGACTCACCACTAATTATAGGTAAATTATATATACCCACACCGGCAGGTTTATTTACGATTTTAGGTATTCCTGTCTCAACATTTATCATTGAAAAAAATAGAGAAGATAATTCAATAGTGTTTAAAAAACTATTATAATCATTTCTACCATTATCAATTATGTTAAGTTTTAATAGGGGTAAGGTTGCTCCTTTTTTAATGAAAAATTCCATCCAAAGATTTTATTTTATAAATACTTTAGTTATGGAAATTGATTATCAAGTTTTTATTAAGCAGATGGGGTTGGTGTTCTAAAATGTGGTGGGCCCTATAATACAACACTCGTATTTACCAATAAAACATTCATTGTAATCTAAGTCATCTTCTAAGAGAGAATCTTTGATTAAAATGTTTAATTTTTCTCTAATCGGAAGAACTAACGTACCCGCATCATTTTTTAATAAAAATTGACCTTCGTATCTACCAACTTTATTTGTATCTTTTTTTGAAAATCTATAATAAAGATAATATTCAGGTACTGCATTAGGGTCATCAAAAACTTTTTCTACGAATCCTGCGTATGCGGTATTAATTTTTACTTGACCCGTCTCAATATTTTGCATGGAAAAATAAATCGTAGAGGTCTCAATAAATGACATAAAATCCTCATGAGTGCTTTTACCATTATTAACAGCTTGCATTTTAAGTAAAGGTAAAGTACTATTTTTTCCAATAACAAAATTCATCTAAAATCTTTTGTTTTATAAATACTTTAATATTTATTTATATCAGGTATAACTTTTCATACTCTTTAAAATATTTATTTAATATGAAACAAAGAAAAAAAGAAGAAGAGAAAAAAGTTAAATTCGCTATCAGTCTAGACCCAAAACTATTCAAACGAATGGATGATGAATTAATAAACAAATCAAGATTAATTGAGGTCTTAATTAGAGATTATTATGGAAACAAAGATTTGTAGTAAATGTGGGGTTGAAAAAGATGTTTGTGAATTTAATAAAAAATCCGTTAATAATAAAGGGATTCAATATTACAAAAGTCGGTGTAAAATTTGCCAGAGTGAAGATGAAAAAATTAAACGAGACAAAAATCCTGAAAAATATAAAATATGGTACGACCAAACTCGTAAAGAAAGAAACACATGGAGAGCCGAGTATTATCAAAAAAATAAAGAAAAAATTTTACAACGAAATAAAAATTATAATCAATCAACAAGAAATGCTCGTAAAAAAAAATATAATGAAGACCCTCTATTCAAAATAAGACATATTTTAAGTTGCCGAATGAGGGATTTATTAAAATTTAAATCTTATGAAAAAAAACAATTATTTAATAAGATTCTTGGATGTTCTCCTGAATTTTTAAAAGAATATTTAGAAAAACAGTTTGTTGATGGTATGTCTTGGAATAATCATGGACAATACGGGTGGCATATTGACCACGTCATACCGTTATCTTCAGCAAAGTCCGAAGAAGAAATTTATAAACTCTGTCATTATACAAATCTTCAACCATTATGGGCTAAAGATAATTTAAAAAAAAGTAATAAAATATTATTTTAACTTTCTTTTCTTGATTCAGCAGCATAATGATGAAATCTATGGTGTTCCGTTGGGGTTAATAACAATAATCCAGGTTTAATATTACCTTTTACAGTTTCTTGGAAAGCGTACGACATGAGAGTTTGTTCGAATGGATGTGCCCATTTTGTTTCCAAATAACATTTGTAATTACCCTCTTTTGTTAATACAATCGGCCAATTTGATAAATAGATTTCACCCAACACATACGGTAAACCTTTATGAATGTGTATTTCATCAAATTTTGTTTTAGGAGAATTTGGGTCTAAACCTTGAACCGGTAGTTTTGGTTTATTCGGCCAATGATTTTGTCTAAAATCTTGAGGCACATTATACCATGAAAATTGAACATCGTTTGAACCATAAAACTCACTAAAATTTAATTTTAAAAAATCAAAATTTTCTTTTTCAATTATTTCCAAAGATTTATTATATAAATTATCTACATACCTCGGAAAACCATTTCTACAAACTTCACCTTTTTTAGGATAAAATGACATATCATCCTCAAAAAAATAGTAAAAATCTAATTCAGTTTCATCAAAATGTTCCGCAACAAAAACTCTACCTCCTACGATTCCAATATTATCTTTTTTAATATGTTCAAAACCATATTGTTCACATAACTCCAAATATCGTGGTGTTGTTGACAAATCCGTAGAATTATCTAACAAATATTTCTTTGGTTTATCAATAAAATCTCTATCATATTCTAACATAGATTTTATTAATGTTTCAAATTGTGCAGGACTATTAAATGTTATAACATATAAACCAACTTTTGAGATGTCCAAACTATTTCCTACCACAACATTTTTTTCTCGTAAAACCTCAACAGTATCATTCTTTAAATCTTCAAAGAACTTACTAATCAAACCATTACCATCAATTAATGAATAACTAATTAGTTCAGGATGTTTGTATGACATAATAGTAAATAAACTTTCTTCGGTACCCATATATCCTTCAGATAATGTTTCAATTAATAATGAGTAGTAGATATTGTTCATCTGACTAATTGAAGACTTTTTACCTCCAAAAAATCCACCTCTTGCAACTTTATTAACAACATCCGAATCTGAATATTTTAACATTCCGTTATACTTGAATCCATGTATTTCAGAAGTTGTTTCATATGGGAAACAAATAAAATGAAAATTATTTACGTATTTTGGTAATTTGTCTATGACTTTATCATGTGTGAAATAACCCGGATGAACAGTGTTAGTTATACCAGCATCAATCCAAAACAAGTATTCGGAATCAAATTTATCCAAAATTTTAGCGTCATGTAAAAGAAACATCTTAGACATTACTAAAGGATTATAGTATTCTAATTTGGATTGAGTAGATTCTGATAACCAACCAACTTGATTAAACCACTCAGGATTATTTCTTATTGATTGGATTTTATCAAAATATTCATTAGTTTTAAACCAATCTAAATTTCTAATAATAAATTGAGTATTATGGTATTCTCTCTTGTTAGTTACAAACTCCAATAACTCTTCGTCACCAAATATTATCATATTATAATCTAATAATAATAATTGGGAAAATTTTTCTAAATAATGATTAAAGGTTCTTGACCATCCCTCTTGTAATTGGTCTCTACCAATATCCCATAAACCTGTTACTAATGTTAAATTCATTTTTCTTTCACTTTACAAACCCACACAGCTTTTGAAAAATTTTCTTGGTTATATGGGAATAAATTATTTCTATCGCATGCTTCTTTTATATCATCCTCAATAATTTCACACCAATTCCATATTTTACCATAAATCTCTTCCTCAAAAATTTTATTATTTTCACAATAATCATGCGCCATAATGAAATCACCAACTTTGAGATAATTTGATAGAATATTGAATTCCCCTATCTTCCATCCACCATCACATAATACAACCGTAATTCCTTCATTTTGAATAAAATCAATTACCCCATCATTTACAGATGTGTAATTATCTCCAAACACGTTTTCAACCCTAACATCAATACCCTTTAATATCATTTCGTTGTACCAAGGTCTCTCTGAAATATCATATGTTAATATATTAATATTTAAATTTAACTCATTAGAAATTATATTAAGAAATTCGGTAAAACCTCCTAATGCAGTACCTATCTCAAGGATTCTTGTTGGTTTTATTTCTTTAATAAAATTGTAAAATATTTCATAAACATTATGATTTTGTTGTGCTGAATGCCCCATAAATGACGATAGACTGTCGTCAACATCTAAATTAGAAAATTTAGTTATTTTTTCTTTTATATTCATATTTAAAATCTTATATGTAAATTACCTGATTTATCGTGAAACTCAAAAAAAGACGGTAAAAAATGTCTAAATGAATTCCAACACCAATTCATTTCAGACTCTAAAGCCGAAACTCCTATATCAAACCCATCCGGATAATTTCTGATATTATTGTGGATTGAATACCATAAAAATTCTTCCCATCTTCTAACAAAATATCTAAATTTCCAATTGTTTCTAAACACCATAAATTGTTCATTAACAACATGCGCCTCATCCCATTTAGAATGTTCAAATACGTGGTAATCATATAGTTTTCGGTCAAAGAAACAATTACTCATATCTTTTTTATGTCCACCAATTAAAGCCGGTCTTTCAAATAAAAAATCTAAGTTATTTTGTTCCATGTAATTAAACATGTTGAACAGTTTGTCTTCGCTGAAGTTTTCAGTCATTCTCCAATCAGCATCGTTATAGATGATGTAGTCATATCCTTTATCTAAGCAATATTTTAAAGACAGTACTTTTAAATTTAAAAAGAATGAAAATCCAGGATTTCCATCATCATATCTATCTAATTTAAATAAATCCAAATTTACTTTTGGTCCTACTTCACAAACCTCGTTTGTTGTAATGTTAAAATCTGCTGAACATTTTTCACTATATTTAGTGTAACATTCTGATGCGTTTTTTAAGTATGAATCACCGACCGCAAGTGTGGTAAAAATATATTTCATTATGCCTCTACAATTTTTTCTAAGAAATTAAGTGTATAATCAAAGTCATAATACTGAGGCAATTTATTGTCCACAAAAATGGGTTCCTCAATATATTTTTTATATAATGTTTGGTTATTATCAATTTCATTAACTAAAGATAAAAAATCATCTAAATCAGTAAAGTCATGTAGGTTTATAAAACTTTCAGGATTAAACCCTTCTTCCAAGATGTATTTGTTTCCGAAGAATATTGGTATTGCACCACTGAAGTAGGCGTGGTACAATTTTTCTTGTAAAATATAATCAGTATTCGTATAATGAATGGACATGTTAAACTTATAGTTTTGGAAAAACCCTATTTTTTCTCTGTATGTCAATCCGTCGTTTCTACCAATATAAACTGGATTCATCCATTGATATTTGTTCAATTCTTCTTCTCTTGATATGTTTTGTTTCCAAGGTCCTGATGACGTAACCTGTTTGTATTCGTTTAACTTATTAAAGATGATTTCCCTAAAATCATTATGTGATGCTTGTGTTATTGAACAGAATCTTTTATTTCTATTTGATACGATATTAAAATTTCTTTTTTCTGTTAACCAATTTAACGGGCTGTCAACCAATCTTGATTCATCGTATAATGTCCATACGTCAAACACTCCTGAAGGTTGTCTTAAAAATCTTGGGTGCTCAAATTTATTATACCCAATTGACCATTGATTTTCATTATTATCTAAACAATCTCTAAAATTCGCAACTTCACCAGAAACATAAATAAATTTTTTATTTTTATCTTCTTGTGTAAAACTTGTCGGTAAATGTTTAGTATATGTATCAATATCATTTGGATTAAAATTTAAGTCGGAATGAATTACAATGTCAGGATTTACAGGGTCTATTATTACATTGTATTTTTTAGATAAAATAAACTTAAAATAGTTCATCCAACTATGTTGTCCGTGATTTGGGAATCCTTGTCTTGTTATTCTAATTGTTTTCATTTAAAAAAATCTAATAATTTGATTGTTTCATCATTATACCCACCATTGTCGTGAACAAATATGGGTTCGTTTGTTTTGAACAATACAACACTACCGTCAATTGAGATGTCATCTTTCGCCAAATAAGTGTTTAACACTAATCGGTTTTTATAATCAATTTGAACACCATCTGTTAGTAGATATTCTATTTGCCAATTTCCTTGGTCGCATAGTCCGAACAACTTTCTTGATATGATTGTATTAAGGTGTTCAATATATTCTTTTGGTTTGGCACAAAAAGTACCAGCATTTAAAAACTTATAAGGTGTTTCAATATTTTTTGAATTATACAAATAACTATATTCGGTATTCGGCCAATTGTTTCTTTCACCACCAAATAAAATGTCACAGTTATATTCTTCCATTATTTGCGGAATTTTATTTATGTTTCCAACATAACCAACATCCGTAGCATCAAGTAGAACAAAATAGTCATACTTATTTAATATTTCGGATTGAATAAACGAAATAAATTTTCTTATTCTAAAATATGTAAATTTAAAATAATAACTTTCGTTTCTAATTTCATCTGTCTCACTGTTATATCTAACAACATAATAATCGTTTGTATCAATATCTGATAATAATCTTTTTTCAAACGTTGGTACAAAATGGTTTGGGTAATCAAATAATACCGTTACAATCGCAACTTTCATATTAGTTGATTAATTCGTTATAAAAATTATTAATTAAATCTCCATCGGACATAAATGGTTTTCCAACACCAAAAACTTCAACAGGTATTTCATTTTCCCAATAAAGCGACAATTCTCTACCTTTATCGTATTTTAAAATTTCATCACTTCTTTTGTCATTTTCAATCCAAGAAAATTTTGGAAAAATAGTTAATTTGTTGTTAACCATATCAAAAAATTGTTTGTGATGTGCATTACCTCTATATGTGTGTTCATATAAAAATAAAAACTCGTCATACTTTGATGGTATGGCAATAAATCCCGAGTTTGAAATTGTGGTTAATAAACTAATTAAATCTAATGGATTGAATACGTCTTCTAATGTGCGTGAACATATTGAAAAGTCAAATTTCCCATTTGTTTCGACATAAGATAATAACTCATCCCATGTACTTTTGTCTTCCAAATTTAATTTAAAAAATGTTGTTCCTTCTTTGGATATTACTAATGAGTCCGCTACATATTTACATTCAGGGTACGACCAATACATTGCCGAAGCTCCGATGTCAATTGTTTTAAAATTTTTTTCTAAAATAAATTCTTTAACTTCAGGTCTTTTCTCACCCACTCGATTATAACTCCACTTTTTAATCATTTTTTTTACTTAAAATAAACAACTCCTGTTCCGGTGGCATGCCCTATATTTGTAATGTCGTATTTTTCTTTTGGTATTAAACCCCAAAATCTTTCCATTTCAAAATTCAAATGAATGTCATCGAGTAATAAATAACCTTTATAATTAATCGATACCAAATAGTCATAAAATTCTTTTTCAAACGTTCCATCGTGATAGGTGTCTAACATAATATATTTAGAACCTAAAATAACGTCTCTATATTTTTCATTTAAAATATTATCAATAATGAACTCGGTGTTTGTTGGTACTTGATTTAAATCAAACTCGTCATCAACATTAAATGAGCGAACTTTATTAGCCAAATTAACCGAAAATGCAAGTGCTGAACAACCTTTTAAAGTTCCAATATCTAATATATCAACCCAATTATTTTGTTGTGAAACATATGCTAGTAGTCTATAGTGTTCTTGTCCTGATTTTGATATAAAGTAGTTTTGATATTCCGAAGAATTTATTCTTTGAGCATAAGGGAACAAATCAATATTGTCCAACTGTTGGTTTGTAATCGATAAAAAATCCATATCTATAAATATTAAAGATTACCTGTTATTCTATCGCACCACCCCTTAGAAACGGAGTGAGGCCAAACCACCCAATATTTTGGTTTTGTTACGGTTTGGAATTGTCTCCAAACTTTACAGTAACTATCAGGGTCTTGTTTCATTCTGTTTATTTCATTTACATCAGCATCTTGTCTGAATATTGTTTCGTCATTGTCTCCGTGGAAAGCAACCACCCAAAAATCATAGTCGGTTTCAGGTACTGAATCATACCCAACGTCAATACAATGTTTAAAAATTGAAGAAAACGAATTTTCATATTCTTCTGTTGTTTTAAAATTGTAAGGGTTTGGTGGGTATTGCTTGTCCAAAGTGTACTGTTGAATTCCTCTCTTTTTAAAGTTTAGTCCTGAATATTTTTCATAATCTTCTAATGTTCTGACACTACCAAATCCATATTTACCCATATCAATCATCTCCTCTCCATCCATACCAAATAATTGTCTGTTCTTTTTGTGAGATGCGTTGTTGCGAATGTGCCATTCTCTATCATCATCCCACTGTTTTGTTCTACCCTTACGAGTATATTCATGCCAAATTAAAACTTTATGTGGGTGGAATAAATCATATCCATGAGTATATGCTCTAACCGCAATTGATATTTCTTCACCGTGGAAATAATATTCTGGGTCGTGTTGAACTTCATTACTAAATTCACCTAATGTAAAGCAAAAATGTGCAGAATAAAATCTTGAGGTTACGGGGTTTTTCATACCCTGCCAACCCGGTAATGTTTCAGGTAAAAAGAAAACCGCACCCTCGGGAATAAATCTATCGAACGCCATTCTCCATGGTTCTTTTACTCTACCTTGAGGGTCATTATCAGGGTCAAAAGAAGATACATATCCTGTCAATAACGGTTTTGGGTGACCATTTTTTTGTAGTTGTTTAATCATCTTAATAAACTCATCATCCCAATTCTTCTCGAATCTCATATGAGAATCAATTTGCATAGTATAAGTTTCGTCTTTATACAACTGTTGAACTTGGTTTCTCGCCCAACAAACTCCTTTTGATTCTGTGTAAGGAATATCTAAGATTCTGAATCTTTTGTCGCTTCTGTAGTTATCAAGATTATCAAATCCGTCTTCTGGATGAAATTGTCTTGCAATACCAAATACTAAGTTTTTAGGTCTTTTTGCGTTTTCTAACGCGCTTTCGATAGTCGGGATTAATTGTGGGTCCCTATAGGATGCAATCTGAATAAAAATTTTCATTATGAATAGTTTTATTCAAAAAATATTAATTAAGAAAGAATAATAAATAGGAAATTACCAACAAGTTATTATAACAAGACCATTCCCTCCTCTTCCTCCTGTTCCTCCTGTAGTACCGGCGCCTCCACCACCTCCTCCTGAACCCATATCTCCGTTACCTCCATTACCTCCAGCGGCGTTGAACAAACCGCTTCCTCCGGCGCCAGCGGTCGCGGCTAATATTTTTAATTTAAAAAATCCATTTCCACCTGGAGACCCTTGTGAAACTGTGGGCATTTCTCCAGCACCAACAATTGTACCACCATTAAAATTTGCCGACTGAGCTCCTCCACCCCCCGCTCCTCCCATATTTATAACACCATCAGTTCCGTAGGTTCTTGAACCACCAGCACTACCGCCCCCTAACCCTGATACATTCCCTGCAAACCCAGCTGAGAAAAAATTCGTGCCCAAATTTGCAAAGTTCGCGGAAGATGAAGTTGCCGCCGCAGCCGCAGAGCCCGCGGCTCCTCTAGCATTTGCACTCACTCCAGCTCCTCCTCTACCCCCTCCGTTAGCAACTAAAATATAGGTACTTGACGAACCTGCGGTATTATAAACCTCAACTATTGTTGACCCTCCGGTTCCTCCGTTACTACCAGGAGAGCCGGCACCACCTCCTGTACCTCCCGTACCCACAGTAATTTTTAAAATATCAGGTAACATAAACGCAGGAAAAAAAGCCGATGAAAAACTACCAGAGCCACCTCCTCCTCCACCACTTTTAAGTGTTCCTGAAGCGGCGGAATAACCACCTCCTCCTCCTCCTCCAGCGCCAATTGCTGTTATAAGTACACCGTTAATTCCCCTTGGTTTAACCCATATACCTGAATTAAAAAAATATACGGTGTTTGTGGATTTATCAGTTATATTAAAAACATCTATCATATTACCAGCAATTAATTATAACTATTCCATCACCACCTTTTCCACCTGTTCCTCCAGTTGTACCAGCGCCACCGCCACCACCTCCACTACCATATGAACCGTTGCCACCTGTTCCACCCGTTCCCGAACCATTACCGCCACCTCCTGCCCCCCCTAATTGGTAAAAAGGAGTAATTGATGAACTACCATTTTCTCCGTTACTATTTACGGCACCTCCATTTATTCTTGTAACAAATCCGGCCCCAACAATACTACCACCACTAAAACCAACATTTGATGTGTTTTTACCTCCACCAGCAGCACCTCCTGTTGTTGGTGTTGCCGATGTTGTTCCGTAGGTATAACTTGTACCAGCTGCGGCTGAAACTCCCGCAGTTCCATTCGGTCCTGTAGTTTTTTGATTAAGGCTAACAAGTGAATATGGCGATTGTAATGAGGTGGGTACAACACCACCAGGTCCTGCCGTACCACCACCAGAGCCGGCAGTTCCTCCTCTAGCACCAAGAGCTCTTACAATTATTAATGTACCTGTGGCATCATTTCTATACGAAGGTTGTATTATTGAATCTCCTCCTGTAGTTCCATTCGTATTCGCACCCCCACCCGAACCACCTATACCTACTGTGATTCTAAGAGCGTCCCATGATAAATCCGATATTATCATGTTTGTCATAATAACACCTCCTCCCCCGCCTCCACCACCAGTTCCGGCAGCTCCACTTGCAGAAGTTTGACCTCCTCCACCACCTCCGCCTCCTCCTATTGCAGTTATATAAATCATGGAAATACCCATTGGTTTAACCCATGTTCCACTTTGGTAGAAAATCTGTGTTTTATATGAATTATCTGGTAAATTATTTGTCATAAAATTAAAAACAACTTATTATTACTAAACCATCCCCACCTTTACCTCCTGTACTAACACCTGTGGGACACCCTGTATTTCCACCACCGCCTCCACCGCCCCCCGAACCTAAAACTCCATTACCTCCATTTCCACCACATTGGTTGGTCACATTGGTACTACTCCATCCTCCAGCACCTCCGTATGATTGAAAGGGTACCATAGTAAAAATCCCGCTATTACCAACAAATGTAACGTTAAAGTCACTAAGTGTCACGGAAGCTAATGTTGTTTCGTTTCCTATTATACCTCCAGGATTAGTTCTAGACCCTGCTGAGTTTCTTTGCCCCCCTCGTCCGCCTCCACTCGTTAAATTTGTAGTTGTTGTGGCACTTGGTGCTCCGGCGGTTCCACCAGCCAATGAGCTCTGAATACCTAAGTTAAGATAAATTGCGGATGTTGATACCGATGCCGCCGCCCCACCTGTGCCGGCGGTACCATTTGTGGTAGATGCTGCATTACCACCACCTCCACCCCCATTAGAAAATACTAATCGTGTAGTGAAAACATTACTACCGTTTGGTAAGTCAATGTATGTATTACCTCCATTTGTTGACGGGTCTCCGCCATTACCAATTACAATGGTTAAAACATCAGGTAAAAATATGGCGGGTATCAATAATCGTGATACCGCACCTCCACCTCCTCCACCACCACCGGCATTACCAGTCGCTCCCGGAGTACTGTTACTTCCACTACCTCCACCACCACCGGCTCCAACAACAAAAAAACTAACCATAGTTATACCCCTTGGTTTAATCCAAGTTCCACTTTCATAAAAAACTTGGTTTTTGTAAGTATTATCTGTTGTATTAAATAAATCCAAACTCATTTTACTCGGCCCAATTTGGTCTTGGTGGAGTTGGGTCCACTACAAAGTACCCAAAATTGATTATTAAATTTAATGTGTTACCATCCAAGTCAGTTAATCTAACACACTGTCCGGCCATCCAATCTATTTCCATATATCCCATAGAAACCGGTGAACCGTATTGAAATTGTATTAATTGATATATTAACATTAGTAATCTCCTCCTATAACTGTACAGGCAATTCCTCCGGCGGCCGCCGCACCTAAAGCGACATAAATCCTATATGTTGGTGGTAAGGCGAACCCTAAAGGTAATTCATAATTGGTTGATGCTGCATTAGTTGTAAAAGTAGCATTTGCTGCTATTGTAATTTCATCAAATAAAGTATTGTTCGCGGCTGTGCCGGTTGAACCTCCGTTATTTATGAACACACGGGCAACAACTGCCGCTGAGTTTGCACCTGTGTGTCTAAATCTTATTTTTTGAACATAACTACCGTTTGTTCCTGCTGAAAACGCTAAATATATTGTTCCTGCGGTTATATTACCGACATTATTTGCGTCTGTTGCGGTGACCCATTGAGCGTCTCCCGCTATGCTAAATATTGGTTGTGTATTTGCTGGCATAATATTAATTATATATAATTTAAGTTATTTCCTGTAGTGTAAGCCTTTCCATAATCAAAAACTTGTATTAGGGTCACGTTACCTGTAGAACTATTACCTGATAGTCCATATCCTGCGGTAATTCCTGTAACACCTAAATTTGTTATTGTTGTTACATTATCTGATGTTGTTGCGGTTATACCATCACCACCTGTAATACCGGTTATACCTTGTACAATTTGATTTGTGAATACAAGTGTATTTGTACTGGCAGATGTTATGGTTATACCAATTCCACTAAAGTTAAGGTCTGAATTATTTGAATTGGCGCCAAATTGTGTAATACCACCTATTTGAATATTCTTGAATATATTTTGGGACGAACCTTTGTCGGTATTAATTATTATGGTTGCGAAATTGGTTGTGTCTCCAGATAATCCATCGGTTGCGGTAATTCCTGTGACGCCTTGAACTTGGGTATTAATTAAAGTAATGTTACCCGTAGTTGAACTTCCTGATAATCCACTAGTCGCTGTTACACTTGTTACACCTGTATTTGTAATTGTAACAACTCCATTAGTTGGTCCTGATACTGAAATACCGTCTCCATTTGTGACGGCACTAACAGGTAAGTTTTGATAAGTTGTTGCAGATATGGTATTTGCAGTCAAACCATTTGTAAAAATGGTTGCCCCTGTTACCGTCCCTCCTGTAAAGTTTGAACCTGTTGTTCCTGTAAATGATATGGTAAAATTTCCGTTATTATCTGTTATTGATATATCACCGCCTTCGGTTAAACCACTAACAGGTAAGTTATAATA
>Ga0172363_10001107_pt1 | contig 21525 bp, 19 predicted proteins | sample LakKivs2_kivu2a2_FD_114541 | JGI IMG/M metagenome (GOLD analysis project Ga0172363, IMG submission 114541) | Sediment microbial communities from Lake Kivu, Rwanda - Sediment s2_kivu2a2 | ecosystem: Environmental > Aquatic > Freshwater > Lake > Sediment | place: Rwanda: Western Province, Lake... | reverse complement strand
CATCGTTTTCACTATATCTTGTAACTTCTTCATTCTGGATAACTTCTCTAAGTCTATTATCAATAAGCTTCCTGGTTTCCTTCGCCCCATCGCAAATCTTAACACTAAGCCAAGTATCCGTTGTGTTGTAACTCACAACACCTTCCCCTGTAATATGGTCTAACCCCCATCTTACGAACACTTGTGCCATATCCCTTTGCTTAGGATAAGAAGAATATTTCCTATTTTCCAAGTTGCGAAGATGTGTATATGGCGGATTTCCCACAATCACATCATACTTTCTATTCCTAATTTCTTCAGGGAGTAATCCGCCCTCATATTCCTTAATCTCCCATTTACCAACATCCTCAGGAACCATAATAGTATTACCCCAACTAATATTCAACTTATCAAAAATCCTCAAATCACCACCCAATTTTAGGTGCTCATTCAACAACCTAAGCTTACAAGCCAAATGCATTGGCTTCAAAATCTCCAACCCAAACAAACACTTCGTCAAAATATGTTCCGATTTCTCAATTGGTTTTAACTCATTCTCAACCTTCATCAACCTATGATAAAGATAAATCAAGAAATTACCATCACCACAGTTTCCACAGAAGACCGATTTACCATTACGTCGTACCAACATAATATGATTTCTTTCTAGAGTAATACAATAAACATTATTCGTATAAAACTGTTCGCTAACTGATCTAGGCGGCAATTTCTTTCTAACCGATTTATCTCGTCTTGCTCCTAGGCTTACTTCATAACATGGAATCATTATGTTAGGTATACTAGAATGGATAGGCCGCATTCGCATATGAAAATTGGTCGCTACTCCCATGTGGATAGCGACACGCTGAACATCTTCCGCTAACCTTTTGTTAGATGAATAGTAAGTTTGACGATTAACTGGAAATTCTAAAATTCGACGTTCACCGATAGATGGTGCGTCGATTGTTACACTAGTACTACCATCACTATTCATTAAACCGTCTATTAATGCTTCTAACAGATGTTTAGAAGAGAATATTATCTCTCTTGGGATATATTTATTATGTGTACCATCTAGTGGGCTAATAAAACTAAGGAAATCTTTATCAACAACACGGAACCAAGTTTTGCCATCTTTTCCAATACCAGTTGTGTATGGAAAATTTAAATTTTCCAAGCATTTAACGATACAATTTATTTCACGCGGTTTGACAACTCCAAAACCAAAAGCATTATGCTGTTTACTATTATTCTTGAAAATATAACCATCTCCTAACCACAAACCAAATAATCTATAATGATCTTCGTTCCAACCAACCTTTCCATTATAGGATTGTAGCGGTGCAGCAGCCACAAAAGCGACAGTGTTTCCTCTTGAATTAGATTTAAATAAATCACTACTTTTTATAAATCTATTATTATGCCTAGTTTTTAGCCTACTTTCAACATACATTGAATGGTCGGGTGTTACCAATAAATCAAAGCGCTTACCATTATAGTGATGCATTATTCCTTTATGTTCTTTAATTTGTCTTGCTATGAACCTAACATATTCGCCATCTTTGGTAATTGGATTTAAACTATAAATTAGATCATTATCTTGAAGATCTTTAAAGAATTTCCAACCAGTATCTGTAAGAACTTCAGTATCATCACTGTAACAGGCAGGATCACAATAAGTCAAACTCAACAAATCTGCTTCTTTAGGAATATACTTAAAAGCCAATTCACAAGTCTTCTCAACGACAAACTCAGGAGTATAAATTGTACCAAACTTATTTTTTATCTCTTCCGCAAAAACCCCATTATGCTTCTTCTTAGCTCGTGTAATCATCTTCAAGTAATCATCTCCTATTCTCAATCTCCTAAGCGCCCTAAATTTATAATCCTTTAACTGATCTTTGAGATCGACCTTGACCTTATCAAAAATCTTTTCAGTCAATTCATGACTACTCAAACAAGCATCGCTATTAATAATATCAATAAAAGCCATATCATGAATATCCATTGGGCGATCTATTTCCTCAAAATATTCATGCACTAATTTCTCTATCTCCTCCTTACTAGACTGTTTTTGATCCTTCTTAACAGTCTCAGAATCTTCAATTTCCTCCTTATCCTTACCATTAGAGTCATCAATTATCAAACACTCATGTTCAAAACCATATTCATCATAAAGCATTTGTAGAAGATTCCAATATCTTTCTAAATTATCTTCAGATCCAGTAATCAAATCAGGAACAATAACCCAAGCAAATGGCTTAATATACCTACTATGCTGATCTGGTTTAAGAATTTTCTGATATAACTTTTTCCTATCCTCATGTTGAAGCCGACAAGCTCGACCAATTCCTTGTTTAAACGTTGAATCACCAAGCCCACGAATAGGCATATAAGCAGTAATACCAGGGACATCAATTCCTTCACCTAACATATCAACATATAGAATAATCGCTTGTTGAGTATCTGATAATTTATGTGACAATTCATCAAATAATTCTTTCTTCGCTCTATTTGAACATTCCTCTAGTTTACCATTATGATAAACTCCAACATCTGACGAAAGAGCCATAAGAACAATATCAGGATTATCATTCTGGAATTTCTCAAATTCTTCTGATTTAATGATGCCCTCTAATGTCTTCTGGCCATTTAAGGTAACTAGAAGTTTAGCGCCAATCTTATTAGGATCACATGATTTATCTTGGATTTGTTTTCGATGCTTCGCAAAAGCATCTACAATACAATTCCAAACATCAACTGGATTATCACTATGTTTACCACCAGCACGAATTATATGAAGAAATGGCCGGAGCATTTCACCTTCATCAATCATTTCTCGTGGAGTCTTATAATAGATCCTTTCTCCAAAAATTCCAACATTATTCATACCAATAAATTGTCCGCTATAAGTATCCTTAGGAGTAGCGGTAAAAGAAAATGACGCACAACCAATCTTAGCAAATTTACTAAATTCCTCTGAAACTAAATGGTGTGCCTCATCATTTAATTGAATATCAACTTTAATTTTAGAATTCTGAATCTTATCAGCAGAATGATAAGTAGAAGAAATAATTAATGGTTTATTCGCTTTCAAAGCGGCATTATATATATTATAAATCTCATTAGAATTAGTAGTAGAATGGACTTGATTCGCTTCAAAACCAGCCTCTAGACATAACTTATTAATCTCTTCATCATTAAAACCACCAGAATTAACATTCAAATATTCGGCATCAACACCATGACTCCTAAGATAACTACAAATCATTTTCAGAATTTGAAACGATAATAAAATCCTAGGAGAGAAAATAACAAAACATTTAGCAATTCCTTGTACAGCGGTTTGTCTAATAATCTCAGCTTGGACCCAAGTCTTACCAGTGCCAGTAGGTAATTCAACATACCCAGCCGATTTACCATCTTTAATAGTCTTAATTACTGAATCGACAGCTTCTTTCTGATGTTGACGTAACACAATCTTCTCAATTTCCTTAGTAATAATCCTAGAATCAAGTAGAGCTTGTTTAAAACTATTCCAAAAATTTAATTGTCCATCAAGCATAGAAGCTATTGTTGCACGACCAATGATTTGAACTTTATTAAGCAACATATTTTCTTTCGTATAATAATTAATATCTTTCCCTGTAGTAATAATTAACATATTATGTGTATCTTCAGGCTTAACACCATAACGAACAATCGAAGTAAATCCAAAATTAGTAAGATGGTCATCATTGGCAGTTAATTCATACATTGGATTAGAACGATATTTAACTTGTATAGTTTTAACACGCTCATTTAATGTCGAAATTCCACGTCCATCTACACCAGTATCATCATTAGTTATGATAGTATAGTCCCTAATATTTAAAAAATTACTTCGTATCCCAGATTTAATCCAAAATTCTACTAAACATTCTAACCCATCACCCTTAAATTTAGCAGCAGCATTTGGACCTAATTCTGGTCCTAATTTCTCTTCAAGTTCCTTTGCCTGTAATTCCAGACGATTACAAAATCTATCAATTGTAACGCAATCATCTAAAAGATCATCAATATTACACTTATCTTTAAAAGGATGTGTTAACATTTTATTTCTCCATGACCACGATCCTTTTATCATGCATTTGTACTGTAGCAAGAATACATTTAAAAACAAAATAAATTAAAATCTGACATCTTCGACTCTTATAAGGAAAACTGGCGTGTTTTCACCGATGTAAGCCCCCTTTAAGGCATCATCAAAACCATCAGCAAAAATTATTTCGTCGTTTACTTGCCTAAGAATTTCTCTCTTATTCATGATTATATGTACTATTTTTAGCGTCTGGGCAGCATTGCAACTCCCTCTTCTACCTGGATCAGTAGACGCATCGCTATCTATGCTTCAGACGCATAAATCAAATACATACCTAAACTTCTCACCTCCCCATACCTTAAGATAACCATATTTTGCACAATATTCATTTTCAGTCATTCTCATTTCTTTAGATTTATCCCATAAAGTCTTTTTATGACAAATATATCCATCTTTATCAACATACCAATAATCAGGTTCAACTATACCATCAAACTTCCAATTGCTGGCTTTATAAATTGTGCCAATATGATTATATGTTGAATCTGCAAAACTAACCAAACATTTTATATTATTATGAAATTTCTTTATATATCTAATTGATTTAGAAATTATAAAACTACCAATATTCTTATGTTGATATTGTGGATGAATCACAAATCTAGATAATTCCTTAACATCATTATAATTATAACCAAGTCTAACACATACTTCTTTCCTTATAGGAAATGAATAAATTACAACCGCAATTAAAATTTCATTTATAAAATATCCTATATTAATTCCAGATCTACCTAATTTACCAGAATAGTGATATTTACCAATAAATTTTTCAGCATCTTTTGAGTCAATAATTCTTTCTGAAATTTGATTAATATCAAATTGTATCAACGCCAATTTATCTAGACCTAACCAATAACGTAGTATATTTAATACTCTATCTTTAGCAATAAATTCATGTTCCCATATATATTTAATAATATATTGTGGGAAATACCTATTAATATATGTTGATTTACTCCTATCATTGCGTACAGATTTAGGTAAAGAATGCCAATAATCACCATTTACTTCGATTAATATTGATTTATTAATTGATAATTTAGGTTGTGGATTAATCAAACAATCAAATAAATAATATCCAATAGACGCCTCTTTTGTATAAACAACATTCAAATCGTCTAATAATTCATATAATATATTCTGTTGTTTACTTGATTTACTAATTGCCATTTGTTGTCTAATATCTAACATTTTAGATTTATATCGATCTGTATTTCTATAATCAATCATTTTCTTCCTAAATTCAGGATCAAGCCATTGTTTCTTACATCTAATAGAAAATGATCTAGATATTCTCTTCCTGAAATTAGAATCAGACCACATCTCTTTTGATTTCTGCGATATTAATTCTCTATTTATACTTTTCTTCCACTTACTAACCCAATTATTATCACTAAAACATCTTTTATTCTTATTAACAATAATATTTTTCATTTTTTCAGATCGAAGATTAGCCAATATTTTATTAGCGTATTCTTTATCCTTCCATTTATTTAACATCATTTGTGATGATTTATTTCTATCAATAGAACATTTATGACATAAATACTTACCATTATTCTTTTTTAAAATCTGCAAATGAGATGATAAAACACAAATCTTAATATTATTACATTTAGGGCATTTAATAGATACCTTATCTTTTGTTGTTAAATAACTACTAATAACGTAAGGAGAAATATTAGACATGTAATTCATACCCCGAAATATAAAAAAGAAGGGAGGTTAAACCTCCCTTCTTATCATCCTCTTGTATTTACACTGCAGCCTGATTCGTCACCACTCCGCCAGCTGCTAGAATCTCATCTGCACCAAAGGAAGCGCCAGTCCTCAGGACAACCAGATTCAGGACAATGAATTCTGCAGCTCTCACCGGCTTCAGGAAGTATGCCACATGCAACTCATTCCTATCAATTCTCTCAGGAGTATTATTGCGTTCGTCGCAGACCACGTTGAAGGCGTACAAGCCGCGTCTCGCCTGAATATCAGCAAGGAAAGTATTGCTGATCGTGGTAACTTGCGCTCTCGTGATTCTATCGTTCGGTTCGAACACAAATGTTCGGAGGAATCTAGTAGCATTCTTCTTGATAAAAATCAAGAGCATGCGGACGTTCACGCGGTCAAGAGCAGACTGCTTTCTCTGGAGAGTTCTCTGACCCCAAACCACAATCCCGTCCTGCGGGAAGTTGACAATCGGGTTAACCGCGTTGCCGTAACCGTAGAGCAGGTCACGTTCACCCTGAGTCAGGTCAACCTCAGTATCAATTGGCGTCAGCAACTTACCGCGAGTCAGACCGGCAGGAGCAAACCACTGCTCTGTCGTCTGTTCCGTCTTGGCGTAGACTTGGCTCACGTGACCGCTTGGAGGGATGAAAATGTAATCACCATTGAACTGGTCATAAATCTTGAGCCATGGGTGGTAGAGAGCACCATAGCTGGAATTAATTGCCTGAGCAAGGTCAGAGTAAAGAATTCCGTTGTGCCAATCCACAACCTGCTGCGCTCTCAAACCAAACGGCGGGTCGATGATCATCATCATGTCGCCGCGCCGTTCGCACATCTGCAGACCTTGACCAATCACGGCACCAGAGCTTGCACCAGGAATTATCAGCAAGGTGATGTCGTACACTTCTGGATTGGCGAAAGCGAAGATGCCTGTTTCGAGAGCTGGGTTACCAATGACTGACCGATCCAACTCTGAACTGTAAGCCGGATCGAGAGGAATACCATTGGCAGAACCGACGAATGTCCTGTGGAAAATCGAACCAGGCAGTCTTACTTCGAAGTTAGCAGGATCGTTAATCGGATCGTTATTCAGGAAGCTAGGTCGAGGAATCCAGTTAACGTATTCATTACCATTCGCTCCACCAATCGTGGTATCTGGATTTATCTTATTACCAATATAATCATCGCTGGTCGGATCGAAGGTTACGCTCTCAACTCTACTAAGAACATTACCAAGTGAATCCTCAACCAACAGGTCATAAATACCAGCAACGTTATTGCCGTTCGGACCATTCTCCTGTGAAGCAATCTGTAGAGTAATTCTATAATCGTCAATCCAGGTGCCAGCCGTGGTGGCAACGAGCCAACCAACAACGTTCTGGTAGTAAGCCGAATCCAGAGCGCAATCCGCACTGAATGGGTCTAACTCACAAGAACGAGGTACGTTGGCGGTATCAACACCAGGCTCAGGCAGGACAACCCGACTATCACTGTAAGTCTGGTAGGCTGACGTGTACGGGTAGAGGATCACTAGCTGTTCAGCGAACCGCAGAGTCTTGTAGTGTGAAGAATCTGCCTGTAGGTAGAACTGATCAAACTGATGAGCCAGTGAAATCTCAATGAACACCTGTTCCTCACCACCAGGAACAAGCATGGAGTATGATCTGAAGTATCTCTGTCCGCTATAAACACCGCCGAGGTTCAGCGAAGCGGCAAGAGTAGCGGCAGGAGTAGAAAGGCCAACTGGAACACTGAACTGAATCTCAGTTGTATCAGTCAAACCAACGATCTTAACGCTGATTCTGTTATTATCGTTGGTAATGTCGTAAGGACCAGCTTCCGTGCTCATCACGTGGCTTCGTGGAACGTCAAAGGCGTAGAGAGCAACACCAACTTCAAGAGCGAAAGCTTCCCTTGAAACTATCTGGATGCTTCGGCCAGCAACATCAGTCTCAAAGCAAACTGTCTCATCGGCATCAATATTGATTGCTCTATACGGCTCGCTGCTTGGTACCAGCGCATTGATTGCATCGGCAAAATCTTCAGCCGACGTATAGGAAACTGTCGCATCACCAATTGTAACAATCGTGTACTCAACAACTGGCGTGGTAACAGCGCTTTCGGCAGTCGTCTGCCGGTCAACGTTGAAGGAGAAAGTGCGGTTATTTGGGCGAACCACAAATGTGAAGGTGTCATTAATTCTGATTGGTTCGACACCTGTGACCACAACCGTGAAGATCAAACCATCACCAATATTAATTGGATCGGACGTACCAGGAACACCACTTTCAACAATGGTTCCAATCTTAACAATGTATCCGTCAGAATTTCTAATTACTTCGTAGGTTGCTCCATCAATCGTTGAGCCACTGCTAGCTGATACGTCGCTGGTGATGAGGACCGTGTAGGAGTCATCTTGAGCGCCAGTGTAGCTGTTCAGTGAGGTGAAGCTTAGTGTTGCGGTTGTTGGACCATGACCAGCTGGAATGGAAACTTGGTTGTAGGAGATATTGGATGTCAGTGCGTTGTGGAATTCCAATGGCGCATCGGCGTTGATTGCTCTGGTGCAGATTTTGCCGAAGTCGATTCCTGAGAATACTGCGACTCTGCCCCAGCCGTGTCCTCGCTGTCCTGAGGTGTCGATACAAATGTCGGCAAGCGCGTCTGGCTGGCCGTCTTCGCATTCAACACCGACACGTAGGACCCAGGCCCTATTACCCTGTTCGAAGTAGGCAATTACAGCATACCCAAGATAACTCTCTGGGAATGGATTGCCAAATGTATCGATGTACTGTTGTGAGTTTGATATGAAAGTGGGATCTTGCACCGGTCCCCTCTTGGCAGTGCCAATGAAGACTGGTGTAAGAGCGCCAACAGCAGTTGGCACCACGCTCAGGTCAATCTCACGAGGGTAAACGCCAGGGGAGAGGTAGACAGCCATTTCTTATCTCCTATTCCATTACCAAAATATCTTTGCATCCAAGAATACTGTTAATTTATATTTTGAGATACATTGCACCGATATTTAAATTTATTAATAATTAGAATTACTTGATAACAGTGATTTTCTTGGCCGTATCTTCTTCCTGCACCCTCTCTGTATCACTAATAATCTGAATCTTCCTCATTTTCTGCAATCTTTCGATTTGAGCCATGCGCAGTCTATGCTTCTTGAATGTATAAGTATAGCCAGGATATAAATCTTTATCTTCAGCGCCAATATAAAAATCAACTCCCTTTGGAGCGTTATAATGAATCTTAATTAACTGTTTACTAATGTTCGTAATCGTAACTCTATTCTGCTCTCTAATTCTTTCTCTTTCCTTCTCTACTTGTACTTCCTTTAGGCTTTTCGGTTTTTCAACTGGCTTTCGAGACGCCTTGGCTGGCATTTGCCTACTCCTGCTTAACTCATTTATACTAAGACTAACTTTTTGTGGTTTCCCAGAAGCTTCCGGCATCTTAGATTCTCCTATGGTTTCGTTATCGGGTAATCCGATTTGCCAAGGACGGTATCAAAAGTACTCCCATAGTACTTTTCACTACCGTCTTTTAAAGTAAGTACTCTGCCGAGAATTGATGGAACAACTTTCTCAGGTAGAGGCAAATATCCTTCCATTTGTAGAGATATATCATATCTCTTATTAGCTCTCTGATCAGCAGGAGTCTCATCATCAACTGCCGTTGTCATCCCATTATAATGAAGAATTAAACTCATCCTAGAATATTCATCCTCGACATCAAACTCAGCAATCGGATGGAATCTAGACCTAATCTGATATAACGCATACTCAAGATCTCTCTTAAATTCAGCCCAAATCGAAACAGTATAACTAATCTTACAAGGAATAGGACGATAAGTAAGAACCATCCTAGTCATATCCTGATCTAAAAATCTCTTACTAAACCAATGATAGTGAGCAGGACTAAACTTCTCAGGGAAGAACTCGTCACTTTCCCTTCTAATAGCCATCACAGGCAGAGTAACTCTACCACGACGAAGATCCTGCGCCCAAGTAAGATAAGGCTTATCGCCACCAGAAACCCTAACACCTAACAACTTAATCCCATCAACAGTTGGAATGCGGATACCAGAAAAATAATTCTTAATCCCACGATCCATCGTCTTATAACCCTGAGGAAGGATTTCCCTTACTTCCTCAGCCGTATTAACATTTATATTCTCAAAGAAAATATCATCGCGCTTAAGCTCAGCCTTTAATTTCTGAGGAATAATCGGGCGACGTTCAGCAACACCATCACCCTGTAGGGCATCAAACTGCGTAGACTTCAAATTCCTAGCATTTGATGACGTATTAAAATCGAAAGGATAAATAGGCGTAAAAATCACCTCCTATGAAATGTCTTTATCTGATGACAATTACAACACAAAAGCATACCACAAAGCACGTTGTTTTGTCATCACACCTCCTCTATGGCCTTTCCTATATTCATCGCGCCCTCTCCAGACTTACCAAACCTAATTTTCCATTTACGCAATTTCGTATCCATCAACTTCTCAACCATAGCTCTAGATTCCTCAGGAACAGACGCTACTATCGTACCACCCTTAGTTGTAGCATTAGAAGTAACAACATCAACCTTCACATCCTCTAACTCATTCTTAACGCTATCAAGCATATTCTGCGTCAATTCATACTGCTTCTCATCGATCTTCCTAGTAATGAAGAATATAAGATCATTAGCACCCTTAATTTCTATCTTAGCCATTATGAGGTACCTCTAAAGAAGCTAACATCAATATCAACATCCCCAGTAAGATTCTCAAGTACGCAAGTCCAATATAACCATCTAAATTTAAAATTACCATCGTCTGACGAATTAAGAACACGATAACGATCCATCTTAGTACCAATGCCCTCACGAGCATCGTTCTGGATGACAGCCATAGTATTATGAGGCACTATAATAACATCACCTTCAGAAATCATCTTAGCGCCAAATTCCTTAAAGACATTAGCGCGACTAAACCAAATAGTCGTCTTATTCTCAGCGTCAACACCAAACTTGGTAAGCTGAGTCTCTACTGGCTTAGGCGCAAAGTAACCCTTCAAACGCTTACCGCGCTCGTACTTCGGGTCAGCATCTTCATTCCAAGTATCATCTTTATTACCACTATTGATCGCCCGTTTGAAAATAGTAACCCAAGCGCCAGCTATATTTATGGCCTCTTCAGCAAGACGTTCAGCATAAGCAATATCAGGATTATTGTGATTATAGACCGACAGTGGTGAATTTACTTTTTCCTCATCGCTACGGAAATCAGGTACTTTGTCTATACTAATAAATTGTTGTTTATCATCGAAATCATATATAGGCATCACTCACCTCCATTTTATATTTGGAGATGAATGTCTAAAATCCAAGTGGCGGCGTCAAAGTCGGACAGAAAGTATAATTATCTATTCCAGCACAAAGCGGCTCTTCTGGCTCCGCAGGAGGAGAACAATTATCCTTGAGGATCTTATACCAGTCAGGGTAGCAAGTAGCTGGACAGTCATTACCAAAAGGAGGTGGACCATTTGGTAGTTCGATGAAATAACCAACAGCAATATTACCTTGTGGATTAGGCATTCGAACGATCTTAGAACCAGGAATCAATCGAAGAACCTCTGAAGCCTTGATCTGAACACAATTACAAGTTAAATTTCTAGATAATTCTAATGATGTAAGTGAAGAAATAGGTTCACACCCCGGGATCTGAACATATCCATTAGGCTTAACTTCTAATTTATTCTTCACTTCAATTACGTCGCTCATATTACCTTTCGTAAAATCCTAATTTCTTTCCACTAATTTCTTCATACCGTGATTTCCGACTAAGGAAAGGACGGTATACACTATCAATTGCTTCCATAACACGCCCAAGCCTCCCGTCATCTACATCAACAATCGCTTCAAATGCCCAATCTGGATCAGATGGTTCATCATTATATGATTCAGTTGATATATATACTGATGGTCCCTCAGTATCATCAACAGGATAATCCTCATTACTTATCCTTATAACATCAAAAATCTCAGCATGACCTTTTACATCTAGAAGGAATGTAATTGAAAAAACTTTATTAGCGGAATTAAAATCTAATTTAACATTTGGATCATTACCAAATCTCTCAAGATTAAATTCCATATTAAATCTCCTTAACTCACCAAGTGAAAAAAGAAAGAGGTTCTCCAAGTAAGATTGCGTCCTCTAACGCTTGCTTCTTCTCTTCCTGCCCCTCTGTCCGAAGAGCATCACCATTTAATGTAATCTGTCCACCATCTGGACCAGGAATTCCACCAAATTTACTTCTCGCATTGCCGAGCATGATCTTAGCTTCAGCAATTAGCATCCTCTTTGTTACTTCCCTAGCCTCAGCAGAATGCCAATGGTAAACGTGAGGCATATATTGGACTATTACAGGGAAAGCGCCACGAGGAGTTGGGAAAAGTCTTATCTTGTCATCACCGAGTGTTTCCCACTGTCCTTCAGTTCCGAGAACTCTAGAGGAAAACTTTCTGTACGCTTGGAGTAGGTGATAATCTAGTAATATGTTTTGAATCCCTGTTACGTTACCAACATTCGCAGCTATACCAAATTTCAATAATAACTTATCTAATAAAGAGTTATATATTATCTTACTCTCACCACCTAGTTCATAATATGTTTCTGAGAATTCTTGATTATGATGTGGTCCACAAATCATGTGAGTCAGTTCATGAATTAAATCATCAGGAGAATGCGCTATTAAGACATTATGTTTTAAATTAATTAGCCCCATGTTTATTTCTCCATGGATTCTGAAATGGTCTGTATTTTTAACTTCTCTATCAAACCATTCTTTCGAATCCTAGCAAAGCTTTCTCTAACATCATCTAATGATAAATTTGTTTTCTTAGATAATTTCATAAAAGTATTCTTAAAATATTCACTATCCTCTTTAATTAAAAAAGACATAGCTGATAATATAATAGACTCATTGCCATTTATAGTCTCTGCGATAGACTGACAAGCTTCATCGGCCATTAAAGTTCCTCGTCTCTATGTTATGTTTTCTTAACTTCTTCAAAATTAAACGACCAGAAACGCCAACTGACTTACCAATAACCCTAGTAGACAACTTTTCTATAATATATTTCTGATTTAGCCATTGAAAATTATCCCATTTATAAAAAATATGATTCCTAATTGCTTTTCTAGGTGACAATTCATTTAATGGCCAAATTAATTTGGTAGCATATCTAATTTCATTATGTTTTGAACTCGAACCACCCCATCTAATAACGTAAGAACGATCTTCAAGAAATTTAGTAATAGTTCTTGAATCGACACCAAACCCTTTTGATATTTCAGATAAAGTTCTATTTTGTTTAATTAATTCCAAAATTTCATCTAAATTAAGAATAATAATTTTACCAGATCTTGCCTGTGAATTTTTAGGACGATCATAATGAATAATATTAGGTCTATTTATAATTAAATTATCATTAATTATTTTATATTGATAAATATGATTATATTTTATATGTTTCGAAATAATTCTATATCCATTAGGTATATCAAGATTTTCCTTAGACCAGACAACAAATTTTTTCTTTTTTTCTGGGAATTTGATCAAAAATGAAACTCTCTCATTAGGAACAGAAAATAACACATTAGATTTTTTAATTTCATCTTCAGTAATCCATCTCCATCCTTCTAATTGCCTCTGAGCATTTAAATATTTATCATCAAATGTTTGTAAATTCAGAGGTTTAACTTCAACATGTTCAACCTTATTCGTATATTTAATCTTAAAATCACAAATATATTTTCTTTCCTTCCCAGAAAAACTATCCAAATACCAAATCCAAGAAGTCTCATAATCCCATGAGATGACTTCTTCCAAAGAATCAAGATAAATGGCATAAGTACATTCTAATATCGATCTAAATATAATCTCAGCTTTAGAGCATTTTATCGGATTATAAATAACATTTACGCCATGCGACTTCTTATATGGCTCTTTTTCTCGCCCAAATCTCTTTTGTGGTCGAACTTGAATATTAAACCTTTTCAATCTATTTCTAATCGCTGTAATAGAACACTTCAATTCAAAAGCAATATCATCAATCCCTCTCTGTTTATCAACATATTCAACATACATCCAATTGGGATCAATTATTCTCTGATCTAATTTAGACTCACGAATCCTAGACTGTATATTATGAGCTTTCTCACTCCAAGACTTAATCTTAATACCAAATCTCTCACAAGCCCTAACCAATCTTTTACGTTCAGCATGATATTTATTAGCTATCTCCGTTAATGATTGTGTTTCATATTCCTTTAATAATAATTCTTTATTTTCTAAAATATCGTCAATCGGTTTCCTTTTATAAATTTTACCATTTTCCCTCGCTAATTTTAAACCATCTTGCTTAGATCTAAGCACATTATATTTCTTTAATATAACTAGGATTGTACATGGTGCTCTATTACATAATTTCCCAATATCGCTAAGGCTATTACCAGACTGATATAATTCAACAACTTTTTGTTGATCACATGGTATCTTCATATTCTTATTTATATATAAAATTACTTTATTTTACTAAATAAAATGACCTACCAATAGCGCTAACATATATCCCGCCAGATTTAGTTTTAATACTCCATGTCCCATCGGTCTCAGATTCTGATTTATCAATAATTTTCTCTAATTTATCATTGGAATTAATCAATTTTTCACCAACTTGACATTCATTCGCCATCTTTATTTTCCCATCACAACTCAAAGGATGATTTGGTGTACAAATAAGAAAATCATTCTGTGTTTTAAGTAGTATCACTGATTGTTTTCTCTTATTCCAACGCATTAAAGGTTTACGTAAGCCAAAAGGAGTAATTAATTTAATTTTATCTCTTTTTTCATAACATTCTTCACAAGTCATCTTACCTTCACTTGTCAATAAAATAGAACCACCTCCGAACGAGAATAGGAACGATTCAGCTCCAAATATGTCTCCAATTCTTGTAGTTTCTGGATCCCATTTTACATCTTGGACCCAGTATGCGTCAGCCGGTAAACTGTACGTGTTAACCAGCGGACTAGTATAAAAGTAAGCATATTTCTGCTCCCGTGGGAAATATTGAGCTACGAAATCTCCTGTTACTCGTATTGCCTGTTCTAGTTGTGCTTCACTCAGTTCAACTAATACAGTTGGATGCCCTAATGCACTCAACACCTCGAACTTCATAGGGTCACTCTTTATTTTTAGGATAGCCGGTAATTGTGATTTAGATATAATTGCCATAATGCCTCCATATCTATTTTTAATTAAAAATCAGGTTCATCTACTTCTTCGGCCAATTTATCTTTTAGATCATCAATAGTAACACGTGGATTTCTACTTCGCTCTTTCTCTAATTCTGGCATAGAATATCTCTGAACGTCAATTTCCCTCTTATACAATGAATAGATTTTATCAACAATCTTATCAATGTCGAAGCTATTTGGGTCTGCGTAATAATAAGTGAAATTATGTTCTATAGTGTCATCACCAAGCTCACGTGCTTCTTCTATATAAGACAAAGTTAGTGATTTATCGTCTGTGTACATATCACAAACCATAAATTTACCAACTGATGCTTCTACTACTTCTGTGCCTTCTTTTCGTATTAATCTTAATCTACGTTTCCAACGCGTTCTAAAGGCTCTTCGTAGCAATTTTGAAATAGGATTAGGTATAATGTCGCTTAGCTTCCACATGACTTATTTTATCGCTTGTGATAAAAACAAAATTATATCGGGAAACTACGGCCTTTTCTGCCGCCATAGACAACGCCAGCTACATCAAGCTTCGTTACTAAAAGACCAGTAGTTGTTTGTAATAGTGTCTTAAGTGATTCACATAAATCTTCTACATCAGCTACTGGGATTCTATTGTATGCTCTTGAATTATCGTAACCGAGAACTAGATTAGAATTATCAACGTATTCAGATTCTACTGGTTGCTTTGCGAAAGATGTCTTCTTACAGGCGTGACCGTGGACTGTGAATCTTGCGCCTTGCTGCCCAAATTGTGGTGTGAATGCTACTGGTCTTGCGAAGTCCAATTGTAATTCGTCGGTTGAGCAAACGTTAAGTAATTGGTCTTCTATCCAAGCTGATAATTTTTCCATGTCTCTATATGGGACTAGTCGTTTGTTTGTGGTGGTCTGTGGGTCATATTTGAGAAACGCCGTGAACGGAACAAAAACGCCTTCCCATCGGTGTAAATTCGGAGCAAGCGGAGTCGATGATAGTCTGGTCGCCATGGCCTTCCCTACAAAATGGTGGGGGTTTTTACACCCCCACCACATCAATGGAATATCAAGCGGCGAGCTTAGACGTGCATCCCGCCAGCCTGATCGGCGGCCAGTTCTCCGTACAGGTCGTCGCGGAGACCAGTCGTATTCTTTTCGAGCTGGATTTCGCGTTCGTTGCCTGGAAGCTTGACCACCTTGAGGTTCGTGAGATCCGTAGTCGCCTGCTTGAGGGTCTCCACCGTGCGGGGGTAGACCACAACGCGGTGACCGTTCGGGAAAGCATCCGAGCAGAAGCTGTCACGCGTCTCAAGGACCAGGTTCTCCTCACCAGGCACCGCAACGAGCCGAGAATCAAACGGCGTCGTCAGGTGCTTGATGCTCGTGTGTCTTCGGTTATCGAAGTACACGCGGGCGCGACGATTAACGCTGATCGTCGTGTTGGCTGGCTGTGCGTTCGGCATTTCTCTTCCTCCAAAATGTCCACAAATATTTTTGCTCGAAATATAACCCTAAAAATGAATTCTATAAAATAGATCCCTTCGCGCCAACAGGAGGAACCCTGAAACTACCCTGCTCAAAATAAAACTTCAAATCAACATCGCCCAAAGCAATTACCTCATTAAACCCAACACGATCAACTACCTCTTCCGAACCAGAACTCGTACCAGAAACATCATCAGTCGGAATAATATCATTACTAGGAGAATAAATATTCACATATTTAACACCATCAACATCCTGAATCTGCTTATATAAATTAGACAAATACAATGGCGTACCAAACCCGAAATTATTAATATCAAAGAATGTATTTATAACATTTTGTACATTAATCTTAACAGTACCAGCATCAGCATTTCTATCAACAATGATCGTTGCCTGAACATCAACAAATTTAATCTTACCATCTAAAACTCTAACCTCATCAGTAAGAACATTAAGATCAGAGAAAAACGTAGTCAAACCCTGCTTCAAACCAGTATTGGGTGCAATAGGAACATTATTAGGCCCCTCAGCAAGCACATAAACCTCCACAATATTCCTATTCACAAAATCAGTTTTCATAATCTCAACAGCAGCCTCAACAGAAGGAGCAGCCCTAACCTCCTCCGCAATCGTAGCCAAATCCTTATCAATACCAGTACGAATCGTGCCTAACGCCTTAGCAACAGTCCCATAAACAGGATGGGAATAATTCTCAGCCAAAGTACCATAATCAGCACCAGTAACAATACTATCATGGGTAGCAAACTCAGCAGGCGCTCTCCTCTTAGCGTGATCGATCGTTTCCTCATCAGTACCACCCTGTGACGGCGTAGGATTACGGAACAACGCCTCGACAGTCGCAGATAGGGGAGGCAACGGAGTAACTGGTCTTGTCTCGTTGATCGTCGCAGTACCAATCCTACCACGGATGCCACCACCAATGCGATAACCAACGCTAATCTGATCACCAGCCAAAGGAGACTTACCAGCAATATCATTACCGAATCTAATCCTAGTCTTACCGCCTAAATAAAGCACCTCAAAAACATTGTCATTCGGGCCAGCTTTCTCAAGAATAGCAACCCTATTCCATTTAGTCGTATCAGTTCCACTCTTAACATTAACAGTAATCGGCTCATCGAGAACATTCGGGATTGCAATATCAATATATTGATCAGGTCCACCAGGAGAATTATAAATAATTGGACTTGGCGTTGTACCCTCTATACCATACGCAATAATACCTCTCTTATTTGGCGGTATAGAAATCGGATTAGTAAAATCACCAGGTGCTCTGAACACTTCATAGAAAACAGGATCGCCATCTGGGCCAGTGAATGAAAACTTGATTCCAACAGGAATCTTAACTTCAACAGGGACTGGGCTACCAAAAGTAATTTCAACATCGACCGTTGCCGAAGTGGCTCTTTGTAATTGTTGATTGATTAAGGCTAAGTGATTAATCACGGCTTCGGTTGTTTGTGCTGTTGGAAGGAAAGATTCATCAGTTAGAATATCAGATCTTTGAGACAAAACATTTGCTAAATAACACACCAACTCGACTATCATCATAAAACCATTACTTGACGTGAAATCATTGAAATTATTTGGATAATATGTCCTAATGTACTCAACAGCCGCTCTCTGCATTCTATCATAATCCAATGCAGAGAAATCAATACGTCTCAGATCCGGAGAAATTAGGACAACACCAAATTCCTCAGGCGAATTTGGTGTCTCAAAAAGATATTCACGTTCACTCATGTTGACGTTCTCCGATTTACACCACTATTTTCGACGCTACCTAATTTATTAGTCGGTAGATTTAATTCAACCAATATATTATTAGTTCTAGTTGATCTATTAATTATATTATTAATATCAAGATTTAATGAACCATATACCTTAATAGTTAAAGTATTAGTATCTGTCATCTCAACCTTGACAGACGCCACAACCACACGCGGCTCATATTCAGTAATAATTTGAGTAATCTGATCCTGCAAAGCAGCTAACTGTGATGCAGTCAGATTCTCAAAAACAGTAGTCCTAATAGGCGTGCCAAAAGATGGACGCATAACTCTCTCACCAAAAGCCGTCAACAACAATTGTAACAAATCATTCTTAATTAATCTATCATCAACCTGCCTAGACATTACAGCCTCTTGGCCACCAACAAACGGAGGACCGTACCCAAACCACACAGGATTAAGGACATTCCTATTCATCGTACAAGCTCCTTAATCTTAAGAACCTGGTCATATAAATTATTAGCTATCTGAACACTAGAATCATACTTAGTAACCAAAACTGTTCGTTCAGCCTGAAGCGAAGCTAATCTATTACTCAAAGAAATTGTAATCTCATCACTATCACCCAAAGAAACAACAGATGCATTATAAGTTTTCTGCGTCTCATTAATCCTCTTCTGGTTATCAGAAATTTGTATTCCGATAGCATTTATATCAGCCACCATAAAATTCAAACTCGTAACAGTATAATTATATTTCTTCCTTGTCTCAAGAGTCAACTTTGCAATTTGCTCTTCAGTTAATCCCATATCATTAACATTAATTATATTAGTATTTTGCTGTAATTCAATAGTAGGTGGAACAGACAGTAATTCAGTCTGAGGCGATGTCTCATCTGTGAAATCTAAAATCTGACCAGACTCGAACATCTTATTACCGATACCAACTTGTGATTTCTGAGTATAACTTAAATTATAGATGAATTCACCAGTATTAAGCTGTCTCGCAGTAGGATCAAAGAATAACGGCGGTATTGGTTTCAATTCTTCAGACACAGGAATTAGAGCAGTAGTCTCTACTGACCTTGGCGGATCATTACTAGAAATATTCCACGTCACATTACCAACATTCGTATCAACTGGTAATAGTACTGAATATAAAGCTGTAGGCGCTGAGATTATCATTAATCATTATCCTTCATCAGGTACCGTAATTACTTTTTCAGGCACCTCATCAAATGGATCATTCTCAGTCTCAGCCCTATCGACTGGTTCACGCTTACTCTGTACTACGATCTCAACCTTACCAGGTGGTGCATTAGCAGCCGCCTCGGCCGTAGCCGCAGTCTTGGCAGCAACAGCATCAGCAGCGGCAGAAGCTTCAGCAGCCGCTGCTGCGATAGCCTTATCTCCAGCATCAGCGCCAGGAGCAGCAGCTTTCGCGGCAGCAGCATCAGCAGCAGCTTTCGCCCCAGCAGCGTCAGCAGCAGCGACAGCAGCAGCGGCGATAGCTGGGCCTACGCAAACTGGATATGTCTTATCATGGTCCTCAGTCTGACATGGGGCAATGCCAGGTGGCTCAGTAGCTGAGCCACCACCAGTAGGACTCTGTGCACCAGCCCCAGGGAATGCATAAGGTAAGTAACCAGTATGCTCAGGAGCATTATCTGGGACACTCTGTGTAGTGGCATTACCATTGAGCTGCCACATACCCCCACCACCATCCATCTCCACAGAACTACCAGCAATAACACTTGTCTTAGCTCCAGACTGAGTTCTTATAGTCCCCTCAGCTTCCATGTTGATATCTCGCTTGGCGTAAAGATTTATGTCTCTATCAGCCACTATTTGGACATCCTGTTTACAGTAAATCTGTATCGGACCATCCTCATGATTCCTTATAACTATCTTCTCCTGACCATCAATATCCATAATCATTATAAACTGATCTTTATCTAGATTAGAACGCCATATTCCTAGACCATATTTCCTACTCAACCATATACCACGATGGTCCAAATCGACCAATTCAGTCCAAGCACCATCTTCGCCGCCACCGCGTTTACCATCCCTTGCTTCCATCCCTTGATTTAAAACATCATCACCGGTTGCAACCTCATTTGTCAGATCGGGAGCATCTTTCATCTCCTCGCCTTTGGCTTCCTGATCTTTGGTACCAATCTCCTTATCACCAACATATTTCTCAGGTTCTGGTTTTGGACGACGCTTATTGTCAAAACCAGCACCAGTTTTCAACCTAATATAACCATTACGCTTATCCAGCTTCAAATGATAAGTATCCTTCTCAGGATCAAAAGTCATAGCTATAGAAGTAGCAAATTCGTTCTCATCTAAAAACTCACATGGCCTAGAAATCTCAGTGCTCATATCAGAACAAATTAAACAATAATCTTTCCTATCATTCATCTCAATACATTTAGACTTAGGAGTATACCACCTAGTAGTGTTTAATTCATCTCTATCGACAGCCTCAAAACCAAACCCACGATCAGTACCACCATCAGGGTCCTCTTCCCAAGCCCTACGAGTCTTTAATAACCAGCCAAGACCACGAGGACTACTTTCCTTAACAGCGTCAATAGGATGAGTCCCCCTATCATCAAGAACAAACTTGACACCATATCTCGTCATCATTCTAATCTGTCTTGCATCACGCTCCGTCCATTTGGCGTCTTTCTCTTTGTCCGAATCAGTTCCACATTCTTCCAACAACTTCTTTTTATAAAATTCATCTTTATCAGGATGGAAACCAGTGTCCATCATCTGGAAAATCATGCCGCCCTTTGATCTTAATTTTATCCAACGCTCATCAGTTTTCTTCCACTTCGATAACATCTGGCCACCATATTTGCCCTCTTCAACGCGAGATTTAACATCTTTAATCTCTTTACTGACGGAACGACCACCACCTTTCTGGGCATAACCAACGTCGCGCATCTCAAACTTATGACCGACCCTCGTCCTTATCTCATACCTACGCCTATCAGCAGTCTGTTCTTCTTCAAATTCATCAACAGTATTAGGATCATTCTCATTATATAATTTAACAAAATACTTATAACGATCTTCCTCAAACTGAAACTCCTCTGAACCACCTTCATCTAATGGGTCACCAATGCCTTT
>Ga0172363_10001104_pt1 | contig 21544 bp, 20 predicted proteins | sample LakKivs2_kivu2a2_FD_114541 | JGI IMG/M metagenome (GOLD analysis project Ga0172363, IMG submission 114541) | Sediment microbial communities from Lake Kivu, Rwanda - Sediment s2_kivu2a2 | ecosystem: Environmental > Aquatic > Freshwater > Lake > Sediment | place: Rwanda: Western Province, Lake... | reverse complement strand
TTTTCATGGTGGTTTCTCCTCCTTTGGCCTTTATAGGCCATTTTGAGTTTTTCACCTCTGATTATAACAGATCAGAGGAGAGGAACCACCTTTCAAATTTCAACTGTCAACGGGACAAGCTCTATGAACGGGTAGTAGATATATTGGAAGATTTTTATAAAAGTGCTGTAGTCAATCTAAAATTTGATCCCCAAACGATTACTTCACGGTTTGCTATATACGAAAATAATATCAAGAATATTGATAATAATTTTGTTATAGCGAATAAAGCTAAAAATAGATATTTTAAAGAAAAAAACATAGAAATATTGCATACGCTTGCTAGGGATTATTTCAGCAAGGGTTGGTTATTCCATTCCAAGAAGACATTTCAGGATATTTTAAATATTTCGACTTCTTTTGTTAAGGCGAAAACAAATTTAGAGATGATTGAGAAACATATTGATGATTTACGGTCGGTCGCTTCAATTACCTATAAAACAGAATATTTTGAAGATAAAACGGCGAGTTATGGTGAAGAAATATCAAGGGAAAAATTAAAAAAGATGAAAAGAGAACGAAGCGAAAGGGCTAAATATCTTAATATAAAAGTTGCAGGTGAAATCGGGAAATTTATGGTACAAAGCCAATCGGATCCTTCTGCGGAATATACTGTTTATTTTAGTCCTCAAACATCTTGTGATTGCGCAGATTATAAATATAGAAAGAAGATGGTAAAAGAATGCAAACATATTAAAGCTGCACGTCCTATTTGGAATAACATGCAATTGGTTTGAATATGAAATTCTCAATTTATATCCGGGTATCTACCGAGGACCAGGCGAAAGAAGGATATTCGCTTGAGGTGCAGGGGGAACATCTTGAATCTTTTGCCAAGCGGGAGGGGTATGAGGTTTACAAGGTTTATTCTGATGACGGGATAAGCGGTTATTCTACAGAGCGACCTGCTTTGAAAGCATTACTTGCCGATGCAAAATCGAGAAGATTTGAACTAATCGTTGTCTACAAGATAGATCGTTTTAGCCGGAATCTCAAAGACCTACTGAATCTTGTTGATGAGCTTTCTTCATATGGTATCGGGTTTAAATCTGTGACTGAACCGTTTGATACCACGACTTCAGCAGGGAAACTGATGTTCCAGCAGTTGGGGAGTTTTGCGGAGTTTGAGCGGAACCGGTTAGCCGAGCGTGTATTTCCCGGCATGATTAAAGGCGTGCAAAACGGGAACTGGCAGGGTGCGCGATATGCGCCATTTGGGTATAGGTATAACAAGGAAAAGAAACTGCTGGAAAAAGATGAGCAGGAAGCGCAAGTTGTCAAAGTTATTTACACAATGCTTCTTGCCGGGAAGTCTATCCGTAGTATTACAGAGTATTTGACAAAGAGAGGTTATCGTAACCGCAACGGCAATATCTTTTCGACTAAGCTGATAGGTGATATTTTGAAAAACAAGGTTTATACCGGCAAGCTTGTCTGGAATAAGGCGCATTATGACAAAACCCAGAAAACCAGGAAGGGGTTACGCTATATCAGAAATCCTGCTGACAAAGTGGTTGTTGCTGATGGCAGGCATGAGGTGCTGGTTAGTGAGGAAGATTTTGCAGCAGTACAACAGAGGTTTAAACAAAGAAGGATTGACCGCAGAAACAAAGCGAGTGATTATCCGCTATCCGGAATTTTATATTGCGCAAAGTGCAATCATAAGTTCAACGGGATATCGGTAATCTCCAATCACCGTACCGGTGAGAAAAAGAGGTGGTACCGTTGCGCAGGCCCGTATAGAAGTTTTATCAGGTGCAAAAATAAAGGGGTAAAGGCAGAAGATATAGAGCCGAAGGTTGCGGCTATACTTGACCGGCTTTTGCGTTCCGAACGGCTGAAGAGCAGCCGATGGACGACCATGACTGCTGAGGATTACCTTCCTTTTGAAACGCTCTCAAAGGATGAGATAGGGAAGATTAAAGACAGGCTTGCAATGAACCGGAAAAAGCAGTCCAAATTGACTGATGCCTATTTAGAAAATCTGCTCAGTACGGAAATGTTTGAGATTAAGAATAAGGAGTTAAGGCAGGAGGAAGAAGAACTGCAAAAAGGCATTGCATTACAAGAAGTTAAGGAAATTGGACGAGAGCGTTCTGCAGATTATTTGAACCGTGTTGAGGAGTTTATTTCTGGATATGATCCAGATTGCAAAGAGTTGAATTCTGATACTCAGAAACAGGTGTTGGGGCTGCTTTTTAAAAACATCAAAATCGCTCCTTCGACCTCGCTCAGGACAGGCTCAAGAATTATTTCTTTTGAATTTTTTGCGCCGTTCAATTACTTGTGCCCGAAGGGCACTTCGTTTTTTGAAAATATTCCCCTTCAAAACCATCAACACAACAGAAAGGAGGTGTTTGTCCCGCCTAAGGCGGAATCCCGATTATGTTTAAGGTCTATATTAAAACCTACGGCTGCCAGATGAACGAGTTTGACTCCGAGGTCCTGGAAGGTTTTCTGGAGAAAAACGGGTTCGGAACAGCACCGGACATTGCTTCTGCTTCGGTTGTTATCCTGAATACCTGCAATGTCAGGGAAACCGCCAGCCAGGAGGTCGTGGGCAAGGTAGGAGAACTGCGCCGCTGGAAAGAAGAAAAACCAGGCCGTTTACTGGTTGTCTGCGGGTGCCTGGCGGAAAACATGAGCAAGGAACTGATGAAAAAAGCTCCGTGGATAGACCTGGTTGCCGGTCCCAGGCGTTTGCAGGAAATACCTGAATTTCTGAAGTCAATATCAGCAGGAGCTCCTGCGTTTACTGCCACTGGTCCGCTTCCGGATCCTGAAAAAGCAATTCAGGAAGATACGTATGCGAAGCGGATGAATCCTGTAAAGGCATGGGTCGTGGCAATCCGCGGCTGTTCCAATTTCTGTTCTTACTGTGTCGTGCCGTATGCCAGAGGCCCTGAAGTAAGCCGTGAACCCGGGGACATTATCGCCGAAGCAAAAGCACTGACAGAAAAAGGCTACAGGGAAATCACTCTGCTCGGACAGAATGTCAATGCTTATGGCCTTGACCTCAAATCAGGAACAAAAATAAATTTTGCAGGGCTTTTAAGGGAACTGGACAAGGTAGACGGACTTTACCGCATAAGGTTTATGACTTCGCACCCGAAGGACATGTCGCTTGAATTAATTGAAGCCATAAGGGATTGCGGTAAGGTCTGCGAACACATTCATCTGCCGGTGCAATCAGGATCAGACCGCATTCTGAAAGCGATGAACAGGAAATACGACTCAGAGCGTTACAGTCGTCTGATTGCCGATATAAGACGGCTGATACCGGATGTATCCATTACCACGGACATTATAGCCGGATTTCCCGGGGAAACCGAGGAGGATTTTGAGAAAACAATTAAAATGGTGAAGGATATAGAATTCGACGCTGCATTTACGTTCAAGTTTTCTGCCAGGCAGGTGGCTGCTGCTGCGAAAATGCCGGGGCAGGTCGACCGTCTGACCAGGGAAAAGCGACTTGAAAAACTGATTAAAGTACAGAGTGAAATCAGCAGGAAGAAAAACGAATCAATGGCCGGAACATCTGTGGAAGTTCTCGCGGAAAAGCCTGCGCCAAAGGGGCACGGAGATATGCTGGGAAGGACAAGGACGAACAAAACAGTGATTTTCAAGGGAGAAGAATCGCTTGCAGGACAAATTGTAAATGTAAGGGTTGAAAGTGCAGGAACATATACATTGTTCGGTTTTTGTGATAGAATAACCCTGTAGAAGGTAATACTTTGCGAAAGACGGTGGATAATACTGTGCGTGGCGGAAAAAATCCGGGGATTTACAGATGGCTGTCTGCATTGTTTTTGCTTCCGACGGTGTTATTTTTTATTGCTCCGGGCTGCGGGAACAAAAAATCCGCAGAAGTGCTTGCCAGGGTCAACAGGCAGAAAATCACCCTCGGGGATTTTGAACGCAGGACAACTTATCTGCAGGTGATCGACGGCGAAGCGCCTTCGACGGAGGATGTGCTCGACCAGCTGATTGAGCGACAGCTTGTTTTGCAGCGTGCCAGGGAGATGAATCTGGACGTAGACCAGAAGGAGATAAAACAGCGGCTGGCTGACTTTGCCGGGATGAAAAGCCTGGATGAATGGTGCAAGGAGATTGAAGGTGCGGGGTTGAAATGGTCGGACCTTTCAGGGGAAATCAAAGCCGACATCCTTGCCGAAAAAGTTACGGAAAAAGAAGTGAATCCCGGAGCAAAAGTTTCCGGGGAAGAAATAGAAGCATATTTCAACGAGCACAAAAAAGAGTTGTGGCATCCCGAGCAGGTGCGCGCAAGCCAGATTATGGTCGATAAACAGGAGGCCGCAGAGGAAATATTGAAACTGCTAAAAGCCGGGGCTGATTTTTCCGCCCTGGCAAAAGAGAAGTCGCTGAGTCCTGACAGGGACAAAGGCGGTGATCTGGGATTTTTCGGACCCGACGAGATGCCGGAGGAATTTGTGGAGGCAACACGTTCACTTAAGACAGGGCAGATAAGCAGCGTGGTAAAGAGTGCCTATGGATTTCATGTTTTTAAGGTAACCGGGCGCAGGGCACAGGGCGCGCCCTCGCTTGAAGAATCAGGAAAAGAGATAGAAGCAATTTTGAAAAACGAGAAAAAAAAGGAACTGTATCTGAAATGGCTTGAAACCTTAAGGTCGAAAGCCGAAATCAGGATAAGTCCGGAATTTCTGGAAAGGAAGAAATAATGAACAACAAATTCGTTGTCATCTGCGGGTTATTTATCGTGTTTGCGGGCATAGTCCGGGCGCAGACCCCGGAAACAGTCGAAAAGGTTGTGGCAGTGGTCGACGGAGAGCCTATAATGCAGAGCGAGCTCGATGCGTTGGTGCAGTCGATCGTTGCAGGACAGGGAGCAAAATTTGCAACCGAAGAGGGAAAGAAACAGCTTGCCGAATTAAAACAGAACATCCTGCAGGGAATGATCGACCGGAAACTGATTGTCCAGAAAGCCAAAAAGAAAAATATTTCCGTCAGCAAGGGCGAGATAGGAATGAAGTTGAAAGAAATAAAAAGCAGGTTTCCTTCGGAAACAGATTTTGAGGCTGCGCTGAAAAAAACAGGCGTTGATATTGAAAATTACAAACTGAGGATTGAAGAAGAGCTTCTCGCAAACCGCCTTGTCAGTCAGGAAATTCAGTCGAAGATTGAAATTCCTGCGAATAAGGTAATGGAATATTATGAGAAAAACAAAGGCAAGTTTACCAGACCGGAGGAATTGCATCTCAGGCATATCCTTGTGAAAGAGGCGGCAGAGCCGACGGAAACAAAAAAGAAGATCGACGGTATTCTCGAGCGGCTGAAAAAGGGCGCGGACTTCTCTGCCGTGGCAAAAGAAGTATCCGATGATGCCGGCACAAAGGAAAAGGGCGGGGACCTGGGCCTTGTCAAGAAGGGAGAAACGCTGAAGGAAATCGAGGATGCGGCTGCGAAGCTCAAGACAGGCGAGGTGAGCGAACCCGTGCATGCATCTGCCGGCTGGCACATCATAAAGCTGGAAGAGAAAATACCCGGTGTGCAGCTGGGACTCGTCGACCAGATTGAAGTGCAGGGCGAAAAGGTAAAAATTGAAGATTATATCCGTTACGGGTTGAAGATGGAAGAAGGACAGAAAAAATACGAGGAATGGATTAAGAAACTCAGGGATAAAGCTGTAATAGAGTTGAGGTGAAAGATGAAAGTCGGAATCGTAGGAGTGGCCGGGTATGCCGGCACGGAATTACTGAAAGTATTGCTGAATCATCCTCAGGTGAAATTGACCTGGCTGGCTGACCAGCAGCCGTCTGAAATGATGGTCGGCGGACGCAAAATCGCAGTTGAGAAATATGATGCCGGGAAAATGGTAAAACAGATCGACCTGGTTTTTCTGGCTCTGCCGCATACTGTTTCGGCAAAGATGGCACTGCCTTTTCTGGACGCAGGGAAGAAAGTCATCGACCTGAGCGCTGATTTCAGGCTCCGGGAGCCTGCGCTGTACCGGCAGTATTATAACTTTGAGCACGACCAGATTCCCTGGCTGAAGAAGGCAGTGTATGGAATGCCGGAATTGTACAGGGAAAAAATCAGGACAGCACATCTGATTGCGAATCCGGGGTGCTATCCTACTGCGGCAATACTTTCGATTGCGCCTGCGCTGAAGAACAGGGTTACTGCGGACGATGATATAATCATCGACGCGAAATCCGGGGTTTCGGGCGCAGGACGTGCGCTCAAGACCGACCTGCTTTTCGTCGAGGTGAACGAAAGCATCAAGGCGTACAAAGTAGGCGTCCATCAGCACCAGCCGGAAATCGTCCAGGAAGCGGAAGTTCTGTCCGGGCACCCTGTCAATGTTATTTTCACGCCGCATCTGATTCCCGTGACGCGCGGGATTCTTTCCGTCGCATATCTTACGCTGAAAAAGGAAATGCCGACGGCAACTCTGCTGAAAATCTACAGGGGTTTTTACGCGAAGGAGACGTTCGTAAAAGTTCTTGACGAAGGACAATTTCCCTCCACAGGGATGGTTATAAATACCAATTATTGCGCAATCGGGATGAAGGTAACTGGCAAAAAGGCAATTGTCATTTCTGCCATCGACAATCTTTTGAAAGGCGCGTCAGGACAGGCTGTCCAGAATATGAACCTGATTTGCGGTTTCCCGGAGGAAACAGGGCTCTGATGAAAATAGTTCCGGGCGGTGTTACCGCTGCAAAAGGTTTCAGGGCTTCCGGGGTTTTCTGCGGCATAAAGAAAAAAAAATCTGATCTGGCCCTCGTAGTTTCAGATGTTCCTGCTTCTGCGGCAGGACTTTTCACGTCCAACAGGGTTAAGGCAGCTCCTCTGCTCGTTGCCAGGGAAAATCTACGCAGGGGAAAAGCCAGTGCAATCATCGTCAATTCCGGCAACGCAAATGCCTGCACCGGAAACCGGGGAATAGCGGATGCTCTGGCAATGGCAAGACAGGTTTCCGAAACATTGAAAGTCAGTCCCGGGGAAGTTGTTGTTGCCTCAACAGGCGTGATAGGCGTGAAACTGCCGATCGGAAAAATAATCAGGGGAATTAGCAGGGCATTCCATGAATTGAACAGCCGCGGCGGACATTCTGCCGCTGAGGCAATACGTACGACGGATACATTTGCGAAGGAATTTGCCGTAAGGTTTAATGTCTCAGGGAAAACCATAACAATCGGAGGAATGACTAAAGGCGCAGGGATGATTCATCCGCACCTGGCAACAATGCTCTGCTTTATTACGAGCGATGCAGATATAAGCCCTCCTATGCTCAAGGCTGCCTTAAAATCAGTGGCAGAACAATCCTTCAATTCCATCACTGTCGACGGTGATACAAGCACCAACGACACGCTTGTCGTCCTGGCAAACGGTCTGGCCGGAAACAAAAGGATAGTCAGGCATGGCAGGGATTTCGTAAAATTCCGCGATGCATTGAAAACAGTTGCCTATGAACTGGCTAAAATGATTGTCAGGGATGGTGAAGGCTCAAGCAAGTTGATAGAAGTTGTGGTCAGTGGTGCGCAGACCGGCAAACAGGCTACTGCCGCGGCAAAAGCAATTGCCGGTTCAAACCTTGTCAAGACCGCAGTTTACGGAGCTGATCCGAACTGGGGGAGGGTGATGGCTGCGCTTGGCAGGTCAGGAACAATATTTGAACCCTGCAGGGTGGATATTTCCTTCAACGGATACCGGGTTGTCAGGGCGGGAACAGATGCGGGATACGATGAAAAAGAAGCGCATCGCAGCCTGACAGGGAAAGAAATTAAGATCGAAGCGAATCTGCATGCGGGTTCTGCCATGGCAAGGGTCTGGACCTGCGATTTGACCGAAGATTACATAAAAATAAACGCTCATTACCGTACGTAAAAAATAGGGACAGTTACCATTTTTTCTTGACAATTCCGCCTGAAGATGTTATTTTTAATTTATGCCAAGATCGGGCAGAATTGTTGTAAAAAATGTGCCACATCACATAACTCAGCGCGGGAATAACCGCGAAGATGTATTTTTCGGAGAAGAAGACAGAAATCTGTATTTTAAACTTCTTAAGCGAAATTCCGAAAAATATTGTCTGGTAATATGGGGTTATTGTCTGATGCCAAATCATGTACATCTGATTGCAACGCCCCTGGAAAGTTATTCGCTTGCCAAAACAATAGGTGTAACACATCTGGAATATACCGGCTATATTAACAAGCGGTACGGTCGCAAAGGTCACTTATGGCAGAACCGGTTTTACTCCTGTGCACTTGATGAAGAACATTTTTGGAAGGCGCTGCGCTATGCTGAGGCAAATCCTGTAAGGGCTAACATGGTTCAGTACGCATGGGAATATCCATGGTCGAGCAGCGTTGCACATATTGGTGGTGTGGAGATAGGGCGATTAATAGATGTTGATGCATGGAAAAAGATACAGAATTTTAAGAACTGGAGGAATGTTCTTTCCGAAATCCAAAATACGCAGGAAATTGATTGTATACGGCATAATACTTCAACGGGGCGACCTCTTGGCGACGAACAATTTGTGAATGATTTAGAATTATCATTAGGGAAAATTGTTCGCGAGTTACACAAGGGGAGACCTCGTAAAACGTGAGATGAAAAATGGTAACTGTCCCTATTTTTTTATTGTGTACTGAAGAGAAAAGGATTAAAATAGCAAAAAAGGAGATGGCAATATGAGAAAAAAGAAAATTTTCGCAGATTTGGCAATACTTCTTGTGTGTTTTCTGGCTGTGTCCTGTGCAGGCACAAGGGTTCAGAGGGTGGAAAGCGACAAGGTAACTGATCTGAGCGGGCAGTGGAACGATACGGATTCGCGGCTGGTTTCCGAAGAGATGATCAACGACTGCGTGGGGCGTCCGTGGGTGGGCGAATATTTGCAGGCACACAGCAACAAGAAGCCTACGGTTATCGTCGGCACAATCCAGAACCGCAGTCATGAGCACATAAACGTCCAGACATTTGTCAAGGACATGGAAAGGGCGCTCATTAATTCAGGGAAAGTAAGGTTTGTTGCTTCAAAAGAGGAGCGGGAAGAAATCCGCGATGAGCGCAAAGACCAGGGTGTAGGATTTGTCAGCGAGGACACCAGAAAGCAGTTCGGGAAGGAAGTCGGCGCTGATTTTATGCTCAAGGGCACGATTAACAGTATCCTGGACGAGGTTGGCGGCGACAGGGTGGTCTTTTACCAGGTTAACCTGGAGCTTGTTGACATCGAAAATAACGTGAAGGCCTGGATCGGGGAAAAGAAAATAAAGAAAATCATAGATAAAAGCAGTGTAAAGTGGTAAGGTGTTTTTCCGTTTTCTGATAATTTTCCTTCTTCTTTTTTGCATTGGTCTTGGCGGCTGCGGTCCGGTTACTTCCCATTACGTAGCAGTCGAACAGGACCTCAAGTCGCACCGCTACGACGAGGCAGATGTAATCATTGAAAAAAACAAGGCCGGTTACGGCGAGACAAACGCGGTTTTGTTTTATCTCGACCAGGGAATGACCCGCCACCTGGCAGGCAGATACGAAGAGAGCAACAAATCCCTTTCAAAAGCAGAAGCCCTTATCGACGAACTTTACACAAAAAGCATAAGCAACGCTGCAGCGTCGATAATAACCAACGATAACGTAATTCCGTACGAGGGCGAGGATTTTGAAAAGGTAATGGTCAACGTTTTCATGGCTCTGAATTATCTCAATCTCGGGCTCTGGGACGACGCGCTTGTTGAAGCCAGGAAAGTCGACCACAAACTCGATGTTTTGCACGGTTCATACGAAACAGCTCCGGTTTACAATGACGATGCTTTTGCCAGGTATTTGAGCGGCATGCTTTACGAGTCGATGGGCGAACTGAACGATGCCCTGATTTCATACAGGATGGCATACAAGGTTTACCTGAAGTATCAGCAGGATTACGGCGTAAAACCACCCCTGGTTCTGGTACAGGACCTTCTGCGTCTGACGGAACATCTGCATTTTCCGGAAGAATTCCAGGAATATCGTTCAAAATATCCTGCGGTGACCTGGATGAAACAGTCAGAACTGGATAACAAGGCGGTCATAACCGTCATAAGTCAGACAGGTTTTGCCCCATACAAAAAGGATTATTTCTTTGATGCGCCGATTCCGGACGGTTCAGGCGGGACCTATTATCTCAGGATTGCATTCCCGGAATTTGTTGAAAGGCCGACAAAGATTACGCATGTGGATGTTTCAGTCCAGGAATTGAAACTTTACCAGAGTGCCGACTGTGTTGAGGATATAACAGCGATTGCAGTCAAGGATCTGAAAGACCGTATCGGCAGGATTTCAGCCAAGGCAATTGCCAGGGCGACCGCAAAATACCTTGCTTCGGCCACTGTACAGAAACAGGCCAACAAACAGGGCGGTTTGGCAGGTTTTCTGGCAAAGGTTGCCACAACCGTTTACAGCGTCGGTACCGAACAGGCGGATAAAAGGAGCTGGCGCACGCTTCCTTCAAGGATTTATCTTACGAAATTCGTGGTTGATCCAGGGAATTATAATATTCTCGTGGATTTTTATCCGGAAGCAGGACAGGAAACCTTTACCGGGATTTCGGTAACAGCAAAACAGTTCAGAATTCTCAATTGCCGCAATACGGATTAAAATTAAAACCGGTTCAAAAAAAGTATTGAGTCAATATATACACGTATTTCCCCGTAAAAATTTTAAAACATGACGATTTGATATTACGGGATAGGGGTATTTGAAGAGAAAAGTAGGTGACTGTCCCTCTTTTTCTCACTTTTTTCTTTGCTTTCTACGTAGTTATATAGTATAATTCTATAAATAAATTTAACAAAAGGGAGGAATGAATGCCAACAATATTGATGAAGCAGCTCCTTGAAGCAGGGGTTCACTTCGGACACCAGACAAAAAGGTGGAATCCGAAGATGGCTGAATATATTTTCGGGGAGCGGAACGGGATTTATATAATTGACCTGCAAAAGACCGCCAAAAAATTAAAAGAGGCCTGCGATTTTGTCTGCGGTATAGTTAAATCCGGCGGGTTCATACTGTTTGTGGGTACAAAGAAGCAGGCACAGGATGTAATCCGGGAATCCGCAGAAAAGTGCGGGATGTTTTACGTCAACCAGAGATGGCTGGGCGGGCTTCTGACAAATTTCCAGACAATCAGGAAAAGCGTGGAACGGTTTAAGGAACTGGAAAGGATGGAAAAAGAGATTTTTCCGCTGCTGCCAAACAAGGAAGTAATCAAGCTTAAGAAGCAGAAAGCAAAGATGGAAAAACTCCTGACAGGCATAAAGGATATGATGAAACTGCCGGGTGCGATTTTTATCGTTGATTCCAAGAAAGAGAGAACTGCACTTCTGGAGGCAAGAAAACTGGAAATACCGGTGGTGGGACTGGTTGATACGAATTCCGATCCGAACGAGATTGATTACGTAATACCGGGCAACGACGATGCAATCAGGGCTATAAAGCTCGTCTGCGATATTATTTCGGATGCTGTTCTTGAGGGCAGACCGAAGTTGCATGAACAGATAATGACGGAGAAGGCAGTCAGCGACGGCGAAATTACAGAGCAGAAGGCAAAAGATCTTGCCGGACTTGTCATGCCCGCGGAGAACACAGAATGAAGATTGATCCCAGGACCGTCAAGGAGCTGAGAGAAAAGACAGGTGCCGGCGTGATGGACTGCAATACTGCTCTTGCCGAGTGCAGCGGTTCTGTTTCCGAGGCAATTGAGTGGCTGCGCAGGAAAGGACATTCCGCCGCGGAGAAGAAGTCGACCAGGACCGCATCACAGGGGTTGATAGGGGCATACGTTCATTTCGACGGGAAAACCGGCGTGCTGCTGGAAATCAACTGCGAAACGGATTTTGTCGCAAAAACCGACGAATTCAAAGAGTTATCCAGAGATATCTGCCTTCAGATAGTGGCAACATCCCCTAAATACCTGTCCAGGGACCATGTTCCCGCGGATGTTATCGAAAAGGAAAAACAGGCTTATGCAAAGGACGCACGTCAGACAGGCAAGCCGGAAAAAACAATAGAAAAAATCGTCGCCGGACGCCTGGAGAAATTTTATGCCGAGGACTGCCTTTTTGACCAGCCCTTTGTCAAGAACCAGGACATTACAATCCAGGGTCTGATCAAGGAGAAGATTGCACGCCTCGGAGAAAACATTGTTCTCAGGCGTTTTGCCAGGTTCAAGGTCGGGGAACCGGCATAATGAAGTCCTCCAGGCCGAAATTCAAAAGGGTCCTTCTTAAAATCAGCGGTGAAGCGCTTGCGCCGGCAAGCGGACACGGCATCGATATGCAGAGCATCGGCGTGATTACCGGTCAGATTGCCGGTGTTGTGCGCAACGGCGTCCAGACAGCGGTCGTGGTCGGCGGCGGGAACATTTTCAGGGGAAACACCGCCGGTACAAAGAACATGGAGCGGGTTACCGCAGATTACATGGGAATGCTTGCGACTGTAATCAATGCCCTTGCCCTGCAGGAATCTCTTGAGAAAAAAGGAATAATGACCCGTGTGCAGACCGCCATTGAAATAGAGCGGGTTGCAGAACCGTTTATCAGGCGTCGTGCTTTACGGCACCTGGAAAAGAACAGGGTCGTTATTTTTGCCGCTGGTACGGGGAATCCTTATTTCACTACTGATACCGCGGCTGCCCTGAGGGCTGTTGAAATCGGCGCGGATGTGGTTATAAAAGGGACGAAAGTCGACGGTGTTTATACCGCCGACCCTGTGAAGAAAAGCAATGCAAGAAAGTTCGACAGGATTTCGTACATGGAGGCGATCGACCGCGGTTTGAAGGTTATGGATGCTACTGCCATCACGCTGTGCATGGAGAACAAATTGCCAATCATAGTTTTCAACCTGATGCAGCCGGGCAATTTCAGGAAAGTCATTTTCGGGGAAAAAGTCGGCACAACCATCAGCTGAAAAGGAGCAAAACTGTTTAACGGTTTTACTGCGGGTCCGGATTCAAATCTCATGACAGGAGGGAAAATTTAATGGAGCAGAGGATTTTTAACGAAACCGAAGGCAAGATGAAAAAAACAGTCGATGCCGTGCGCAAGGAGCTGGCATCGCTCCGCACAGGCAGGGCGTCGGTCAGTTTACTCGAAGGCATTAAGGTGGAATATTACGGTAACCTGATGCCTGTTAACCAGGTGGCGCAGATTTCCATACCTGAACCAAAAGCAATAGAAATAAAACCCTGGGATAAAAATATGATTCCTGAAATTGAAAAAGCAATCAGCAAGTCGAATTTAGGGCTGAGCACCGCTAACGACGGTGCCGTGATACGGCTGGGGATACCGCCTCTTACAGGGGAACGCCGGCAGGAGCTCTGCAGGGTGGTGAAAAAAGTCGGAGAGGACGGTAAAATTTCAATCCGCAATTCCAGGCACGAAGGCAACACGGCTCTTGACGCCGCTGAGAAGAACAAACAGATATCAGAGGATTCACTCAGAAAATCCAGGATTCACATGCAGAAACTTACAGACCAGTATATCAGCGAAGTGGATTTGCTGGTTGCAAACAAGGAAAAAGAAATTCTGGGCTGATGGTTTCTCCAGACGCAGGTGAAAAAATCGACAGAAAGAAGCTTCCCCGTCATATTGCCATCATCATGGACGGCAACGGCAGGTGGGCAAAGCAGAGGGGAAAGTCACGGATTGCGGGCCACCGCGCCGGTGCAAAATCCGTCAGGGATGCGGTCAGAGCCTGCGGTGAACTCGGGGTAAAGGTCCTGACGCTTTACGCTTTTTCCGTGGAAAACTGGAGAAGGTCCGATTTAGAGATTGATGCGCTTATGCGGCTTTTCAAACAATACCTTCGCAGTGAGGTAAAGGAACTCGACAGGAACAACGTCCGGCTTATTGCTTCAGGACGCATCGACGGTCTGCCGAAGTCGGTGCAGAAGGAACTTTCAGGGGCAATGGCTGTGCTGGAAAAAAACACAGGACTTATTCTTAACATTGCGATAAATTACGGCGGCAGAACGGAAATCGTCGACGGCATTAAAAAACTCGTGCCGCTGATTAAATCCGGACAGTGCAGGGCTGAGGATATCGACGAGATTTCCTTCGGAAATTACCTCTATACGGCAGGGCTCCCTGACCCCGATCTTTTAATCCGGACCAGCGGAGAGATGCGAATAAGCAATTTTCTCCTCTGGCAGATTGCCTACGCGGAAATTTATGTCACGGATACCCTTTGGCCTGATTTCAGGAGACATGACCTGGAAAAGGCAATTCTGGAATTTCAGAAGCGCGAACGCAGGTTCGGGGGGACAGGTTAAAAATGCTTCGCAGAGTCATAACCGCCGCAATTATTCTGCCTCTCCTGATATGGATAATATTAATGGAGAGCTCGGTGCCATACATGATAGTGACTGCGCTTGCGCTTGTTACGGGTTTGCTGGAATTTTACGGAATCATGCGTGCCAGGGGATTAAGACCTTTGTACTGGTTAGGTATCGGGTCTGAGGTTCTGTTTTTAGCCGCTATCACTATAGCGACAAGAGAACATCCGAGAGCTATAGAGCTGATTTGCAGATGCGGATTATGTTTCTTTTGGTGGCCGATTTTTCTGATTTTTCTGACAACAGCAGCCTTTTTTGTGTTTATCTGCAGAAAAACATTCAAACAGGTAATTGATTTTGATTCCGAGGTGTTGAATATATTGGTCTCGATTTTTGGTGTCCTTTATGTCGGGTTTCTGGGCAGCTACCTGGTGATATTTAAATCTTTTATGGGCTCATTCTATTTGTTCCTGCTGTTTTTTATAACATGGGTTTACGACAGTGCAGCATACCTGTGCGGAACAATCTTTGGAAAACATCATCCCTGGCCTGCGATCAGTCCGAAGAAAACAACGGAGGGATTGATCGGAGGAATAATACTTACGGTTGTTTCTGTACTCATATTGCGGGTAGTTGCGCAGAATGAATTTACTTTGTCTTTTTCCCATTGTGTAATTCTTGCGGTTTTATTGAGCCTGGCAAGCCAGACAGGCGACCTGACGGAATCCGTTTTCAAAAGATGGGCAGGAGTAAAAGATTCCAGTGCAATTATTCCGGGTCATGGAGGGATTCTGGATAAAATCGACGGTTTGTTGTTCACTGCTCCGGTTATGTTCTGGTATCTTATATATCTTATGATTTTCATGAAGATTTAATATTCAAGGTACTAATGAAAAAAAGCATAGTCATTCTGGGTTCCACAGGTTCAATCGGGTGCAGTACCCTCCAGGTAATCAAATCCATGCCAGGTATGTTTTCTGTCGCTGGTATGACTGCCGGCTCAAACATAGAACTCCTTGAAAAGCAGGCAAAAGAGTTTCATCCCCGGGCAATTGCCGTGATGCAGGAGGATAAAGCCGCAATACTCAGGAAACGGCTGGGTCGCACGATTAAAGTTTTATCAGGGCTGGAAGGAATTAATTCCATAGCGACATTGAAAGGCGCTGATCTGGTTGTTGCGGCAATGGTCGGAGCCGTAGGGCTGCAGCCGGTCCTGTCGGCAATTTCCGCAGGCAGGGACATAGCCCTGGCGAACAAGGAAACTCTTGTTATGGCAGGAGAAATAGTTATGTCCAGGGCATCCAGGAAAGGCGTGAGGATTCTACCTGTCGACAGCGAGCATTCTGCGGTGTTTCAATGCATCGGCGCAGGCGGGCAAAAAATCAGGAGAATTATTCTGACAGCTTCAGGCGGACCTTTTTATATGAAGACGCAGAAAGAGCTGTCGAAAGTTACAGTCAAGGAAACTCTTAACCATCCGACCTGGCAGATGGGCGACAAGGTCACCGTGGATTCGGCAACTCTGATGAACAAGGGTTTTGAAATCATTGAGGCGCACCATCTTTTCGGCGTTCCCTATGAAAACATAGAGGTCGTGATTCATCCGCAGAGCGTTGTCCATTCAATGGTGGAATTCGTCGACGGTTCAACGATTGCGCAGATGGGGATTACGGATATGCGTCTGCCCATACAGTATGCCCTGACATATCCGCAGAGGATGAATTCCGGTCTGCCGAACCTGCAGTTGTTAAACCGGAAATTGACTTTTGAAGCGCCCGACACAAAACGTTTCCCGTGCCTCAGTTATGCCAGGAGAGCCGGAGAAAAAGGAGGAACGATGCCTGCCGCGCTTAATGCCGCTGATGAAATGGCTGTGAGGGCTTTTCTCGACACGCGCATCGGGTTCGAATCGATTGCAGATCTTATACGCACGATAATATCCGCTCATCAATCCGTGAGAAATCCGGGACTGGGAGACATTCTTTCCGCGGATTTGCAGGTAAGGCGGAAAGTTGGGGAAATAATGAATGTATAACCTGGTAATTGCCCTGGAAATTATAATTGCAATCGGCCTGATGGTCTTCGTCCATGAACTCGGACATTTTGTCGCTTCGAAACTCAGGAAAATCAAGGTGGAGAAATTTTCTCTCGGCTTCGGCCCCCGCATTTTCGGGTTTGTTGTGGGAGATACGGATTACCGTCTGTCTGCCCTGCCCCTGGGCGGATATGTGAAGCTGGCAGGCGAGACCGTGGAGGACAAAGTTGAAGGAAAACCATGGGAATTTTTGTCCCAGCCATGGTGGGCGCGGATCCTGGTTTTTGTTTCAGGGCCTGCAATGAATTATATCTTTGCCTTTTTCCTTTTGGTTATTCTTATGATGGTTGGCATTGAAATACCTGTCCAGCCCAGTCAAATCGGCCTGGTCCGCGCAGATTCGCCGGCAGGCAATGCCGGGATTAGAGTCGGCGACAGAATACTCCTTGTGGACGGCGGGAAAATTTCTTCATGGGAGGAATTTAATGACAGGATGAAACTGGATCTTGCCGCGGGTAAGGCAAGCCTGGTCCTTGACAGGGCAGGGAGCACGGTTGCATCTGAACTGGATTTCCGGAATGCAAAAGAGCTCGGAATGGAGCCAAAACTCGACCCTGTGCTGACAGACCCTATGCCGTCTTCACCTGCATATATGAGCGGGTTGAAAAGAGGCGACAGGATTATCGCGATCGGAGGGAAGCAGGTCAATTCCTGGTATGATATTTCGCCGTTGATAAAAGACAAGCCTGACCAGCCGATAGAATTCGTAATTTTAAGGGCAGGCTCCACGCTGGCTTATAAAGTAAAACCGAAATTCAGTCTTTCCGAGAAAAGGGCGTTGATCGGGATTTCTCCCTTAATGGCAACGCGCCGGGAAAGGCTGGATGCGTGGACGGCAATAAAAGTCAGCGCAATCCAGACCGTAAACCTGACTTATGTGATGTGCTACGGAATCAAGGAAATCATCGCCGGAGAAAAATCCGTGAAGGAATCCGTCGGCGGCCCCATTATGGTTGTCCAACTGACCAGCCAGGCCGCAAAGGCAGGATTGCAGCATTTGATCCGGCTGATGGCAATCATCAGCATAAGCCTGGCGCTCCTCAACCTGTTTCCGATACCGATGTTCGACGGCGGCGGGGTTGTTGTATGTTTAATTGAAGGTATCACCAGGCGGCGGATGAATGTAAAAGTCCAGAATGCCATGCTGTATATAGGATTGGTCATCATAGCCGGGCTGATGCTTTTTGTTACCTACAACGACATCATGCGGATGGCAGGCAAATAAGATGAACAAACGCAGGAAAACCAGGCCTGTAAGGGCAGGAAAGGTAATCATCGGCGGCAATGCTCCTGTTTCAGTGCAGTCGATGACAAAGACCGACACGAGGAATGTCAGGGAAACGGTAAACCAGATCAGGCAGCTTCAGGAAGCAGGCTGTGAGATTGTCAGGGTCGCTGTTCCCGATACGGAAGCTGCGCTGAAACTCGGAGAAATAAAAAAGCGGATAAAAATTCCTCTGGTTGCCGACATACACTTCAATTACCGGCTGGCGCTTCTTGCTCTTGAACAGGGGGTCGACAAGCTCCGTCTGAATCCGGGAAATATCGGGGAACCTGAAAAGGTTGCCGAGATTGCGCGGAGAGCCAAAAAAAGAGGAGTGCCGATCCGGATAGGAGTGAATGCAGGTTCTTTGAAGCGACACGGACGCACAGGCAGTGTTGCCGAAATGATGGTTGAGAGTGCCCTTGAACACATCCGGATACTTGAGAGGCATAAATTCAGGGACATAGTCATATCGCTTAAGGCGTCGGATGTCTTGACAACCATTCAGGCGTATGAATTGATGGCGGAAAAAGTCGACTATCCTTTTCACCTGGGCATAACAGAAGCAGGCACGCTGGTTTCAGGGACAGCCAGGTCGAGCATCGGGATTTCAGCCCTGTTAATGCGCGGTATAGGGGATACAATACGGGTTTCCCTGGCGAGCAGTCCTGCGGACGAAGTCAGCGCCGGAAAGGCGATTTTGCAGTCTGTGGGCTTGAGGAAGTTTGGTCCTGAAATAATTGTCTGCCCGACCTGCGGCAGAGCACAGATAGATGTTTTTAAAATTGCCGCAGAGGTCGAGAAAAAAACAAAGGGAATTAAAAAACCGCTGAAAATTGCCGTTATGGGCTGCGAGGTAAACGGTCCTGGCGAAGCAAAGGAATCCGATATTGGCCTGGCAGGAGGTAAAAAACAGGGAATAATTTTCTGCCGCGGAAAGCTCGTCAAAAAAGTCCCTGAGAATCGGCTCGTCGCAGAGTTGCTAAAACAGATAAAATAGGAGGCATCTTTATGGAAAAAGTTAAAATTCATTATACTGAACGTCTTGCCAGAACAATTGAACTGTTATCCGACCCCGGTCTTCTGCTGGTTGCGCAGTCTGGCGGAAAACCCAATGCAATGGCTATCGGCTGGGGAACTGTCGGAATTATGTGGACAAGACCGGTTTTTATGGTTATGGTCAGACCATCCAGATACACTTACGGATTGATCAATTCTTCCGGAGAGTTTACCGTTAATGTGCCGAGGCCGGATATGGCGGAGATCGTCAGTTTCTGCGGCACTGTTTCAGGGAGGGATGTCGACAAGTTTGCGGAGAAAAAATTGACTGCTGTGCGCGGTCTGGCCGTAAAAACACCGGTTATTTCCGAATGTCCGGTTAATTACGAATGCAGGGTTATCGGCCGCCTGGATCTTCTGCCGGAATCCCTCGACAGGGAGTTTTTGTCGCATTATTATCCAAAGGGCGATGATCTGCACAGGATTTATTTCGGCGAAATCCTGGCTGTCCAGACAGAAAAATGAACATTCTGCTGTGATATAATATTTTCCGATATGCATGCGTTAACGCTGGTAATTGTCAGTTTGCTGGTTTTTGCTCTGGCATACAGATTCTATGCCAAATTCATAATTGCAAAAGTACTGGTTGTGGAAGATACCATGCCGACGCCGGCACATACTCTGCGCGACGGAAGAGATTACCATCCAACAAACAAATATGTACTGTTCGGGCATCATTTTGCCGCGATTTCAGGCGCAGGTCCGCTGGTCGGCCCTGTTCTTGCCGCGCAGTTTGGTTTTCTGCCGGGCTTCCTGTGGATTCTTATCGGTGCGGTTCTTGGCGGGGCTGTTCATGATGCAGTCATACTCTTTGCTTCTGTCCGGCTGAAGGGGCTCTCCCTGACGCAGCTGGCACGTGCACATATCAGCAGGACAGCCGGCGTTGCCACGGGTTTTGCTGTTTTATTTATCATTATCACGGCTCTTGCCGGACTTGCGCTGGTGGTGGTCAATGCCCTTAACGAAAGTTCCTGGGCGACATTTACAATCGCTGTTTCAATTCCGGCAGCTTTCATCGTCGGAATTTACATGTACCGCATCAGGCCCGGAAAAATCGCCGAGGCATCAATCATCGGCGTTATAATTATTTTTCTCGGAGTTATTATGGGCGAGCCGTTGTCAAAGTCGGCAATCGGACACTGGTTTCTGTTGTCCAGGCCTGCACTTTCAATACTTCTGCCGGTATACGGATTTGTCGCTTCTGTACTGCCTGTCTGGCTTTTACTGTGTCCGCGTGATTATCTGAGTTCATATATGAAAATCGGGACAATACTTCTGCTGGCTCTTGGAATAATGATTGTCAACCCCAGAATAAACATGCCTGCAATTACGCCGTTTATTCATGGCGGCGGTCCTATAATTCCCGGCAAGGTCTGGCCTTTTGTCTGCATAACAATCGCCTGCGGAGCGATAAGCGGATTCCATGCCCTGGTCGGCTCAGGCACCACCCCTAAAATGATTAATAAAGAGTCGGATATCCGGATGATAGGATACGGAGCAATGCTGGTTGAGGCAGTAGTTTCAGTAATGGCTCTGGTTGCAGCGACTGTTCTTCTGCCGGGGGATTATTTTGCCATCAATCTGCCTCCTGCTGTATTTGAAAAACTGGGTTTTGCAACTTCACAGCTGTCTGAAATTGAAAAAATGACCGGCGAGGTGCTGACCGGAAGAGCAGGCGGATCCGTCTCCCTGGCCGCAGGAATGTCGCTGATTCTTTCGTCGCTGCCCGGCATGAAAACCCTGATGGGATACTGGTATCATTTTGCCATTATGTTTGAGGCATTGTTTATTCTGACAACGGTTGATACAGGCACCAGGGTTGCCAGGTATATACTGCAGGAAGTACTGAAACCTGTTCATCCGAAACTGTCGGAAACCAACTGGCTGCCGGGAATCATTTTAACCAGTTTCATCATAAGTTTTGCCTGGGGTTACCTGGTTTATAACGGCGATATTTCAACCATCTGGCCCATGTTCGGTGTTGCCAACCAGCTTCTGGCGACCGCTGCCCTGTCGATTGGTACGGTTTTCATTCTTCAGCACACCCGCAAACCGCATTATGCATTGATTACATTTCTGCCGTCGGTATTCATGGTTGTAACAACTATTTTTGCCGGTATCAGTAATATTTTCACTAATTATCTGCCAAAGAATACTTCCCAGGGATACCTGAACGCCGGCTTGTCAGTGCTGATGCTGGTTCTGGTGCTCATCGTTTATTTTGAGTCCCTCAGGAAAATCCACCGGCTCCTGAAAACTTCTTGATAAAAATCATACGGAATTGCTATAGTAATTACTACGGCGTAATCCGTGCAGTGTGAGGCTTTTGTTTGTCGCTAGGACAAAATGCCGTATAATAAAATAAGTAGTAGGGGGAGATAAAAATGAAAAGCAAAAAGACGTTAACCTTTTTAATATTATCATTAGGAACTTTTTTTTGTAACTGTCCTTTCCAGCGACTTATGGAAGACATGAATAGCTGAAATAGCTTGACTCGAAGCCACAAGCGGAACCGTTATTAAAAGGGAGTAAAGAGTCATATGGTTATTTAAAAAGATAACAAAAACAAAGAGAAAAGCATGATTTTTGTAACAGTAGTATTTATGGTATAATAGGCCTGAAAGTTTTGTTGTATTTATGGAAAAATAACAGGAGGAGAACAATGAAAAGAATTGTTTTGATCTTCCCCCAAAAAAGTGGACACAACGAAGAGTTGGTAGTAGTATAGCTACCGGCTCATAAATCGGAGGTGTTCCATGGGAGCAGAGAATGGGAAAAAGAGGCG
>Ga0172363_10001103_pt1 | contig 21558 bp, 13 predicted proteins | sample LakKivs2_kivu2a2_FD_114541 | JGI IMG/M metagenome (GOLD analysis project Ga0172363, IMG submission 114541) | Sediment microbial communities from Lake Kivu, Rwanda - Sediment s2_kivu2a2 | ecosystem: Environmental > Aquatic > Freshwater > Lake > Sediment | place: Rwanda: Western Province, Lake... | reverse complement strand
AGGTGTCAGTTCGCCAGCCTGAGCGTTGTAGGTTTGTCGTGGCGAGGCAGAAAGCTTTTGTCGAGACAATGCTTTGTGGCTGTACTATAGTTATAACGAAGCCCGGTGTTAAAGTTATAACTATTGAGCCATCGCAGGACGCTTTGAGTATGGAGAGCGTTGTTAAGCTTTTCAGCACGGCGTTCAAGCAGATCTGTAGGCTGCACGAAGTTGATAAGCTTGTCAGTTCGCCCGTCGAGTCATATCACTGCCTAGGCTCTATTGACTCTCTACCTCATCATCCAAAAGAAATGAAGCCTAAACAAGACTTAAGGCTTTTGCGACACAGACTTGTTTTATGAAGTTTTTGTCGGGTAATTTAGAGTGAAACGAAATATATGAGAAGTAGGAATATTCCCGTTAAAATCAAAATTAGTCCCAAACGTGTAAAACCTTTCGGCTTCCACGCATCTCTTCTGAATATTTCTGATGGTCCTATAACGTCTTTGCCCATAGCCGTTGCTGCTGCAGCGGTCATAGCTGCTCTTCTTGTTGTTTGACTTATTCCGCCTGAGCCAAGAAAAAACAAGGCGCCTAAAATAATGAAGGTTACTCCTTCTAGGAATGAGGCCTCTGCAGGTAGCATCTCTGGATATATAGAGAAAAACCATAAGTCAAAAAGGTAAGTAGCGCATGCAATTCCAAGAGAAACATAAATTAAACGAATAATATTCCATAAAGTGCTTCTGTTCATTTTATTCAAACTAGATTTGAAACTTCACTCGTAAAAAGCTTTTCGCAAATTGTAAACTTTAAAACATGAACGTGATACTAACAGTTACAGGTGGAATCTATGGAGGTTCTAGAAGCCATCAAAGGTAGAAGAAGCATAAGAGCCTTTAAGAGCCAAAATGTTTCGGCGGAAATTATCGAAAAACTTATTGATGCAGCGCGATGGGCGCCGTCTGCTGGAAACATTCAGCCGTGGGAATTCATAATCGTCCGAAAATCAGAAATTAAAAAAAGACTTGCGGAAGCAGCTCTTAGTGAAACTTTCATTGAAGAAGCTCCTGTCGTAATAATTGTTGGTGCAAACGAAAACCGCTCCTTTGAAGGCTATGGTATGCGAGGCAAAACCCTGTATTGTATACAAGACACAGCCGCTGCAATACAAAACATTCACTTGGCTGCCTACTCACTTGGGTTAGGCACATGCTGGATTGGCGCATTCAGGGAGGAAGGGACGAGAGAAATCTTAAATATTCCCCATGGTGTGAGACCAGTAGCCATAGTTCCCGTGGGTTATCCAGCCGAATCTCCTTCACCAACAAGTAGAAAACTTATAAGTCAAATAGTTCATTACGAAACTTTTTAGGTTGGATTTTCCTGAAGATGCGTAGTTATTATCCAAGCGAACTTACTAACAGGGCTTGACAAACTGAAATTTTAATATCTTGCGTTCGCATTGTATTTGTGAGGTTAATTATTGAGATACGCTGTAATCGCTGAAGCCTACGAAAAAATCGAATCTACAACTAAAAGACTGGAAATGACAGACTTCCTAGTTGACCTTCTCAAAAATACACCGAAAGAGATCATCGACAAGGTTGCGTACTTGACTCAGGGCCGAATATACCCAGATTTCGTTAGCCTTGAAATTGGGGTAGCTGAGAGGCTCGCAATAAAGGCTCTCGCTAGAGCTTCTGGAAGAAATGAGAGGGAAATTGAAGAAGACTTAAAGAAGACTGGAGATATAGGTGAAACGGCTCAAAAGTTTCTTGCTAGCAAAAAACAGGTGACATTTTTCCAGAAGTCTCTGACTGTTCAAAGGGTGTACGAAACCCTTGATAAAATGGCCAAAGCTTCGGGCTCGGGTGCTGTTGACATCAAGATGGCCCTTTTGGCTGGGCTCTTAGCCGATGCAACTCCGAAAGAAGCCAAATACATCTTGCGAACCGTTACTGGAAATCTGCGTTTGGGAGTTGCTGACATGACCGTTCTTGACGCCTTGTCCATAGCCTACGGTGGTGGAAAAGAAGCCCGCGAACTTGTAGAGCGAGCCTACAACATTTCCTCAGACCTCGGAAGGGTTGCGAAAATCATGGCTGAAAAAGGCCTAAGGGGAATAAAGACGTTTGAAGTTTCAATTGGTGAACCCATAAGGCCCATGTTAGCTGAGAGGCTTGGTTCGCCTGAGGAAATTTTGGAAAAGCTCGGCGGAAAATGTATAGCGGAGTACAAATACGATGGCGAAAGGGTGCAAATGCACAAGAAAGACGATGAAGTCGTTCTCTTTTCTAGGCGCCTAGAAAACATTTCCAGCCAATATCCTGACGCCATCGAACTAGTCAAGAACTACGTGGAAGCAAAAGATGCGATTTTGGAGGCTGAATGCGTAGCCATGGATCTTAACACTGGTGAGATGAGGCCGTTCCAAGAGTTGATGCACCGCAGGCGTAAGTATGGAGTGAAAGAGGCCATGGCAGAATACCCTGTTTCCTTGTTCATGTTTGATGCGTTATACGTTGATGGTAGAGACCTAACATTAGAACGCTATCCAGTTAGGCGAAAGGCTCTTGAAAAGGCAATAAGAGAAAGTGACAGAGTGAAAATTGCTAAACATATAATCACAAGCGACGTGAAAGAGTTGGAAGACTTTTTCTTAGAAGCCATAGAAGACGGTTGCGAGGGTCTAGTCTGCAAGTCCATTGCTGAAGATTCGGTCTATCAAGCTGGAGCCAGGGGATGGCTCTGGATAAAGTATAAACGAGACTACAAAAGCGAAATGACAGACACTGTGGACTTGGTGATTGTTGGGGCCTTCCACGGCAGGGGGAAACGTGCTGGAACCTATGGCGCACTGCTTTTGGCAGCTTACAACCCTGACGGTGACACTTTTGAAACTGTCACCAAATGCGGAACGGGCTTTAAAGATGAGGATCTGGCGAAACTGCCAAAGATGATGCAGAAGCATGTTATTCCTCATAGGCATCCGAGGGTTAATTCAACTCTTGAAGCCGATGTCTGGTTTGAGCCTGTTGTGGTTATTGAGATCTTAGGCGCAGAGATAACATTGAGTCCAATTCACACGTGTGCTATGGATGCCATTCGTAAAGCAAGCGGTCTTGCCATTCGTTTTCCACGTTTCACTGGAAACTATAGGCTTGACAAAGCAGCGGAAGATGCGACGACTGTAAGCGAGATCGTGGAAATGTATCAGAAGCAGTTAAAGAAGATTAGCGAAAGCTAGCGTTAACAAAATAGTGTTACTTTTTCTAACATGAAGGTTTCAGAACGCATTGGGTCTTCAATCATATAGTTCTCTCAGCCAGGTTCCTTCCGACCGATGTTTGCCCTTGTGCTTCACAAGAGTTGCGGTTTCGAAGTTTTCAAACAGCCCCACCTGAAGCGTTTAGAACAACCGTTTAACCCATTGGATATTGTCGAAATCATTGTCGTTCGAGTATATCTCTTTCATTTTCAGTCGTTTCATTTGTGCAGCGATCACAATGTCATCCCACATGGACCATGAAAGTTTCAACGCGGATTGCACACTTCTAGCTTCTTCGAAATCAAGCACGGTTGTCTCAACCTTATCTAGAGAGGTTAGACGCTTCAAGAATGATAAAAAGATAGGTATGGCCTCATGCTTTTTCTTCCACTTAAGGTAACTGCATACCTGCGTGATGATCAGAGTAGAGGTTGCGCATTTTTCGCCATCTTGTATATTTTCAAGTATTTTTTTGGCTTTTTGTCCATGAACAGGGTCAGCGGCTAAGTGGTAAACGAAAATATTTGAGTCCACGAAAGGCACTAGTTCTTCCTGCCTGGTGCCTCTTCAATCTCGTCTATTTCGATTTTGCCGAGCTGGACTATACCCCAAGTCTCGTTTACTGAGGCTCCTTTCGGCTTCATGATTATCGCATCGCCTGAAACATCAATGGTTAGGGAGTCGCCTTCCTTAAGACCCAGCAACCGCCTCAATTTAAGGGGAAGAGTTATCCTGCCTTTGTTCCCAATTCTTGTTTCCACTTTCTATACCCACCTACTAGTGGGAAAGAACCTTTATAAAAAGTTTCCCATTCATCCAATGTTGCATGTTAAATTATTGTTAGTGTGGCTGCCTAGGGTGGCAAGGGTTAATTCAATGATTGAAGCTGATGTCTGGTTTGAGCCCGTAGTAGTTATTGAATGCATGCATGCATGGGCGATTATCCTTTAGTATATGTCTCCCCTGAGGGAGTCGCCGATGTGGATGTTGGTGAGGTTCTCACTGTAATTGTCGGCGTTTCCTCGCTCGTTAACAAAGATCTTTACGGATTTGACATCAAGTTCAAATGGAACACAGATGCTCTTGAATACGTAGGCCATGAAGTGAAGGTGCCTGTAGAAGCATACCTTGAAGGTGTCCTACATGACCCCGTTATAGAAGTAAAGAACGAGGTAGATGCGTCAGCCGGCACCTTCTGGGTTGCATATGCATCCTTATCGCCTGCCGAACCATTTAACCATGATGGTGTTTTCTTCGCAATTACCTTCGTTCTGCACAAAGAATGCGAGGATCCGTTTGCTCTGGAATACGCAATTCTTGTGAGCTACAATTGTGAGACAATACCGGTGAATGGTTGTCAAAGCGCTGAAACCTCAACTTCACCTCCGAATTCAGAAGAAGTTAATGAGCTTCGGAAGTTGAGGGCTAAAGAGTGGCTGGAATGGTGGATCACTGTAACTTTCCATTTGACGAAGCCGGGGCCATGACGTAGCGACTCAAATTTAAAATTTGTGGAACCCTATTCCAACGCGTTAACTACGACGCAACTGTTCTTATTGGAGTTACAACATTTTTATTAAAAACGGCGATAAAATGTTGCTTCAAATACGCGCGCCCAGTTCAAAGAAACTATATATTTTCGTTTTATATTATGCTTCTACCGGAAAAGGATAAAGAAAAATGATGTTAAAAAAGACATCAGTGTTTTGGACGTCGTTTCCCTTGTTGACAACAATTACGTCAGTGTTACACTTACCTACTGCAACTTCAACAACAAAAAAAGAACAAACTTTGAGTATGGGCCGACCTACGTCACGTATTTAAAAGGAAAAAAGGAATACAATGAAGAAATTATTTTTTGGAACGATGTTGGCGATGCTCGTGTGCGTGTTTTTGACTTCCAATGGTCCATCATCCGTGCCAATGCCTCCTCAACCAGTGACAACAGTTTTTGTCTGTCCAGCAAACATAACGGACCCAATGATGACTCCGCCGAAGAAATTCACTATCGAGGTAAAAATATGGAATGTTACCAACTTGTACGGAATAGACTTCCAGATAAGTTGGAATACTTCCATCTTGAACTACAGCAGTCATACGATTAAGATTCCGGTAGAAAAGTATCCAGATGGGGTTCTCCATGAGCCAGCTTTGTTGATCAAGAATGAGGTAGACAAGACTGCAGGAACATACTGGCTTTCTTACTCTTCGATGTATCCGGCAGAAGCATTTAACGGCAGCGGAACAATTTTCAACATGACCTTCGGAGTGATTGGTATAGGATATTGTTCCTTGGATATTTATAGCAGTGATCTAGCTGACAGGGATGGAAGACCGATCGAGCATAAAACTGAAGATGGATACTTCGATAACACTTACTACGATGTGGCAATCATCGATGTGAAGTCCTCAACTGCTTATGCGTCTCCAGGACAGACGATTAACATCTTCGTTACTGTCAAGAACAATGGGACGGTAAGAGATGAGGCCTTCGATGTATCCACTTACTGGGGCCAATTCTTGATCGAAACAAAACCTGTCATAAAATTGTCTGCAGGCACTGTAGAAACGTTAAACATTACTTGGTATATACCACCTGAACTCGATGGTTTAGAGATGATTTGGGCGAACGCCACCATCGTGGGAAAGGATGCTAACCCAAAAAACAACAGGTTCGAGGACGGAATGCTTAGGATAGCTGTTGGCGTTCATGATGTAGCCATTATAGCTGTTACCTTTCCCAAGAATGCGATAGGACAAGGACAAAGCATGAACTTCAGTGTTACTATAAGAAATGAAGGCACCTTCCCTGAAACGGTCAACATAACGGTGTATCTAGATGGCATAATAATCGGAGCAAAAGCAACACCTATTCCACCTGAAACAGACGATAGAATAGATCTTAATGCGAAAATACCCTTCGAACCGGATATCGACCTTTACGTCAACTACACAATAACAGCTAAAGCCACTCCAGTCCCAGGAGAGACAGACACAATAGACAACACCTTTATCAATGGAAAAATAACGATAACCATTCCTGGAGATGTTGATGGAGACAAAGACGTGGACTTGTACGATGTGGTCAAGATATGCTCGGTCTATGGCTCGAAGAAAGGAGACCCAGGATACCAAGCAAACTACGACGTTAACTGCGATGACAAGATAGACCTGTACGACGCTGTGATAGCATGCTCAAACTACGGAAAATTCCTCTAACACAATAACATAAACCAATTACCATTGAAGACTCCTCCGAAAACGATAATAGTTTCTAAGGCGTATGGTATTTTGGGAGAAAGGGTGAAGAGAGTAGCCGCAATTCTGATTATGACTTTGCTATTTTTCTTTTTACCTCCTACAGCTGTGGCTGGCAGCTACACTAACGTTACGGTTTCAGAAGCAAAGGCTATGATTGACTCTAAGCCTTCTTTGGTGGTCTTGGATGTCAGGGCTCAGAGTGAATACGATTCTGGACACATTGGAAACGCAAAGCTTATTCCAGTCGGTGAGTTGGGAGGAAGGCTGGATGAGCTAAACAAAACCGACGAAATCTTGGTGTATTGTAAGTCAGGTGGAAGGAGTAGTACCGCAAGCCAACTTCTTGCAGACAATGGCTTTTTGTACGTTTACAACATGCTTGGAGGAATAACAGCCTGGAAAAATGAGGGATACTATGTATATGTCAAATACTCTTCAATCCAAGAAGCCATAAACAATGCGAATGAAGGAGACGCGATATTTGTTTCTTCGGGAACATACGTTGAAAATGTGATTGTAAACAAGACTGTGTCGCTTATTGGAGAGGGTCAAGAGACGACCGTTATTGATGGTGGTGGAGTGAGCTCAGTCATAAAAATCAAGGCTAACAACGTTGTCGTCGAAGGCTTTAATATAAGAAACAGTGGCGCGTGGGAGTCGGGCGTCGAGATCAACGGATATAATTATACGACGATCCGTGACAACAGCATTATTGGAAACCAGGTGGGTATACTTATTCGTAATTCTTTCTATGTCAACGTTATCGAAAACACTGTGACACATAGCTTGTATTCTGTAGCGTTAGATTCTGGCTCATCAAATAACAATCTCACAGGTAACAATATAAGGAACAGCACATTTGGCATCGATGTCGAAACCGATAGCAACAGCTTTTATGGAAACGATATAAGAGACAACTTTTACGGGATCTCCATTGGCGCCCTCAGAAATTCATTCCAGGTTGTTGACATAAACAACAACAACGTTCCAGGAAACCCGGTATACCCAAACCCTTGTGGCAATGCAGCATTCAGGCATGCCCTATGGCACACTATTGATAGGCAGTACATTATCAATAGCATATGGAAGGAATCTTGGCTTCCAATGTACACGCCCATGCCACCATCAATATCCCAATACATTCACACGGACATTGCTCCTGGAGGATCTTTAGAAAACCTTATGCATCCGTATAATCTTACCGAGGCAGAAAGAATCCTCGACACAGCTGGTTTCATTGACACTGATGGTGACGGTTGGAGAAACTTCCCACAAGCTATAGGGGGAGATGGAAAGGATATCGTGCTTAAATATTTCATAAGGAAGGATTATTTGGGGAAGGATCCCTCGCCTCGAATGGATATGGGGCTGTGGCACGCTGCTCAGATTGAGGCTATAGGCATTATAGTTAACGTAACATTGCTGGTGCAGAGTGAAGTACTAGAAATGATGATGAAGAAAGGCTTCCACCTATACACGGGAGGATGGACATTCCTTGGCTGGGACATTGCGTGCCTACTTCTTTATCATAGCAAATACTATAGTCCCCCATTAAAATCCCCCATTGGGTATAATTATGATGGTGTGAACTCAACAGAGTATGACTATTGGGTAGACAAGTGTATGGAGGCAAAAAATGTTGATGATGTCAAATACGCAGCTATAAAGGCTCAAGAAACATTCAACAACCCAGAGTGTGTGGGAGCTATCCCATTGATCTGGCATTGGGACCCGCCTATTGAAGTAGTCAATAATACAATTTCTGACAATAATTTAGCAAACAACTTGTACAGTATTAATCTGGTTTCCTCGTCTCAAAACCTAATATACCATAATAACTTTATTAATAACTCACGCCAACTGTACAGCAATTCTTCGATAAATGCTTGGCACAGTGGCTATCCTACGAGCGGGAACTACTGGAGCGACTACGTAGGCATTGACGACTTCCGGGGACCTAATCAGGATCAACTTGGCAGCGACGGAATAGGTGACACTTCATACATAATTGACGCAAACAATACAGATCACTATCCGCTTATGAAGCCCTACGGAGGCCCAAACGACATCGGAATACCATCTATACAATCTTTAAAGAACACCGTTGGTCAAGGCTACAACCTCTTCGTCACGGTGAAACTTATAAACTATGGAATCGGCGATGAAACCTTTGACCTAATTGTCTACGCTAATACCACATCTATTGCATCGCAGACCATCACCCTGAGAAGTCGAAACTCCACAACCATCGCCTTCACTTGGAATACTACGGGCTTTGATAAGGGCAACTACACAATAAGCGTATACGCCACTCCAGTCACGGGAGAAACAGAAACAGAGGATAATACTTTTGTTAACGGAGAAGTATGCGTTACCATTCCTGGAGATGTTGATGGAGACAAAGACGTTGACTTGTACGACGTAGTGAAGATATGCTCAGCTTATGGCTCGAAGAAAGGAGACCCAGAATACGTTGCTAACTGTGACGTTAACGGTGATGACAAGATAGATCTTTATGATGTTGTCATAGCCTGCGCTCGTTATGGAGAAAAGGTGTAGAATACTAGAAAAATACCAGTAGGATCAAAACTTTGATTAATAGTAGAAGCTTTGAAAAGCACTGCTCCCCCTTCTTCTTTTTCAAAACGTCCACAAAAGAGTATAATCGTTATTCTTAATGAATTATTAAACATATGGACTATTCAAGATGATCATTGCGGTGGAAATTCTTTTACGGCAGGGTTCAGTGAAGGGAGTTTCATGTGTCAAGCATCAAACTGACTGAGTTGTCTACTAGCGCGATTATGATGTTTTTCACTTTACCAAGGCTTAAATCTAACATTGATAATTGGGGTAATGCGGAGGTGGGGAAATGTCGAAGAAACTTTCAATTATTGCAGCAGTTTCGTTGATAACACTTTTTGTTCTGCCAGTCAGCCAGATAGCCATAAGTTGTGCCGCGAACTCTGAAAGTGAAGTGTCGGAGGCTTATCCTTCGGTTTTCATACGCTCGGAAGGCTTTGCTGATGCAGATGTTGGCGAAACTTTCACAGTTGTTGTTGGTGTTTCCGAGCTTGTTGACAATCTTTATGGATTTAACATTTACTTCAGATGGAATTCCGACTCCCTCAAATATGTAGGTCATGATGTAAAAGTACCTGTAGAAACATGCTCAGATGGTGTTTTACATCAGCCTGTTCTTGCGATCAAGGATGAGATTGAAGAGTCAACTGGCACTTATTGGCTTGCTTATGCTTCTTTGTCGCCTGCCGAACCTTTCAACGGCAACGGTGTTTTTTTCACAATGACTTTTGAAGTCGTCGAATTGGTCGATGATCCGTTTACTTTGGAAGATGTGACGCTTGTGAGCTACGATGGTAAGGTGATACCTGTCGATGGTTATCAAAACTCTGGGACCTTAACTTCAGGAGTTCCGGGCCTTCATGATGTCAACGAGTTGTGGGCGAAGAAGTGGCTGGAATGGTGGATAACAATAACCTTGAGAAGAGGATAACACTACGAATTTCGGGGCTTGATGCGCTAGTATAACCTAATTTCCTCCCATTTTTCTCTTTTAACTCGGTTAAACGTTCGTTGTGCTTCATGCAGACTTCCAAGGGCCATTTTTAAGAGGAGTTTCAGCAGGGCAATCTAGAGCGTCCCGATTGCAGTTAGAATTAAAAAATGGAAAAAATTTTGATCTAGTATTTACGGATCTGTTTTTCTATAGTTTGCGCATGCCATAACGATGTCGTTTATGGTGATTTTTCCGTTTCCATCTGAGTCGCAAAAGCGGACTAGTTTGTCCCATTTTGGATGGGTTTGGTTTGCGCCATAATATGCAGCTATTGTAACTATGTCGTATATGTCAACGATTCCATCGTGGTTAACATCTCCTGGAATCACAACCCAAACTGTGCTGTACGTCAACGAGTTGTCTGCCGTGTTGGTTTCGTTTGGCACAGCGCTGACCTCCGCAATTATCCTATAGCTTCCTTTTGGAATGTCAGTTGTGTTCCATGTGAAATTTAATGTCGATGAAGCTCCAGCAACCAGAGAAACTGTTTTCTTTGCGATCAGGGTTTCATTGGCGTAGACTGAGATTGTGAAGTTTTCTTTAAATCCTGCCCTTACAAACCCTTGATTCTGAACGGTTACGTTTATGAGGACGGAACTTCCGTCTTCAACGATGGATTTGAAAGGTTTAATGTTTAATACGGCAACATTGCGGCCGAATGGAGCCATAAGCGGATACCTGTCGGTATTGTCAACATTAATGACGTATGGTGCATCGCCTACTCCATCATTACCAGTAACATTTTGATAAGGTCCACTATACAAGTCTGTTCCATTATAGTCGCTCCAGTAGTTTCCGCCTGAAGGATAACCGTCATCCCAAGTGCTTACGTAGCCAATGGTCCCAGCATGGACCTGAATTGTGTTGTCGACGAAGTTGTTGTGGTAGATGGTGTTGTCTGGTGAAACAAGCAGGTACATGCCGTACAAATTGTTTACTAATGTGTTTTCGTAAATGGTGTTTCTGCCCCCCTCTAAAGTGATCCCCCCAGGAGGGATCGACAACTCGTGGGCGTTGTTTGCCACCAAATTTCCACGGATGATATTGTCGTAGCCCACGACTCGAATGCCAGCCCAGGTGTTGTTCGCCACGATGTTATAGAGTACGGAATTGTTGGATCCAGATGATAACCGAATACCTACCTTATTGTTTACTAAATAGTTTCTAAGTAGGGTGTGGTCTCCTGAACCGCCGTAGAGTTCGATGCCCATCTCGTTTTCTGTTGCTGAGTTTCCGACAAGAGTGTTGCTGCTGCATCCGTGTAGATGAATGCCACAATAATTGTTTGTGACGTTTACGTTTTCCACGGTTGAGTTGGTTACGAAAGCGAGCAGAACGCCATCCCAGTTATTTCTAATTGTGATGTTTCTCACAATCACTCCAGTCGAGTTTATTATTCCAAAGTAGCCTAGGTCTGGAAACGTGGATGAGTCAATGGTAATCCCGTCTTGGTTTATTAGGTAGTAAACCCGTTTCCCATCAACTATGTTTGAAGGATCTATATCGTTCATGAAATCCTGCAAGGATTCGCCTAAAACCGCGAAGTTCTCCTTGTTAGCTGTCATGTTATTATGTCTAAGAACGTTACCACCGTACCTACCTAAGGATATACCATGTTTGTTGTTTGTCGCTATGTTCCCTACCAGAGTGCTATTGCTAGAATCAGTGATGTCAATGCCGCACCATCTGTTGTTTGTCGCTATGTTCCCTGCCAAGACATTCCAGTCAGAAGCGCCTAGGTATATGCCATAATAATAGTTGTTCGTTGCTGTGTTGTTGATTAGGACGTTGCTGTCTGAGTAGTCTAGGGTTATGCCGTAACCGTGGTTGAAACTTGCATTGTTACCAACTACGGTGTTGTTGCTGGAAGCGAATAGCAAGATGCCATCCCCATTGTCTGTCGCCGTGTTATTTTCAATTGTGCAGTTGTGGGCGTGGTCGAGGCAGATTCCTGAATAATACCACCAACCAGCTGACCTCTTAACCGTAAACCCCTCTATGGTCACGCTGTCCGCGATCACATAGAAAACCCAGCCCTCCTGCAGACCGTCAACCACCACCGTGCCATTCGCTATCAAAGTCAAGTTTGGTTTCATGACCCAAATCTCCCCTTCAGCATACGTGCCCTCGGAAACAATTATGGTGTCTCCTGGGTCTGCAGCGTTTAAGGCCTGCTTTATCGTAGGATAATCCTGAGGAACCCTGATGACACTTGACTCCGCCCACACCATCGGAGGAAAAAAAGCTACAGCTAACATAACAGAGAGACATACAGAAACCATAATCCTCAGAGATTTTTTCAATGTGAGTCCTACTCCAGTATTATTTATAGAAAGCTTCGAAGATAAAAGTTGCGAAATCCACAGTTGACGTCTCAGTTTTCTACAGAATGATAACAAGTTTTATATGGCAGCTACACGGTTAAACTGTGTTCAAAGCTCTAGGTGAAGATTATGAAGAGAATCACACTGAAGATATTGATCTTGGGAATTGTTGCAGTAATGTGCCTTTCGCTGATCCGATTTAATCATGTCTATGGTGACACTCAGTTTGATGTGCTGATTTGTGTCGAACAGACTATAAAGGGCGACATACTCGATTCCTTAAACCAGTATAAAGACGATCTCGAGCAGGAAGGTTGGACATTGCCCGCGGGTTTCTTCGAGGTTAACTTAACAATCTATAATAATGCATCTGTCCTCAGAGAGACGCTAATCGATATGTGGAATACATATCACTTCCAAGGTTGTGTTTTCGTAGGGGATATTCCATATGCTATTTGGAAGAACGGCACTAGTTCATACGCCACCGACTACTATTACATGGATTTAAACGGTACGTGGATAGCGAATGAAGATGGAGAATTCTATTACCACACTGGGCATGTACGCCCGGAGATTTGGGTTGGCAGACTCATGGCTTCAACTGTTGAAGGAGATGAGACACAACTCTTCACGGAGTATTTCAAGAAGAATCATAATAACAGAACCGCAAGCCAACGAGCCTTGAGTGTGTCCCCGCGAGCCCTAGCGTATATAGATAACGATCCTGCCGTCAATTATACAGACCCGTATAACCCTGATCCTGTTCGAAGCTATAGTAAAGTTTATGTGAATGATACCGTCGATTGTTTACAGAAGGCCTATGCCGACGTAACGCTAGTGGCCAGTCCAGTACTGAATGCCACGAACACGAACGCTACGGATTATATGCATCGACTTAATTCTACAGACGGTTATGAATGGGTGTGGGTCTTAGGCCACGGTAAGCAAGGAGCTCACGGGTTCTCGTACTACTGTTGGAACAAAGTGGAACAAAAGTGGGAGTGGGGGCTACTTCCAGAAGAAGGTGAAGTCAAACATTCCTATTACCTTTACGAATCTCCAAAAGCCTTCTTCTACATCTTCTTACCCTGCTATGCCGCAGTATTTGACAAACAAAACTGTATCGCGAATTCAGCGATATTTGGTAATGGAACAGGTTTAGCGTCGGTTGGCATGACCACTGTTGTATTCGAGCAGTATCCCTCTTGGTTCTTTGAAGCTTTCGACCTTCTGAAACAACATAAATGCATTGGGGAAGCTTTTAAGGCAATGTATAATTCCATGATAGACTATTATGAAGAAAAGGAGGGATGGGTGAATTTTGTCAGGAGATCAATGGTGCTCTTGGGAGATCCCACAATTTGCTTGGACCAGCCACCATACGCTCCGCCAGAGCCTGAAGGACCAGATTCAGGATACACCCGTGCAACATACACGTATTACGCCAATACCACAGACTTGAATGGTGATCAGGTCTGGTATCAGTTTGACTGGTGCGACGGCACAAACGCGACCGTAGGTCGTTACGGTTCAGGCGAGGAGGGAAACGCTTCCCACATCTGGTACTCTGCTGGAACGTACAACGTTACGGTTAGGGCGAAAGACGACCCCTATGGGTTGTGGAGTGATTGGTCTCCACCCCTTGAAGTAACCATCACCCAACATACAGGCGGCTGCCCAACCCTTTTCGTCTGGAATGGCACGGACTACGCTGATGAAGGCATATTGAATATCCACGCAGAGTCTGACGTAACGGTTCAGCATGAGATACACAACACTTTAGCCCTGGAGAACGGCTTTTACAAGCTTCAACTACGAGAGTTGGACAACTTCACAAGCCACATAGACCAAGTGAAGCTCTACGCTGTCGATTACGAAGGAGAATGGCACCTGTGTCCGCTCATATACGCCTATCACAGCGAACTTGGCAAAGTAACATTGAAACTACTTTTTGACGACGACAACCGTGTGGACTTAAAGCCTACGGAGATAATAAAGCTAAAATTCGTACAGTCAATACCATACAGCAAAGTAGCATACTTCATATTCGAAATAAACGGCTACAACAGCAAACCGAATCCTTGGTAGGCTAAACCCCCTCTTTCCATCGTCTGAAGCCTTTAGGGCTTAAGGAAACGATAGACAAGCGCAGAAGCCAACCAGAGAAGTTATTGTGACAGTCTCTTTCTTAAATTTATTTTAGCTCTGAGTAAGAGACAGAAAGAGAACGAAAAATAAAATGTTTCGCGTGTGAAGATGGGTTAGCATGACGATGCTAGGAATAGAAATTGCCGAGATCGAAATAAGGATTAATGGTTACGGATCTGTTTTTCCATAGTTTGTGCATGCTATGACAACATCATATATGTCGATTTTTCCGTCGCCGTTTATATCCAGATTCGGATCGTATTGTGAATCATCTTTTCTAGCTCCGTAGGCACCACATATTGCGGCGATGTCGTATATGTCGATGAGCATGTTTCCGTTAACATCTCCGGGTCGAGTGACACAAATGTCGCCATCGACAAGTGTATTATCTTCGATGTCAATCTCCTCGGGAACGATTTCTAACGAAGCTATGATGACATAATGGTGCTTATTCACGCCTGTTGTGTTCCAGACAAACAGCAAGGTTGTTGAACCCCCAGCTTCCAGAGAAATTTTTTGCGTTCCAACAACTGTCATATTAGAAATGGTGAGGTTCGAAATTGTGTAAACTGTATGATCAGGGCCTGTATCAATATCAGTTCCGCTCGTGTTAGCGTAAACCGTTACGTTGAAAGTCTCCGCGAATCTGCCTTGATTTTGAACTGTCACGTTGATGGATAGGCAGTATCCTTGCCCGACTATGGTTTTTGAGGGTGTAACGTTAACCACCGCGATGTCGTGAGCGTAAAATTCGTTGATTGCCCTGTTTGAGATGTACGTGAAGACAGGCATCCATCTTAGCGTTACTGTTTGGATTTCGCTTGGGTTCGGGTTGAAGAATTGGGAGATGCCTTTCCACCAGTATGAGTTGGGATATGGTCCTGGTTCGTATTGCCAGGCGCTATTGTTTGTGAAGATTTCGCAGGTGAAGGCGAAAGTACTTCTGTTGCCGTACATCCAGTCGTCCCAGACACCTGAAGTGGTGTACCATGTTCCTGCTTGCATGTACGGAGCCCTTACGAGTTCAGAGAGATCTCGGGCAATTTCTCTGAAGACGTTATCGTGTGGTGTCGGGTTCATTGTGTGACCCCATGGATAAACTATGTTCTCGTCGCCGGAATGAAAGCTAATGGCATACTTGAAATCGTGGTTTAGTGACAAATCTCTAATAGCTTTTGTTTCGGGTTCAGAAAACGGCGAAGGGCCTTTGTAGTCCTCAGCATATGGGTCTAAGCTTCCGCTGTCACATGATTCGTTCCAAGCATACCCATAGTTTCGGTTTAGGTCGACGCCTCCAACCCAATCTTCATTTAATAAGCCATCACCGTCACCGTCTATTCCTTCCCATTGCACGAACTCCCATGCGGTGCCGTTCCACATCTCTAAGTATTCTATGAAACCGTCTTGGTCCTCGTCGTCAGGCGGGTCTTCATCAAGGAGCCCATCTTGATCTTCGTCGAATGGATGGACATTTTTCCGTTGCCACTCGTTTGCTTCTACCGCATCGAAAGCATCGACATTCAAAGCTACGACCACGTAGATTTCGCAGAAGTCTAACATACGAGTTAAAGTCTTGTTCACACCATAGCCCCTCGCTGCTTCCACGATAAAGTAAAGTGGTAATTCGGCGCTTATGCGTTCTCGCGCATGGTGATAACCCACGAATAACACTTTCGGCTTGGCAAAGGTTATTGTCTCATTTGTTAACCTGACACAGTAGATGTCACGTCCAAGCCAGCTTTTGCCGATGGAGAAAACATCTACAATGTTTGGGTATGTATTGTTCAAGTAGCTAAGCGTGTTGAAAATCTCAGTGTAATTATGATAGTGTGTCCAGTCACTCCAAGGCAGAGTCGATGACGGATTTGATTTAGTTGCTTGAATGTGAAATGGCAATGCAAATATGCTTGCTATGATAAGTCCTAGCGCCATTATAGAAACTTTTTTCATTCGAGTCAGCCCTTGAATTATGCGTCTTATAATTTTTCTCTTCCGCGAAAATAAAGTAACTGGTTTCGTTGCTATGCTTGCTTTCCAAAGCATGATACGCACGTGACTATATCGTAAATATCTATTACCCCGTAAGGTGGAGCCAAGTCTGCGTCTGCATTCCAGTTCGGATCTCCCTCTCTACTCCCGTAAATCGATGCTATCAAGACGATGTCGTATATGTTAACGGTTCCATCATTATTCAAATCGCCTGTTATTCGCGCGCGCATGTATGGCTTCATTAGCGGGTAGTTGTCCCGATTGTTTTCATCAATAATGTATGGTGAATCTCCTATTCCATCGTTGCCCGGCTGGTCTTGATTCGGACCTCTTTTCAAGTCTACGCCTCTATAGTTGCTCCAATAGTTACCGCCGGAAGGATAGCCATTATCCCAAGTGTTTATAGAGTCAGAAATCACTGCCTGCCTGGTGTTGTTTATGAGGTTGTTATGGTATATTGTATTAAAGTTGGAAGACCGTTCTAGATATATTCCCGCACCAATGACAAATTGGTTTTCTGATACCACGTTTTCGTTAATGACATTACGTGTCGCTTCAGTTAGGCATATTCCGAATAGACCAGACGTCATTGGAAAAACACCGCCCACAACCTTGTTTTTAACAACGGAGCTATTGTGGGAACAGTATAGGTAGATGCCAATGATATTTCTTAATACTATGTTGCTGTTGAAGTCGTCATAATTTGACATAGTTGCATATATGCCGATGCCGTTATCTGTAACGGTATTACTAGCAATACTATTATTATTAGAGTAGTATAGGTCAATGCCAAAATAATTGTTTGTTACGTTGTTACTCTTTATGGAGTTGCTATCAGAGCGCCATAGGTAAGTGCCATTGTAATTGTTAGAAGCCTTCACGTTCATTATAGTAGAGTTAACAGTATATGCGAACAATACCCCTTGCTCATTGTTTGAGAGGTACAGATCCTTCGCTGTGATGCATGTAGAATTGATAACTGCTACATACCCTGCATTTGTTGGAACTTGTTTGTCATGCTGGTTGACCCAGTAGTAGATAGGCTTTCCGTTCACGGTATTTGAAATATCAACATCATTAATATAATGTGAAAGGGAAACACCGTAAACTCCAAAGTTGTATGAATTGTTGGTCATGTTGTTGTTTCTAAACGTATTCCCATCAGACTGATATAATATGATTCCTTCATAATTGTTTGCTATGGAGTTGTTGCCAATGGCGTTGCTGTTAGAACTGTCAAGATGTAGTCCCACTCCTCCGCTTGTACCGTTTAATACAGTGTTCCAGTTAATTGTATTATTCTCAGAGGATAACCACAAACCAATACCGATATAATTTTTTGTAACTATGCTGTTGATGATGGTGTTATTACTGGAATTGACCAATTGGATACCACGTTTGCCTTTTGAAGTTATAGTATTATAGGCTACCGTATTACTACCGGAACCGTACAAGTAGATGCCGTATGTATTGTTTATGCTTTTCACATTTTCTATAAAGGACTCAACGGTAAATGCGAAAAGTACTCCCTGAATATTATTTGTTAGATTTAGATCTCTAACAGTAACATTTGTCGAGTTTACAACTGCTACGTATCCTGCATCAGCTGGAATCTCTTTATCTTTTTGATTAATCCAGTAGTAAATAGGCTTGCCATCCACCGTGTTAGAAATGTCTATGTCTTGAATGAAATGTGAAAGAAGATTGCCTATGACGCCAAAGTTATATTCGTTCGCGGTCATGTTATTATCTTTAAAAGCGTTATAACCAGACATTATTACGTAAATACCATACGTGTTCTTCAATGCTTTATTGCTGGCGACCGTATTGTTGTTAGAGTAGTCTAGAAAGAGACCAAGATCATTGTCAAGTAATTTATTGAAGTCGATTGCGTTGCCTTTGGAATAGTAGAGGGAAAGACCATTTGTATTATTTATAGGCATGTTGTCGTTTACGTTGTTGTTCTCGGATTCGTGGAGATGGATGCCAGCATAGTTATTTATTGGAGCGTTACTGTGAGCCGTATTGTTATTGGAATATGCAAAGTATATGCCGAAGTAGTTATTTGAAGCATTGACGTTTTCAACAGAAGAATTAACGGTGGAGGCAAATAATACTCCTTCAAAGTTTTTCGTTAGGTTTAGGTCTTTGACAACGATATTTGTTGAGTTCACTACAGCAACGTAACCAGCATCCAAAGGAACATTTTTGCTATGCTCATTAACCCAATAATATAGTGGTTTACCGTCAACAGTGTTAGAAGCGTCTATATCATGGATAAATTCTCCTAGACCATCGCCATAGACCCCAAAGTTATATGTATTGCGTGTCATGTTATTGTTTCTAAGCGTAGCGTTTGCAACACCGTATAAAAATATCCCATGATAGTTATTTAACGTCGTTACTTCACTAATTGTAATCCTTTCAGCTTCCGTTACGTAAATGCCCGAGTAGAACAAAGAATTCTTACTGTTCTTAAGCGTGAACCCGCTGATTTTGACACCGTTTACAGTCACTAACACAACGTCTGCCCTTCTTTGGCCGTTAATTATCGTGTTTCTTTGATCTTCTCCTATGAGAGTCAAATCTTCCTTGTTTATCCATACATTTTCATAGTAGATTCCAGAAGCCACGAAAACAGTATCTCCCTCAAACGCTGCATCTATTGCCTTTTGTATTGTATTATAATTGTCAGGAACCCTGATAACTTGTGGAACCCTGACCCTTATTTGCGTAGATAAAGCATTGTTGTTACTTATAGTTTCGCCGATTACAGGCACAATGTAAGACGTAACATTATACATTCCTTCAACTGTTGGTGTCCACCTGCAACTTATAGAAGTCGATGAACCACTCCCTAAAAAGCCGACAGCCATAGAATCAACAACACTGCCATTAACCAATAGATGTATAGTCATGTCACTTTCATCACTTGTTCCCATGTTAAGTATGGTAGTGTTAATAGTCGCAACACTTCCAAGTCTTATGTATGAGGGCGTCTTCCAATTGAGGATGAGGACATCGTGTTCTGCAGGAGCCTGCTCAACAGCCTTTTTAGCACTGATCCTTCCAAATCCATAGTAGACATCAAAGCCTGGATCACCTAGGTCCTCAGCAGTATACTGTAACTGAGCCCACACTTGGTCTCGCGTCATGTTAGGGAAGCGACCCCAAATCAATGCAGCAACACCAGAAACATGAGGAGTTGACATTGAAGTTCCGCTCATATACGCGTAAGAGTCATCCCAAACCGTTGAATAAATCTGAACACCAGGCGCCGCTACTTCAACCCAATTCCCAAAATTTGTGAAACTAGCGGGATCATCATTTTGATCGGTTGCTGTTACGGCAAAAACTTCATCGTAGGCAGCGGGATAATTTTTAATATCTGTAGCATCGTTTCCAGCTGCTGCAACTACGAGGACGCCATGGTCATACGCGTATCTTACAGCCTCATGCAAAAGCGTGCTTTTTACGTAGCTACCCCAACTGCAGCTTATAATATTCGCTCCTTGGTCCACAGCATGAATAATAGCGCTTGCAAGGTCGCTTGTCCACCCACTTCCACTTGCATCTAAACCCTTCTCGGCCATGACTCTGACCTGAGCAAGCCCGGCCATGCCAATATTATTGTTAATAGCAGCTGCGATAACTCCGGCACAATGCGTTCCATGACCATTATCGTCCATGGGGTCAGGGTCGTTGTTCACCCAATCATAACCAAGCGGGACATAATTTTCTGCAAGGTCGGGATGATTCCAGTCTATTCCGGTATCGACAACTGCCACAAGAACGGAAGGATCGCCCATAGTCGTATTCCAAGCCCAATCTGCCTCTATCTTCTGTGGTCCCCATTGTTTCGGCCAGTCTGGATCGTTTGGAATAGAATCTATCTTAAACTTCATGTTGGGCTCGACGTATCTCGCCAATCCCATAGCTCTAACCTTCGATGTGAAAGAAGATAATGTCTCATTAGGCATGTCAGCTACAAGAGCTGCAACCTTATGATCCATCAATACGGTATTGGCAACCTTACCACCATCGCTCTCAACAAGGTCCACCAGTTCTGAGTAGCTGTCTGGTCGCATATCACTGAGCCCGATCACCAGCTCAGCAGAATCGTCGTCCACAAACGCAAAATCACCCGACTTTGCTTTAGTGTCGAAGCCCCACTTACCGCCAACTTCAAAGGATAGTTGAAAATCATCCATCAATCGTGTATTCAATCCATTTTCAAGAAAAGACTTCATTGTCGGGGTGGACTGCCATTCTATTGAAGACCGGGAAATATTGTCATTCACATAAAATATGCCAGACTCTGCTTCAACCAGTTGAATATTAAATGCCAGTGTTAATAGGCTCGTTAACAGCAGTGTGAGCATTATTGCTGAAACTATCTTCTTGTTCGTAAACAGTGTTCTCCCTTCTCTGTCCTCCAAATATGCAATTCAAACATTTAAACTTACATTCTCTTCTCTCTGTAACTCATAACTCTCAATGGTATCCTTAACTTTATTAAGAAAGAAGGAAGGTTGGTTTCGTTGTTTCTTTCCGTGTTTAGCATATACAAATGATCAGCTACGATGGACACAGTTACTTTCAAAAATCATAACGGTAGAAGCACTGATGACGTAGTAGAAGAACTAATAGAATTTTGCAAGAAACATCAGTGCTAGATATGTTTTCATCACGTTTCTTTCTTATCCTGAACCAGATAAAGTTTGCACCGCAAACAGCAGACACCGGCTTAAAAAGTTTAACTGCACTTTGATGGGTGAAAGAAATCTTTGCTTCTGCCATTAGTTTAGATATTTTTAGGCTGCCAGCTGTTTGCGGATGATATTCCATTTTGCTTCCAGTTGGGAAGTTCCAGTCTGGAGTTATGCTATCTACGGCGTCAGCGATCGTTTTATTCTCTTCCAGCAACATTCTCAGCAATTTAGTAGTCTCACGGTCTGTGTGGTTGGTTCCAACCAGGCCCGTCCATCCAATATAGACCTCGACGCTTT
>Ga0172363_10001101_pt1 | contig 21579 bp, 21 predicted proteins | sample LakKivs2_kivu2a2_FD_114541 | JGI IMG/M metagenome (GOLD analysis project Ga0172363, IMG submission 114541) | Sediment microbial communities from Lake Kivu, Rwanda - Sediment s2_kivu2a2 | ecosystem: Environmental > Aquatic > Freshwater > Lake > Sediment | place: Rwanda: Western Province, Lake... | reverse complement strand
TTTGCCCCCTGCCCAGCCCCTGATCGAGCCATTGAGCCAACGCGAGTTAGAAATACTCCACCTCATCGCCCGAGGACTCTCAAACCGGCAGATTGCTGAAAGGCTTTTCCTCGCCCTGGATACAGTCAAAGGACATAACCGCAATATTTTTGATAAACTGCAGGTTAAAAGCCGAACGGAAGCTGTAGCCCGTGCCCACGAGCTAGGCTTGTTATAAACTTCAATTTACCTCACCCTCAATAAAACAACACCTATAACCCACACTAAAGTGTCTGTTCGTTAACACCGTGGTGGAGATATTATGCTGCTACATGGTGCTAGTGGTGCGGGCATTTTTTACGACCACAGAAGGTAAGAGGTTATGACTAATCACAATCGAAAAATAAATCCAAATCCACCTATTGTCTATGAAATCAGGATCAAGGGCCACCTGGACAGCCAATGGTCAGACTGGTTTGAGGGTCTGACTATCACGCTGAAAGAGGACGGCGATACGCTTCTAACTGGCCCGGTAATTGACCAGGCCGCGTTGCATGGATTGATGAAAAAAGTGCGTGATTTGGGCATGCCATTGGTCTCGGTCAGTCCTGTTAATCCCAGCCAGGCAGATTTGTCAAATATCAAATCCTAATTAAGCCTAGGCGGCTTGTTTACGCCAAAATCAATCACAATAAAAGGAGATACAAAAATGAACACGATCAAAGCAAGTCCCCATGGAACAGACAGAAAGACCGCAGCAGTAGTAGGCGTGCTATTCATCCTGGGGACTGTTCCGGCCCTACTGAGCCTGCCACTGGCGTTAAACACGGTGAATGCTCCGGATCATCTGACAGCGATTTCCACCAATGAGGGCCAGATGATCATCTTCACGGCGATTAAATTCATCATGGGTCTTGCCTGTGCCGGTATTGGCCTTGCACTGTATCCGATCTTGAAGAAATACAACGAAGGTCTGGCGTTTGGTGCGGCTGGATTCAGAGTTATCGAGGGAGCGCTCCACATTGTTGGCGCTCTCCTCTATGTTGTCCTATTGGCACTAAGCCAGGAATTCGTGAAAGCCGGGGCTCCAGCGTCATCGTACTTTCAGACAGCAGATGCAGTGATTAATGCAGGAATCGGCTGGTTTAGAGATGGGGCCAATCTGTTGACTTTCGGCATCGGTGCCCTGATGTACTATGTTGTCTTCTATCAATTCAGACTCGTTCCGCGCTGGCTATCCGTTTGGGGTCTGGTAGGAATCACATTGAACATCATCAGCGCTCTGTTGGTGGTGTTCCATCTCCTTCCTTCTGCCGGGACAATCCAGGTTATTCTCCTTATGCCGATACTCCCGCAGGAATTGGTTTTGGCGGCCTGGCTGATAGTAAAAGGGTTCAATCCGTCGGCAGTCGCTTCCGGGGCTGCAAAAACAGCGACGAACGAGCTTTCGAGCGCGGCATAGATTTGCACGATCGGGGAGAGATGGGGCCGAAAGCCCCCTCTCCCCGCCCAGATCCATGGTAATGCTTGAGGAATGGGCCTGAAAACGTGCGCAACATATCACAAGGAGAAAATAAAATGTTAAAAAGAGGTTCGATCGTTCTTTCAATATGGTGCATCATCAACTTCATACTCGCCTTTATCATATTGTGCTATGTCATCGTACTCAAGAAAGACTCGCCAATTTTGCAGGTGGCTTCTTTTTCAGAAGCTGAAATTGCCGGCCTGAGTGCCAAGACCATTGCAGCGCTCAACTGTTTCACGATCTTGTACAACTCCTGCTCGCTGATGGTCTCAGTTTTGACATGGCCGCTCATCCATAAAAACCTGGTCGCCGGTCAAAGATCAGCTTTCTGGATGCTGGTGTTGGTGATCGGCTTTGTGGAAGGCATGGCGTTTCTCGCTTCCTCATATATCGGGCATGGGCGCTGGCAGGTAAATGTGCTTCAGAGCGTTTTATACCTGGTAGGCATTGCCTTGTCGGGTTATTCCCTATTCAAAGGAGATACAAAATGAACTCAATCAATAAGACCGCAAGGATCGCAGGTATCCTCTATTTCATGTATATTCTAACTTCGATCATTGGAAATGAGTTTGGTCGCTTTGTATCCGTGGATGCCCCAGTAACGGTCAACCACATAATGGCTCATGAATCGCTATTTCGTATCGGATTTGTAATCAGTCTATTCTCAGTTGTGTTTTTTCTTTTGGCGGCCTGGTATTTGTACGTGTTATTAAAACCGGTGGAAAAAAACATAGCTTTACTGTTCCTGTTATTAAACTTGGGTGGGTTTGCTATATGGTGTTTTGGTATGCTTAATCTATTTGCCAGCCTGTTGCTTTTGAGCGGCGCTGATTATTTGAAAGTATTCCAGCCAGATCAGCTACAAGCGCTAGCGATATTATTCGTCAATTTATACAAAAATGGATATATTGTTGCCCAGATACCCTATGGTTTCTGGCTCTTTCCTCTTGGTTATCTAGTTGTCAAGTCGGGCTTTCTTCCTAAGATCGTGGGCATACTGTTGATTGCCGATGGTTTTGGTCTTTTGATATATGTTTTTCAGCGTTTCCTTTTGCCGGGCTACGAAGTAATATCGTACCCATGTATGGTGGTTAGTATTATTGCGGAACTCTCTCTTACTTTGTGGCTTTTGATTAAGGGTGTAAAGGATCAGAAACCAACCCGAGCTAATGGTCAGAAATAAAAATGAATACTATCAAGTAAAAAGGAAAGGTACAAAAATGAAAGCAATTGTATGCACAAAATACGGACCGCCGGAGGTTCTTCAGCTCAAAGAGGTGGAAAAACCTACTCCCAAGGACAATGAAGTACTGATAAAAATTCATGCAGCAGCAGTGACAGTTTCGGACTGTATAGTTCGAAGTGGTAAAGTAAATATCTTGCTATGGATCCCCATGCGCATATTTATTGGTTTCAGAAGACCAAGAAAACCTGTGCTAGGGTTAGAGTTAGCCGGAGAAATTGAAGAAATAGGCAAAGATGTAAAACGATTTAAGAAAGGTGACCAAATTTTTGCACTTACCGGCAAGCGTTTTGGCGCTTATGCCGAGTACGCTTGTCTGCCAGAAGACGGAGTGTGCATGCCACAAGACAGTATTATGGCATTAAAACCATCCAATGTAACCTATGAGGAAGCCGCTGCTGTTCCTTCCCGAGGAACTTTAGCATTGTATTTTCTCAAGAAAGGAAATATCCTGAACGGACAAAAAGTTCTCATCTATGGAGCTTCTGGAGGGGTAGGTACTTTTGCGGTACAGCTTGCCAGGTACTTTGGGGCGGAAGTTACCGGAGTGTGCAGCGCTGCGAATTTAGAATTGGTGAAATCTCTGGGAGCCGATACAGTCATTGATTATACAAAAGAGGATTTTACGAATAGAGGGGAATCTTATGATTTTATCTTTGATGCTGTTGGAAAAAGATATAGCTCAATACTACAGTATAAAAAAGCGCTAACTCCAACCGGGAAATACATATCAGTCGATGAGGGGACTCCGAAGTTATATATTGAAGATTTAATTTCCGTCAAAGAGCTGATTGAAGCGGGAAAGATAAAACCGGTCATTGATAGACTCTATCCGTTGGACCAGATGGCCGAGGCGCACAGGTATGTCGAAAAAGGGCACAAAAAGGGAAATGTCGTCATCAGTGTGCGGCATTAGCTAAAAGACAAGTTACACCAAACCTGAAACAACAGAAAGAAGGAAAAAATGAAAAGAATCTTTTCATTCACAATCATTTTGTTAGCACTGACAGCCTGCACAGCACTCAAGGTCCAGAACCCCAAACCTACTGCGACGGACATACCTCAGGCAAATATGTCGAATCCTGCTTCGGTCTATTGCGAGCAGAACGGTTACACGCTCGAAATTCGCACGGCAGCCGATGGCAGCCAAAGCGGTGTTTGTATTTTTCCGGATAACAGCACCTGCGACGAGTGGGCTTATTACCGGGGAGAGTGCAGTCCTTCTGCAGGTCCTGCAGTGGAAAACAGCCCGACACCTGTTACGACCCGTGAGGCGACCACAGAAGCAAGGGGTGGCGGCTCAGGAGAAAATGCCTCGGGCAGCTACATGCCACCCGGTACCACGGAAGAATTGGCCGATTGGTGGGGCGTCATCAAGGGCAATGCACCCGGCGCGGAGTTTGATGACTGCTTCGAGCGGCAGGATCTGGGACAGATCATCTATTTTGGCATTGATTCCAGGGACCCAGCAGTAGAATCCCAGATTGTAGCGCTGCGTGATAGCGGTAAGGTCGTCCATCTTTATGGCAGCCTGGTCAGCAATGTGCCTGACTGCAATGGCTCGCAGGTCCTAGTGGAACGCATTGAGGTTGACGAGTAACAGCCAGCACAAATAGACATGAAAGCAATGGAACCTGGTAGGGTATAGTATCGAAACATGAAGGAAATTGCATTATACAAAAATGGGAATATAGTTTTCTATTCGGATTTTGATATGCACCAATCCTTTTACACCACAGCCCTTTCTTCACCAATCTACTCTGAAAGGGCTGTGGACCAAATAGCTTTTCTACTCAAAATGTGAAATTTTTAGTTAGCTGATTTCAAATTCTTTAATTACTTTCTTCTCTTTTCTTCTTTCGATATATGCCCTGATTTTGATATACTTTTCAATGCCTGATCCAAGCAGTTTCTTTTTTAATAGCTCATCTACCTGGAAAAGACCTGCAGAGTTATTCATAAGGATATTGATTTGGATGGGAGTTTCTTCGCCTTCTTCGATCTCCACTTTATCGATTGCTGCTGCAGAAACAGAATAAATATCGACATACCCTGCCTCGTAAGGTATTCTTGATCGCCCCTGGCTGACATCCAAAGCATCTGCCACACGCACGATTCCCGCTTCGATGGTATAAGGCTTCCCATCGCTACGGTGTGCAATGATTGCATGCAGAACCTCAGATGTGACAATAGTTCTCTCTTCTACCGGCATGAACTCGAGGATCTGGTGCAAAATATTGTTAGTTAAAAACAGGCTGAATTCCTCGTGCCCTTCACGATTGATGGACATTCCTAAGTCATGAAATAAGCTGGCCAGCAGAATAACCAGTTCGGCGTATTCACTTGGCAGGCCGAAATATTTTGTTATCGACATTTCGACATCATTCTTATTAAGTATCCGACCCAGCCGAAACGCAATATTAGCTACAATTTGAAAATGGACCGGCCCATTGTCGCTCATGCCTAACCGGTCAATTGCATTAATGTTAATCACCTTCCAAAGCGTGTGTATTTCTTGGTTCTCGTTGATAATTTCCAGGACTTTTTCCAGGATTTTATTACCCAGAATTGGGACATTGATCTTTCGTGATTGGGAGGTCTTGGGAGATGGAGAAGTTGATGCCATAGCTGCCTGTATTTCAATTGATTAACGTAAAGACTTATCTGGGTTTTCCCATTACATAAATTCTATAATGTTTACCATAATTTACCACTTGACATTCAATGTACGTTGTATTATCCTGTACAATAATGTACAGGATAAATGATTTACTCAAGCAGGATAGAAAGCTTTATCACAGCCAGGACCTGGCTGTCCTTTGGGGTATTGCGAATAAGAACACACTATACACGACGATCAAGCGCTACGTTCAAAATGGTGTATTGATATCTATCTATAAGGGGCTTTATTCCACTGTGCCCCTTTCCCAAGTAAATCCCCTTGACCTGGGAAAGGCAATTGTCCACCGCTATACATACCTGAGTACGGAATCGGTTTTAGTCCAGGCTGGGGTCATCTTCCAGACTACCTACCGATATACCTTCGTTAGTGACTTATCCAAAAAAGTGACCGTGGATTCGATGTCATTTCTTTATCGGAAGCTCAAGGACGAATATCTGTATCATCCAGCTGGAATCGAAGACAAAAGTGGAAACTATGTCGCGATGCCTGAAAGGGCGGTGGCCGACATGCTGTATTTCAATCCCCGCTATCACTTTGACAACCTGGAAGCGGTGGATTTTGATAAAGTCAAAATAATGCAACAGGAAATCGGTTACAAATGATTGATTTACGCCCAGAAGACATCCTGCACAAATCTCATCTCAACCGGCTACTGATCGAGATTATCGATCAGCCGTTGCTGGCTCAGAGCCTGGCATTCAAAGGTGGTTCCTGCGCTTCAATGCTTGGGTGTCTGGACAGGTTCTCGGTCGATCTAGATTTCGATGTAGCTCCAACCGCGGATTTGAATCAGCTGCGCGTAGAATTCCGCGAGATATTTTCTAAGCTTGAGCTGACAGTCCTCAAGGAATTTGACAAAGTCCTTTTCTACCAAATCCGATATCTGGCTGCACCAGGTAAACGCAATACGATCAAACTCAGTGCAAACAATATCACCATCGCTGCTAACCAGTATAGAGTACAGTATTTTGCAGAGATCGACAGGATGATGAACAGTCAAACCATAGAAACTATGTTTGCCAACAAACTAGTGGCAGTGACTGACCGCTATCATGTGCACAAAACTATTGCTGGGAGAGATATTTACGACATTCACTACTTTTTAGTCCATGGCTATACCTACCATGGACCGGTGATTCAGGAGAGGACCGGATTGACGCCCCATGATTACTTGGAAAGGCTTATCGATTTTATAAGAGAGCATGTTACCCAGACGATCATCAATGAAGACTTAAACACTTTATTACCGAATAAACAGTTTCAACAGATTCGCAAGATCTTGATACCTGAGACCTTATCACTGCTGGCTAACGAACAAGCAAGGGCGATATAAGTCAATGAGAGAATTGCAGTTTCTAATTTGTCCTCCTCTTATGGTGATTATGTGATTTTTGTAACTCTGTTAAAAACATAACTCTGTGTACGAGTTAGTAATATCTCCCCCAATAGGCAGGGTTGCAGACCGTCTCTCCTTGCATCATCTCGCGGGTACAGCGCGGGTACAATTGGGTACTAATACACTGAAATATACTGTTGATTTTGGGCGATATTAGACGTAAAAGACGACTATTTTTCTTTTTTCCCCTGCATTATTACCCATCGCACTGAAGAGGCCGCGGGTTCGAATCCCGCCAGGTCCACAAGGTTTACTTTATTTACACCTGGGGGCGAATGTCCTGATTTATAGTTTATTATTCTTAGGTACAGTGTATTTCTTTTCTTGATAAAAGTCGATGGGCATATGTCCCGTGGAGGTAGGGACAAAGGTCCCGCGTGGATAGGGGCAGATGTCCCGTTGGAATAGGGACAAACATCCCGGAAATCCATAGATTTGATTCCAATATCCTCAGTAGAGGATATTTATTGCCTAAACGACCCAAAAGATTTATTTATTGGGTTGTCTTATGTTCGCGTGGCACATAGAGATTATTAATACCAATGTTGCTCATACCTTCCTTTCATGCCGGGGAAGCAGACTACCTTTCCACGCCTTTACCTGTGGATACAGATCGGGGACAATTCAGGTACCTAGAATTTATTTTGGCAAGGTGAAAATGGGCGAAATCGGACGTAACAATGGCTATGTTCGCTTTTCCCCAACATTATTTATCTATTGTTCTGAAGAACCACGGATTCGTATCCACCGGCACCCTCTGAAGGCAGGTGGCGGCAGCACCTTATAAGGGGAAAGCGGCGGTGACCCCGTCGGAACCACTTAGTTATCCCATATGTGAAATCTAGATGTATGTGGATGATATCCTAATGGTTGAGAATAATATCGTTATGATCCATTTTGTTGAACATTCTACGATAGGTAAATCTACTTTTTAATTACAAATCGCTTCCTGTGTTATATGATCGATATCCTACCCCTAACTGTAAGCAATAGCTGCCTGAAAAGGTATCAATGACGACCTAATCACCAGCCACAGATTGATGATTAATATGATCAATTTCTGGAGATCAGCCCATATTGAAGAGCAAATTTCACCAAGGCGGCGCGTGACCTCAAGCCGAGCTTTTCCATACCACGAGCACGATAAGTATCGACAGTCTTTGAGCTCAGATTGAGCTGGCTGGCAATTTCTGCGCTGGTGTGGCCTAAGACGACCATTTTGAGGACTTCCTGCTCACGTTCGCTTAGATTATCCCATGTACTTTCTTTATTCGTTGATCGGGATTCATCTAGCATATCATTCAACAAGATCCGCGTCATCGATGGGTGGACATATATTTCTCCATGCAGGACTGCGCGCATGGCCGATAGTAACTCCGCGTCCACAGCCTTCTTCAGAATATAACCGCTGGCACCATTTTTAAGCGCTTGGCGCAAATACTGTGGGTCGTCATACATGGTGAGGATAAGAATGCGCGTAGAAGGAGCGAGTTTTCGTAAATTAGGCAGCGCGTCCAGTCCACCGAGATATGGCATACTCAAATCAAGCAAGATCAAATCGGGTTGAAGCTGTTCGGCTAGAGATAATGTTTCCAATCCATCTGAAGCTTCACCCACAACATCGTATTCATGCTGGCTGATTAGCAATAGTCGTAAGCCAGAGCGAAGAACAACGTGATCATCAGCCAGAAGGACGCGGGCAGTCATCTATTCATCCTTGCTCCCTTTCGTTATCACCTCGGGTTAAGCTTCCTGGTACTACAGCCCCGAGGCGACGCAAAGGTAGCTCAATATATATACTTGTTCCATGTTCTGGGGTGGCTTCGATCGTTAATATCCCTCCCAATAATTCAGCCCGCTCCTGCATTCCAAGAAGCCCCAAATGCTGCCCATTATGATTGTCGTTGATATCGAAGCCAATACCGTCATCTTCAACAATCGCGCGAACTAGATCTGCCCGTCGTTCTACTAAAACACTGACAGTATGTGCTTGGGCATGGCGAGCAATATTCGTTAATGCCTCCTGTACGATACGAAACAGTGTAGTTTCGATTTCGTCTGGCAGACGCTCGCCCAACTGAATGACAACATCGACTGGAGTTTTATAGCGTCCCTGCCATTCCAGTATAAGATGTTCCAACGCGGCTTCCAGGCCAAGGTCATCTAAAACACGGGGTCGCAATCGCATAGATAGCTCATGAATCTCTTCCAGTGTTTTCGCGGCAATCTCGCGTAGGTCAATGGCTTTCGGAGCCGTCGAGCATTGAGCGCAGTTAGTTTCCATCATTCGCAATCCAACCATCAGGGAGGTTAAATTTTGGGAGGTGGAGTCGTGTAGTTCACGTGCGATACGCCGTCGTTCATCTTCTTGAGTGGAAATCACTTTTTCCATTAATTGACGGCGTAATCCCTCGCGCTCGTTGCGTAGCTCATTGGTGTGCTCTAGCTCTAAGGTCATATCATTGAATGCAATCGATAGCTCGCCAATCTCATCATTCGCCCAATGCTGGATTCGTTGGGAAAAATCCCCTCTTGCGACCACCTGAGTCGCTTTCACCAAAGATATGATCGGGCGCGTGAGTATCCACGTCAGAAAGATCGCCACCAGGATTCCCACCGCTGAAACCAGGACGATTGTGAGCACAATTTGAGCAGTCAGGGTTGACAAAGCTGCCCGAAGAGATGAATCTGAGATCCCTACACGAGCAGTGCCAACTTTTTCATTCAAAATGGGAACCGCTGTATCCCAGATAAGACCTTCGTCGGATTGAATCAGGGCTGTATGATGGTGATCATTGGGCATCACTGCATTAATCGCCAGCAGATTATTTGGAAAGCCACTACCGAAGGAGTTGGCAATCACCTGGCCGTGCGCATCGACGATGAAGGCGTAGCGGACATTGGGATTATTCGCAATCGTTTCGTTAAGCAGATCCTGAAGACGCAAGAGGTCATTGAGCAAAATTGGGTCGGTAGCACGTGCTGCCAGGTCACGCGAGATCGAGACACTTTCATTTTCAAGCTGGCCTGTCAAAGTTTTTGTCAGCGCCTGGCGTGTCTGGATAATGACCACCACTCCCAATAATATGACCATTCCGAGAACGATACCGAGAATCTTAATCCGCACACTAACCGAGCCTGCTAATTTTCCGATACGCAGAACGAACTGTCGCAATATCATGGCGTTTGAGGGGTGAAGTCTTCTTGCATCAAGCTGCGTACTCCATCATAAGCATTATCGTCTATCAATACAAAGCGTTCGACGTTCATCATGGATAGCGCTTCCTGAGCATTAGGATCATCCGCCATTCCAATCAGCAGGTCTTGTAATTCCGCCTTGATCTGTGGTCTGATTAGTGGGCTGACCACGACGGGAGGGATGCCGAAATCAGGAGAACTATAAATAATACGAATTTTATCTTTTAGTGAAGGATCTCGTTGGATCTCAAATTCATAAACGAGCGAATCGATGGCAGCTCCATCCGCCAAACCGCTTGCCACCGCGCGGATTGCTTCATCGTGACTGTAGGTGAAGAACGTGCGTGCAAAAAATATCTCAGGTGTAAAACCAAGCTGTTGAACCAAATTGGTGGGGAAAACACGACCTGTCAACGATATGGGATCGGTGAAAGCAAAGACTTTTCCGCGCAGATCAGCCATACTCTGAGCTGAGCTGCTCGTTGGAACGATCAAAAGCGAGTTGTAGGTTTTTTTGCCATTTACCTGCGGAGCAACGAGCAATTCCATACCAAATGTGTCATGGCCGCGAATGTAGGCACTGGTGCAGACAAAGGCGATGTCCACCTCACCATGTTCGATTAAATCATTGGTTTCAAGATAAGTACGTCGTTGAATAAGCTCGACGGGACGGTTCAGTTTCGCTTCAAGATATTTCAGCAGGGGGTAATAAGAATCCAAGGTACCCTGGGGTGAGATGACTGCTGCTATCGCCACACGCAAAGGCACAGCCTCATGCCCATCCGTCGTGGGGAGAGGTTGGAGGTCATTGAGGTCAACCGTTCCCACTACCTCAGTTTTTGAGATGGTAGAGCAAGCGGTTAGAAGAAGGAATAAAAGCAGGCAAAATCGTTTCATAGCTGATATACAGCAAAATGGTAGGGAGTAATCCTGTAATTTATATCATTGAATTTAGAATTTGGCATCGTTCGAATTTGGATACTACCCACCAATCTGGCTCATGCCCCGCTGTGAGCCAGGAGGGATGTCGACAAGCATATGGTGATGCTTGGGTTTTTGGGCGATAGCTTGCAGGAAAAATGATTCCAAAGACTCCCCGTTCCGCAGAGCCTGACCTAAAGAAATTTCAGTTGTGTTTGTCAGGCAACTACGCAGCTTCCCATCAGACGTCAGTCTCAAGCGATTACACTGTTCGCAAAAGTGCTCACCAAGTGGTGAGATAAATCCGATGATACCTTGCGCGCCCGGAATTTGAAATAACCTGGCTGGCCCGCTACCTGGCTGAGATGCTAAAGGTTGCAAGTCATAGATAGATAGGTCGATGTGCATTTCCTGTACAGAATAATAGCGTTCGCCTGGTGATGGAAATTCTACTCCCCAATCTTGCATGTTGCCGATGGGCATAACTTCAATAAAACGTACATGCCATTCATTCTCGATGGTCAAACGGGCCAAAGCGGGGATTTCGTCTGAATTGATACCTCGCACGATAACAGTATTTAGTTTGATGGGTGTTAGATGCGCTGATTCGGCTGCAGAAATACCCTTCCAGACACGATTCAAGTCCCCACCACGCGTAATGCGTTTAAATTTATTAGCGTCTAACGAATCGAGGCTGATATTCACGCGCTTGAGACCCACATCCGCCAGCGGTTGGGCAAGCTTTTCCAGCAACATCGCGTTGGTCGTGAGGCTGACTTCTTCGATAGCCGTGATGGAAGCGATACGTTGGACGATTTCGATGATGTGTGGGTGAAGAAGTGGTTCTCCCCCCGTGAGGCGCACTCGTCTCACCCCGCCTTCGGAAGCGGCTTTTACAACTCGCACAATTTCATCGATGGTCAGCAGATCAGCACTGGGCTGCCAGCGTAAACCTTGCTTTGGCATGCAATAAACGCATCGTAAATTACAGCGGTCAGTGAGTGAGATGCGAAGATAGGTGATCTCACGACCAAAAGGATCAATCAACATGCGAACGTGTTCTCCCCACCTGCCAATTCCAGAGGTGATAAAAAAAAGCTGCACTGATAAAACCAATGGCAAGATTGTTGGTCAAGAACGTAAGGGCAAGAACAAGGGAAGCAGTGATCCAGGCTTGTACACCCTTCAAATCACGTGCAAGCAGCATGTGTTGAAAACCTACGTAGGCAAGCAGCACACCCAGCACTGGGAAAGGTATTAATCCAAAGATCTGCATGCTGGCAGAACCGCCTAGTAAGCCCAGGGCAAGGAAGATGGTGCCTAGCATGAGTGGTGCGCCACCCGAACGTGCACCAAGACGGTAGTGCGAGGTCAATCCTCCACAACCATGGCATAAGGGTACTCCGCCTATTACCGCGGTGATGGCATCTGCAGCACCCATGGTCAACATCAACTTTCGTTCAGTGACATGTGCAGCCCTTTCACCGAAGTACTGGCGGGCTGCATCAGAAGTGGCGTAAATGGAATTACCCAGGCTGAGCGGAATTTGTGGTAGGGCAAGCAGGATGAGTCCTTGACAGAGCTGAGACCAGGTTGGGATGAGGGGAAGGAGTTTCGGGAAAGCAATATGCAGGTACATGGTGGGAAAGCCTTGGTGGAGACCTGAAACACCGATTCCAAAGATAACAACGCCTAATGCAGCGAAATCGTGTTTCATGGAGAGGAAAATCAACAAGAAAATCACGGCTCCAACAACCAAAACCCAAAGCCAGGTAATCATCTGTCCGGAAAGGCTGAAGCCTCCTTGCCAGGATGAGGGAGTCTTGGTGACTAAGGTCCAGGCGGATTTGAATAACAACCACGAAAGCCCCAATTGAATTCCACGCACAACCGGTCGGGGGAAAGCTTTTTGGATCCACCGGTCGAGGCCCGCCAGCCCCATTCCGAGAAAGATAATTGCGTTCCAGATTGCGCCTGTAATGATGATGACAGGCGCAAGCCCGAGTGCTAGTGCCAGCGCTGAGACGGACTTCAGCGGTTGAACAGGGATGGGTAGGCGATAAACCAGTGCCACAAGGAGATAGGCAATCCCCACACCAACGAAAACCGCAGTGGCGTCCATGCCATTAAGGGCTATCAGAGCAAGGATGAGAGGAAGCATGACACCTAAATCCGCCAGCGCTCCAGAAAATTCAGCCAGCGAAAATTTGAAGGGATTCCCAATGGATTTCTGCTGCATATTCTATCTGTCAGTCAAAATGTTTGTTATATTTTGAGCAGTTTGTATTCGGGTGATGAATAATCCAGGTTGTTTTTCATGATAATAGCCCTCATATGCACAGGCATAGCAGAGAATAAGGCCATCTTGATGTACTTCGCGTTCGTTGATAATCTCCTCGCCGCACAGGTCACAATTCATACGCACAGCTGGCTTTGAGATGATCAATTCAATTGGTGTAGCGAGTTGTACGGGTGTAAAACTGAACATCTCAGCATCAGGCATGATTTGATAGGCATGCATTTGGGCAAAATAATGGCGTGGTTCATCGGGAGCGTAAGAGTAAGAATTTTGACGGATATCCAGATGTGGTGCAACACGAACAGCCTGCCTTGTGACCGTATTTACAAAAACGGCCGCGATCTTACCGTAATCCTCCACCCGTAGAGTTCGGTGGCCGATCGTGCAGTTCGTGGCAGCAGCAATGCCATCCGCAAAACAGCCGTCGCTTTCAATGATCACCATCAAGCGTTTTTTGAGAGGTGGGTTGATAAACCCAAGGTTATGCATACCTGCCAGCCCCATGCGTACACCGAGAATTTGACGCGGGCAAAGGTGCGAATGGTGTGAGGCGGATTTTTCTAGAAGAGATTGAAGTTCCATGCGATAACTCCTTAATAAATAAGGCTGTCTCGTGGAAACGAGACAGCCGAAGGAATCGTGACGGTCTATCTCCTTTCCAAATTCGGGTGGATACAGCGTTTCCACTGTGTCCTGGATCACGATGGTGATCGGCCTGCAGCCATGCAATAAAGTTTAGGCAGGCGGGCTTCGGAGAACTTTGATATTCAGTTGTTTATGAGTTTACGTCCCGTTTCTCCTTGGATTTATCGCTCAGGCTTTCCTTGAAGCTGCGGATCCCAGAGCCAAGTTCACCTGCAATTTTGCTGACCCTACCGACGCCAAAGAGAAGGACGAAGATACTGAGAATAATCAGTAACTCAATTGGACTTGGATGCAACATTTTTTATACCTTCACGAATGCTTCCTCCCTCTCCACTAAAGAGAGGGCGGAAGCCGGAGAATTTATTACACTTTAACTACTTTCACTTTCGTGTCATAGAAACTGGCACTACCACCGATGGGATCGGTAAGGCAGGTAGTTTTAGTTCCTTCATCGAGCAATAATACCGGGTTGGAGCAAAGCCCAACAGTTCGCCGTGGATCCCCTTTGACCACCTGATTGTCGATCGTCACATCGCGCGCCCCATAAGCCCAATGCCCATACGACCAAGAGACCATGATCACACCGGGGCGAACGGTCTGGGTGAGTTTTACCTTTCCCTGTATGGGCTCTGGCTGGCCATTCCCCAGGTCGAGCATACCATTAGGGTTCGTGCGCGAGACCAATTTAACCGTATCACCATCACGGATTCCCAGACTAGCCGCATCACTGGCGTTCATCATCACGTAGTTGGTGGGAACGACGCCCATGCCACCCTGCGTCCAGTAGTTACTAATGGTACGTGATTGTCCGCCGACAACCTCCTTATAAGTAATGATATTGAAAGGCATGTCTGTGTCGTTCACTGGCGTTCCTGTGCTGTTTTGAATTGGCTCATAATGGGCTGTTCCATAGAACGGCTTGCCGGTAATGCTGTCTTTACCGGTGCCTACCGGCTCGACAAAAATGTTCATCTGCTTGCCAAATGGGTGGCCAAGGAAATTACCCGAGTACCCCTTGCTGGATGACTCAAAGCGGCCACCCCGGTTCATTACGTAGACAACCTTACGCCAGAGCTGGTTGCCTACCGCGGCTTGCCATTTTGCTTCATCGTAGACGCCTTTAGGCAAGAAGGCGCGTGCTGAGCTGAAAATACTCACCTCAGAATCATCGGCATCGGGGACAACATCCGAGCCATCAGCTTTATCACCGTAGGCGATATTAGCAATGCCGCGTAAATAGTAATCTTCGGGACGGTTGAAATCACCATGATCTCCGAAGCCGCCTTTACCAATCCCAGGCAGGTTTACAGCCTTGGCAATCGCAATCATCATCGATTCCATCGAGATCGGCATTTCTTCACCGTCCACCTGAACGATTTCCGGCACTGGAGCTGCGATTGGCTGCCGTACGCGGATGTTCTTAGTAGGCTCAGGTGGTGGTGATCCAAGGAATGCCCAACGTTCAACGTAGGTGAGATCAGGGAAGATATAATCAGCATACATTGAGGTCTCTGCGATTACAATGTCATCTGCGATGAAAAGCGGAAATTTTTCAGTGTCGGTCAGCATCCTGATTTGATCCGCACCAGCCGGGGCTGCCAGGGCTGGTGTGCCCATGTGCAGCCACAAGATCTTTACCGGATAAGGGAATTGCGCGTAAGCAGCGGGAATAACTTCCTGGTATACATTGGAGGTGTACGGATAGAATGGGCGTGGCGCAGGATAATCCTGGAACAGGGTGGTCTTTTCATATGCCACACCTTCACGGGTGACTTTAATCCCAAAGGCGCCGATCTTACCGGGTAAATCATTGGCTAGGTCGAAGGGTTTGTCTTTATTACCTATGGCGTTCCATGCTCCCCCACCCGCGCTCAGCCCACCTTTCCAATCCATGTTACCCACCAGCAAGTTGAGCGTTACTAACGCTTGACCAGTGTAATACCCGTTGGTATGCTGGACTGCACCACGATAGAACTCCACGCCTGCTTTCTTACCATGTGAAGTGTATTCATCCGCCAACTTGACTAGGGTAGACGTGTCTACACCAGCCATCTTCGCCCACTCATCAAGAGAATTGATCGAGGCTTCATCGAGCAACACCTGTAAGCCGCTTTTGACATTAATGCCCTGTAGGGTAGTGTTTACCAGCAAATCGCCCATAACAGGGGTCTTGTCATCGGACGGATCGAAGATTGTAGGCGTTCCCTGTACCAGGACAACAAATGGATCGAGAGTGTAGGAAGTGTTGTCTGCGGTCACCCATGTGGTAACAGTGTTATTTGATGCGTCCGTGCTGGTTTGTTTTGTTACCAGGCCGAGATCGCTGCCACGCAGGAGAACACCGGCATGACCTGTATCATCCACTTTTACTAACCAGCTGGAATTCGTCCAGGTCTTCTCGCCATCGGCCAGGGCTGCGCCTTTATTGGCGTTTGCCAGGAAAGCAGCATCGTAGCGATTATTTTCAATGATCCAGCGGATTAAACCCATTGCTAGCGGCAGATCCCCAGTAGGCTGGACTGGAATCCACCAGCCTTTCGTAGCAGTCTTGGATAAGCGCGGGTCGACAACCGCGTAGTGAAAATTCCGTTCCGTGAGTGATTTGGTGATCGTCTCGGACATGATGGTGGGTCCGAAATCCGCTTCGAAGGGGCTGGTTCCCCAAATGATGACAAACTCCGCATTGAGGATATCGGGCTTCATATTGTTCGGACCCGTAACCCACTTACCCCCCGAATATTGTGCGGTAGCATAGGTGTATGCGATATGATGCGATTGCTCGCAGATTGTGGTGTGGTCATACCAGTTGATCGATCCGGCGGTGTTGAGAGTAAAACGTTGAGCGTAGTTATTGCGCCCCGGCTCGATACGGCCGGCCTGGAAAACAAACTGGTTGTTTTTCACACCCAGGTCAGGATGGTTAGGATCGATTAGCAGATCGAGTTCAGAGGCATGGTTGGTTTTGAACTCATCCAGGGTCATCTTCTTAGATACTACCGCCGCTGTATCTGTAGCGAGACCAGCCACGATTTTTGAATCTTTGGCAACCAGCACATCCTTGAAGCCTGGAACAACGCGATCTTCACCAATACTAGAAAAAAGTTTACCCCCGTTTACGATTTCATTAATGGCTTGATCGAAAGAGATCGCTTGCCATTTATTCTCGCCGCGTTTTCCAGCGCGTTTCAACACCTTGACCAGGCGGTAGGGATCATATTGAGTCTGGATAGTGGCCTGCCCTTTGGTGCATAGCTTGCCATCCAGCAGGACAGTATCTGTAAGGGGAGTATCATATTCGACCTGTGGCAGCATGTTATTGGGACTGTAAGGATTCCCGTCAACCTTGACCAGCACGCCATTTTGTATTTTCCCCTTTATCGTGCATTGCGTATTGCATTGCAGACACACTCCGTAAAGGATGTTCTCTGGTTTAGCTTCGAAGAAATTACCTTCACCTGTTGCAGCTATTGCCTTCTGGGCTTTTTCAAATGCAGCAGGAATATTCCCCAATATCGCAGCGGTTGCGCCTGTGGCCCCAGAGATTTTGATGAATTCTCGACGGGAGATCGATTTCTTGTAGTTAGTTTTATTTGTCATTTTAAGCCTCCGATTTATTGGAGTAAAGGGGTATGAGGTCTTTGCCAAGCAAGATAGCTAGAATGACAATTCCCAGCATGCCAGACACTACTGCCCATTCGACAAGACTGGGTGAGTAACTGAATGTTAATCCAGGACCCTGGAATGCCGTTTCAATATTATCAAGCACAGTGACATTCAGACCAGGGACGATGATCAGGTAACGCGCCACAGCGTTGCCGATCAGAATGAACAGCCCCATAAGTCCAACCCAGCGTTGATTTTGTGATATTCTGGGCTGGATCAATACCAAAAGCGGGATAATGATCCCAAAAAGGATTTCTACAATCCAGAATAACCATGCAAATTGGCCGCTAATCAATTCATTGATCGAAGCTTTAAGAGATGGTAAATTACCAAATAGGCTCGGTGAGAAGTATGTCCAGATAAAATAGAGCATGATCACCAGGAGGATTACACTTGCCAGGCTAAGGATGCGCAGGGCTTGTTTTGTCCCGGTTTTAGGGCTTACGAGGGCCTGCACAACCATTGCCATGGCAGCACCTGAGAGCAGTGCCATAAATAAAAATTGTAACGGCAAAAGACCTGCCTGCCAGTAAAGTCTTGCTGCATTATCACCCAGTAATTTTCCCGGTGAAACCGCGGCAAACAGGGATACCAAAAAACCCAGGATCATGACAACTTTCAATCCGATGCTCTTTGGTTGGCGAATTGCCAGGATTAGGGCAATCAAAGCCAGAATGCCCAAGATGACATAGCTCCAGGCATCTTGCACAACGCCAGCACTAAAGTTGGGTTGCAGGAAAACTTTCCAGAGGCGCTCTATATGGCCAAGATCAAGACCAATAGAGGCTAAGGCAACCGCAAGTGTCACCAGCGAGGTCCAAAGGGCAGGTTTTCCATACCCCTTAAATGCTTCGAGGCCAAACAAATATTCGAGTGAGGCAATGAAGAAACTTCCAACAGCGATAGCACCAAACAGAAAGTACATTGCTACCCAAAGTCCCCAAATCACTACGGAACCATATGAAACGTAATCCTCGCCAAATGCGAGTCGTTCATAGAAACCCCATATACCGAATAGCAATGCAACTGAGCCGAGTGCGTAAAAGACTTTTTTCACCATGGCAAACCTCCTATACCAAATAATAAACGCGAGGCTCAGTGCCGAGGTCTTCCCTGAGCCGCGTTACATTATTGCCTGAGATCAACTCGGTAACCAGTGAGCCTGGATCATTGGCATCCCCGAAGTAGGTGGCGCGCCCGATGCAGGTAGTGGTGCAGGCAGGTAGGATGCCTACTTTTATACGCTGCTCGCAGAAATGACACTTACGGGCATTACCGATGGGTGAACTACGGCCTTGACGGACGCGGGGTTCGCTGTATTCATAATCAGCGAGCAGCTCGTATTCATTCGCATTGGATTGCCCAAGCATTGAGCTCAATTTGTCTGGGGTATTTTGTAAATAGGTCTGGCCTAAGTCGAATGAACGCGCCCCATAAGGACAAGATGCAATACAGCTGCGGCAGCCAATACATTGGTCGTAATCGATCACAACCACTCCTTCTGCATCCTTGTAAGTAGCTGTAACAGGGCAAACTTCTGTGCATGGGGGTTGATCACATTGCATACATGGGCGAGGCAGAAACTTCATGGTGGTATTTGGATAAGTACCGATTTCCTGAACCAAGACCGGGCGGTATACTACCCCAGGCGGGAGTTTATTTTCAGCGATACAGGCGACAGTGCAGGAGGTGCATCCGACACACTTCCTAAGGTCAATTACCATCACCCATCGCCGTTCCGAGGCAGGTTTGGCTAGTGCTATCTTGAGCTCTCGCTCCAGACGCACCAACACATCCTCGTTTATGGGTAGGTTGACCGCCGGCAGATTGGAAACCTTGAATCCTTGCAACGCCGGGACAACCAGGCCAGAAAAAACCTCGGAAGCAAATTTGTTTGACAAAGATGCTTCGTTTGTATTGGACATCGAGCTCCTCCTTTTAATTATTAGGATGGTGTGACCTTTTCTGGTTAATTTTATAGAATTTAACCATTCAGGGATATCAGGAAAAGTTAGATAATACGCGGGATTATGTAGGGGAAAATCCTACACTTTGTGAAAATTCATCCATTAATCATTGTGAAATAACTCGTTAGCCCATCGATGAAGAGACATCTCTGGATTACATCGTCAGTAGTAGATACTTTAGTACCAGGTTATTTACTCTCTGGATAAAAAAATCTTTTACTTGGCCTCTCTCAGGATGGATCAACTTCTGCTATTCTCCCCCAGTGAACAGGATAGGGAGCTGTCTTTCAATATTTCTTGAACTGTTACAGAGCGGGTACAATTCGGGTGCCGATATGTTGAAATAGCCTGCATCGAGCGATCACTTGGCCACCTGTTATGATGCCACCTGCCGGGTTTGTCGGCGGCTTTGGCGGCACGTTTGTGTACGGCAGCGAGTTATACGATTATTTTAGGCGATTCTATACTTAACAAACGGCCATTTTCCCGGTTTCCCATGTATCATTATTAACCGCACAGAAGAAGCCGGGGATTCGATTTGCGCATCAAGCGCAGCAGCAACCTGAATTTTGGACCAATAACTGAGCTATCAGGTTGCCTGGACTTTTTTATCATACATGCGCTTTTTGAGATAAAAGGCCACATTCACCAACCCAATCATCACCGGCACCTCCACCAGGGGACCGATCACGGCTGCAAAGGCTGCACCACTGCTGATGCCGAACACGGCCACAGCTACGGCGATCGCCAGCTCGAAGTTATTGCTGGCAGCAGTGAAAGAAAGCGTGGCAGTCTTGGGATAATCTGCTCCGATGCGGTGGCCCATATAGAAGCTGACCAGGAACATGATCACGAAATAGATGAGTAAGGGAATGGCAATCCGCACTACATCGAATGGGATTTGCACGATCAGGTTACCCTTCAGGCTGAACATGACGATGATGGTGAATAGTAAAGCGATCAGGGTCAGCGGGCTGATCTTTGGGACGAAGTTCTTGTAGTACCAGTCCTTGCCCTTGGCGCGCACCAGGAGCAGGCGGGTTAAGAACCCCGCCAGGAATGGAATCCCCAGATAAATGAATACACTTTCGGCAATTTCACCGATGGTGATGTTTACCGCACTACCCTTCAAGCCGAGCAAAGGTGGAAGGACTGTAATGAATATGTATGCGTACAAACTGTAAAACAATACTTGGAAGATACTATTGAAAGCTACCAAACCAGCGGCGTATTCGGTGTCACCATGGGCGAGCTCATTCCACACGATCACCATGGCAATGCAGCGCGCCAGGCCGATCATGATCAACCCAGCCATATATTCCGGGTAGCCTCGCAGGAAGACTATGGCTAAAATAAACATCAAAATCGGACCAATAATCCAATTTTGAACCAGTGAAAGCGCCAGCACTTTTCGGTTGCGAAATACATCACCGAGCTCCTCATACTTCACTTTTGTGAAGGGTGGATACATCATCAGGATCAACCCAATGGCGATCGGGATACTGGTCGTCCCAACCGTAACTGCACTATTGATCGATGTTACCGCATTGGGAAAGAGGAAGCCAATCCCCACCCCCACTGCCATGGCCAGGAAAATCCACAAGGTGAGGAAACGATCAAGGAACGATAGTTTGTGGGTGATGCTAACTTCTTTTGGCTTCTGTGCTGCGATTTCCGTCATATAAAACCTCCAAATTAATATAAGACACCTGCAACGGTTTTAGCCGTGATAATTTGCCAATAATTGAATAAAATCTCTGTCCATCTCATCGCGTATTCTGCGAAAATCATTTATATCGTCAGTCTTAGCCGGATCGGGGAAGGCATGATGGAGGCGAGTGCCTTTGCTAAACCAGACCGGGCACTCCTCAGCCGCATCGTCGCATACGGTAACTACGAGATCGAAGTCTTCACTGGTAAACTCATCCAGGCTTTTTGATCGTCCCTGATGAGGGATCCCGATTTCCGCCAAAGCTGCGATCGCTTTTGGGTGGACAAAACCGGTCGGCTTTGATCCTGCGCTGAAGGCTTCCCACGTATCGCCAAGGCGGTAATTAACG
>Ga0172363_10001099_pt1 | contig 21590 bp, 19 predicted proteins | sample LakKivs2_kivu2a2_FD_114541 | JGI IMG/M metagenome (GOLD analysis project Ga0172363, IMG submission 114541) | Sediment microbial communities from Lake Kivu, Rwanda - Sediment s2_kivu2a2 | ecosystem: Environmental > Aquatic > Freshwater > Lake > Sediment | place: Rwanda: Western Province, Lake... | reverse complement strand
GCAGGTTCGACGCGACCTGCGTCAGCCGATCCGGATCCGCGTCCACGCGCAGCTCGGGCGACAGGTCCATCGTCAGCGCTATCCCCCCGCGACGGGCCGGCTCGGCGAGCAGCTCCACCACCTCACGGACGATCGGCTCGAGCTCGACGACCCGACGTCGCACGCGCATCTTGCCGAGCTCCAGGTCGCTGAGAATGAGCAGGTCGTCGATGATCCGGCTGAGCCGTCCCGCCTGGCGGTCGATGATCGACACGAAGTGCAACGCGCGCTCACGATCGGCGAAGCCGCTGGACAGCAGCGTCTCCGCGAAGCCCTGGATCGCCGTGAGCGGCGTGCGGAGCTCGTGCGAGACGTTGGCGACGAAGTCGGTGCGAACGCGCTCGAGCCGCTTGGTCTCGGTCACGTCGTGGAAGACCAGCACCCACGCGCTGCCATCGGCGGTGGGACCGAGCGCCACCTCGAGGTGGCGCTCGACGGCACCGCGCAGCTCCACCTCCCGGACTGCGGGGCGCTGACTCGCGAGCGCTTCGCGCACCACGGTGTTGAACTCGACATCGCGGGAGAGATCCCAGAGACGCAGACCGACGAGCGCGCGCCCCGCGGCCGTGCCGAAGGTCTCCGCCACCCGCGCGCTCGCCCGCAGGATCGTGCCGCTGCGGTCGATCACGATCACGCCCTCGACCATCGCGGCGAGGATCGCTTCCAGCCGGTCACGCTCGTTCTCGAGGCGCATGAGGCCTTCGCCGAGCGCTTCCGCCATCGCCCCGAGATCGGTGCCCAGATCGTCGACGGCGTCCGATGCGCCCTCGCGCAGTGGCGGCGACACGCGCTCGCCGGCCCCGAGGCGCCGGGCCCACCCGCGCAGCTGCGCGATCCGGACCGCGTCGCGCCGCACTCCCCACACCGCCACGACCGTAGCCACCACCGCCGCCAGCGCCAGACGAATCCCGTCCGAGGCGACTGGCGCCAGCTGAGCGGTCGCCCAGGCTGCCGCGACCGGCAGCATCGCACGTACGACCGGACGGAGCCCTACCGCAGGGGCAGGATCTTCATGACGCCCGGGCAACGGGCTCACGGCCCGAGGCGCCGCTCGTCGAACATGTAGCCGACCCCGCGCACGGTGACGATCAGCTCCGGCGCGGAGTCGTCGTGCTCGATGCGGCGACGAAGCCGGCGGATGTGCACGTCGATCGTCCTCGGCTCGACGAACGTATCCGGCCCCCACACCAGCTCGAGAAGCTGCCCGCGCTCGTAGACCCGGTTCGGGTGCTGAACGAAGAAGCGCAGCAGCTCGAACTCGCGCAGAGACAGCTCGACGCGCTCGCCGCTCACGTAGACCTCGTAGGTGTCGAAGTCGATCCGCAGCTTGCCGCGCTGGTAGGTCTCCTGCGGTGCGTCCGGCTGCTGCCCGTAGGCTCTGCGCATCACCGCCTTCACTCGAGCCGTCAGCTCCCGAGGACTGAACGGCTTGGTGACGTAGTCGTCGGCGCCGATCTCGAGTCCCACCACCTTGTCGGCCTCCGCCGACCGCGCGGTGAGGATGACCACCGGCATCCGAGCAGTTGCTTCCGAGGCGCGGATGCGACGGCAGACCTCGAGCCCCCCGAGCCCCGGAAGCATCAGGTCGAGGACGACCGCGGCGGGACGCTCGCGCTTGACCAGCGCCAGCCCGAGCTCGCCGTCGGCCGCCTCGAGCACCTGGAAGCCTTCGGCTTCCAGGTGCACCCGCACCAGCTCACGGATGTCGAGCTCATCCTCGATCACGAGCACCTTGCGACGCTCGACGGGCTGCGCCGCCGTCCGGTCCGCACTGGGGTTCATCATGATTCCGGGCTCCTCGCCCTCCTAGATCGTCGCCGGGACCGACAGGTGACGGATGCTCTTGCCCTTGACCATGAAGATGACCATCTCCGCGATGTTGGTGGCGTGGTCCGCGATGCGCTCGAGGTACTTCGAGACGAAGAGCTGCGCCGTGCCGACCACCACCAGCGACGGGTCCTGCGTCATCCGCCCGAGCACGTCGGCGAACATCTGGGCGTGCAGCGCATCGATGACGTCGTCCTCCTTGCACACCGACAGCGCGAGGTCCGCGTCCTCGCGCACGAAGGCATCCAGACTCTCGCGCAGCATCTTTCGCACCGTGTCGGCCATCCGCGGCAGGTCGACCTGCAGCGATGTCGGCCTCTCGCAGAGATCGATCGCGCGCTCGCAGATGTTCACCGCCATGTCCCCGATCCGCTCGAGGTCCGTCGTGATCTTGAGGCTCGTCGTGATGAGCCTCAGGTCGCGTGCGGCGGGCTGGTGCAGCGCGAGCAGCCGCAGGCACTCCTCGTCGATGTCGACGTCGTAGCGGTTCACCTGGTGATCGCGCTCGATGGTCCGCTCGGCGCGCGTACGGTCTGCCGCTGCGAGCGACGCAGTCGCGTCGCCGATCTGGCGCTCGACCAGGCCGCCCATCTCGAGGATGAGCTGGCGGAGGTGCGCGAGCTCCTCTTCGTACCTTCGATCGGTGTGCAGAGCCATCTTCGCCACCTCAGCCAAAACGGCCGGTGATGTAGTCCTCGGTTTCCTGGCGGCTCGGATTGGTGAAGATCTTCGCGGTCTCTCCGAACTCCACGATGCGGCCGAGGTAGAAGTACGCGGTCATGTCCGAGACGCGCGCGGCCTGCTGCATGTTGTGCGTGACGATGATGATCGTGTAGCGCTCCTTGAGCTCGTGGATGAGCTCCTCGATCTTCGCCGTCGCCAGGGGGTCGAGGGCAGAGGCTGGCTCGTCCATGAGAAGGACGTCCGGCTCGACCGCGAGAGCGCGCGCGATGCACAGACGCTGCTGCTGCCCACCGGAGAGCGACAGCGCCGAGCTCGCCAGGCGGTCCTTGACCTCCTCCCACAGCGCCGCGCCGCGCAGCGTCTTCTCCACGATCTCGTCGAGAACCGCCTTGTCGCGGACGCCGTGCACGCGCGGCCCGTACGCGACGTTCTCGTAGATCGACTTCGGAAAGGGGTTGGAGCGCTGGAAGACCATCCCGACCCGTCGCCGGAGGTCCACGACGTCGACCCGCGAATCGTAGATGTCCTCACCGTCGAGCAGGAGGCGGCCCGCGACGCGCGTGCCCGGGATGAGGTCGTTCATCCGGTTGATGAGCCGCAGAAAGGTCGACTTGCCACAGCCGGACGGTCCGATCAGCGCCGTGACCTGGCAGTCGGCCGCCGCTAGCGAGACGTCGTGCAGGGCCTGCGTCGCGCCGTAGAAGAAATCGACGCCGCGCGCCTCGATCTTGGGGCGCCGAGCCGGCGCGGCCGCCTCGGCGCCATCGACGCTGCCCGATGGCAGCGCCAGGCGGACGTCGGCTCGCGGTGACGCGGCGGCTACTCGAACAGCACCGCCGGGTGCACTCGACGTTCCCGCCCGTTGCCCGCGCTCGACCGTCATTCCAGCACGCCCCCGTCCATCCCACGCGTTCCCGTCCATGCGGCTCAATGCGTCAGCAGCTCCTTGAGCCGCGGGCTCGCGCCCCCCAGAACGGACCACGACTCGAGCGCGGCGGCCACCTCCGCGCTCGACAGGGCGAACCGGCGCTGCAGGCGGCGGATGTCGCGCAGGTCCTCGGGAAAGCGGTTCAAGTGTTGCACGAAGTCGGCCGAGCGGCGCGCGACGTTCGAATCTCCGGTCACTGCGTGGCCCTCCCTGTGGAGGATCTTCGTACGCCGCGCGTCGGCGCGACGCCACCAGGCCGGCCGCGGCCTCGCCGGTCGTACTCGCGGACGCCGGGTTCGAGGCGTGTAGCGCTTTTCCATGAAGCTCGGGCCCGCCTTGCGTCGAACCCGTCTGGATCGCCGATGTAGCCGCTCGACATCACCCCGACGTTACCGCATCGTGAACGAACAGTGAATCGGCCCCATCGGCCGCCGTCACGGGGGCGGGATCTCGCGCGCAGCTGGCCATCACGGGGGCGGGATATCGCACTCGCAGCCGTCACGGGGGCAGGATCTCGCGCAGGCGGCGCTCGTACGCCGGGAGGCTGAACTCGCGCTCCACGTAGTGACGCCCGCGTTCGCCCAGGCGCTCGCGCAGGTGCGCCACGCCCCGCAACCGGTGCACCGCGCCCACGAGCTCGCCGGCCTCGCGAAGCCACAGCCCGGCCCCGCTTCGTCGGCAGTGCTCGACCATGACGGCGGAGTCGGCGTGCACCAGGACCGGCGTTCGTACCGCCAGGGCCTCGAGCAGCACGATGCCCAGGCTCTCATAGGGCGACAGGTGGACCAGCGCGAGTGCGTCGCGCATCAGGCGCAGCTTCTCCGCGTCGTCGACGAAGCCGCGAACCTCGAGGCCCTCCTGCGACGGCACGGGCATCGCGACGTGGCCGATGAGGACCAGGCGCGGAGCACCGGCCATCGCCTGGCGCAAGGCGCGATACCAGGCCAGCAGCTGCAGGATGCCCTTCTGGACGTCGATCCGCCCGGCGTAGAGCAGAAAGTCGTCGCTCGACTCGCGTCGCGCCGCCCCGTCGGGCGGCAACTCGATCCCGTACCCGATCCGTTCGGCCGCAAGCGGTCGCCCGGGGTAGAGCCGCGTCATCAGCGCAACCTCGGTGTCCGTCAGACCGAGGAGGCGTGCCTGTGCGAGGCGACGACCGAACACCGGCAGATACGCGGGCGGCTCGTCGTGCAGAGTCGGAACCACGAGCGCCCGCCCTGGCGGGACCGCCGCGATGCCGTCGTAGGTGGTCGGATAGAGGTACGTCACGAACACCACACGGTCGTACGGCGTCCGTCGCAGATGCTCGTGTAGCCCCGGCGCGTGCGGGCCCTGGCCCCGGACGAACGCCTCCTGCAACGCGTCTGGCCAGGACCGGAGACGACGCGCGTGCCCCTCGCGAACGGCTTCGGGGAGCAGCGCGAAGGCGCTCGAGTCGAAGCCGTCGTGCAGCAGACGGTTCAGGACGCCCCATGCGGGCTCGCGACCGCGCTCGACCGGGAAGCGCCGCACGCGAACTCCTGCCTCCTCGGACGCGCCGGGCGGCAGCTCGTTCCGCCACGTGACGTACTCGCGGGCGGTCGTGGTCAGGACCTCGACGTCGTGGAACCGCGCGAGCAGCCCGGCGAGCACCGCGGCGTAGGTCTCCGCGCCGCCGAGGATCCCCGCGCCGTAGCGCTGCACGACGACCGCGAGCCTCATCCCCTGGGCTCGCCCTCGAGCAGTGGCTCGGCCGCCGCGAGAAACGCGCGCTCGACGGCCGACGGCGCGAACAGCTGCTCGTAGCGCGCTCGCTGCGCGCCGACCAGCGCATCGCGCAACGCACCGTCGTCGAGCACGCGGTGAATCGCGGTTGCGACTACGTCGTCCGACGCGGCCCGGAGAACGAGAGCCTCGGGGCCCAGGGTCTCCGATACCGCCTGCTGCCAGGTTGCGACCACCGGCACGCCCAGCCGGGCGGCCTCGACCAGCGGCACGCAGAAACCCTCGTGCTCCGAGCAACACAGCAGAAGACGCGACGTCAGATACGCAGCCTTGAGCTCGCTCGTGGACAGCGTTCCGAGATACTCGATCGAGTCGCCGAGGCCGAGCTGCTCGCGGTCGCGCGCCAGGAGCGCGAGCCAAGGCGCCCATCGGCGGTCGTGCGAGCCGACTAGCCGGATCCGCAGCCGGCGACCGAACAGCTCCGCGTGGGCCGCGGCGATGCGGAACATGCGCCGGTGGCCCTTGTTGGGCGCCAGCCGGCCCACGAAGAGCACGTCGGCCGGCAGCGCGGCCCAGCGTCGCAGCGCGATCTCGTCCGGCCCGACGGCGGCGAGATCCTCGGCCTGGTGGAACGGCGGCACCACGCCGACCCGCGAGGGCGAGGCGCCGAGTGCCACGAGCTCGCCGGCGTTCATCGACGATGCCGCGATCCACGACACCGCCGGGTCGCGCGCGAGCCGCTGTCGCTGCTCGAGCCCGACGTTCGACGCACCGACGAAGTCCTCGCTCACGCCGGCGAAGAACGCAGCCGGCGTCACGTTGTGGTCGCGCGCGATGCGGACACCGCGAACGCCCTCGAAGATGCGCACGCCGTTGTCCCACTGGGTCCCCTGGTGGAAGATCGCGGACGCCCCATCGCGCAGAAACGCCCGCGCGTCGGCGCTGGTGCCGAAGCCCAGGCTCCGATCTCCGCCCTCGGCGAAGAGGCGTACCTCCCAACCACGCGCCGCCAGCGCCGCGCGCATCCCGAGCGCGTCGTTGCCGGTCGCGTCTCCCCGCTGCATCGAGGGCACCAGGATCGCGACCTGCTTCCCGCTGACGGCTCTATGCCCAGGCCACCACGGCATAGTCTTGCGGGCCGTACAGCAGTGCGTTGAGCCGCGCGACGTTGCGCTCGGCCGCTTCACCTCCGCCGGCCGCCTCGAGCGCGCTCCCGGCCTCCACCTCACTGCCGTACCGCAGCTCGCAGCGCTCGAACCCGGCCTGCTCGGCAAGGAAGCGCAGCGTGAGCGGGTGGATCGGTTGCCGGTGCGATGGGTCGATCGTCCATGCGCGCGTGAACGTGATGAGGCTCTGCACGTTGATCGTCTCGACGATCAGGCAGCCGCCCGGGCGCAGCTTCCGCCGGGCGACGGCGAGCAGGCGAACCGTCTTGCCGATCGTCAGGTGCTCGACCACCTGGAACGACACGACCCCGCCCAGCGACGCGTCGGCAAGATCCTCGAGCGCCTGCAGCGCGTCGCCGGTGCGGACGTCGAGCCCACGGGCGCGACACGCCGATGCGCGGCGCGCGTCCGCCTCCACGCCCCACGCCACGATCCCGGCATCGCGCAGCAACTCGAGAAACTCGCCCCGGCCACAACCGAGATCCACCACCGGGCCTGCCCCCGCGGTCGGGAAGTGGACGAGGTAGCGCTCCAGCTGCCTGCGCACGTGGTCACGGTCACCGCGAAAGCGATCCTCGAAGGCACCGTAGTCGAAGGAGATGCCGGCGACCGCTTCGTGCGCTTCGGGCGATGCGACCGCCTCCTCGAGTGCAATGAGACGCCGCTCGATTCCCTGGAGCCGCTGCCCGAGCTCCTCCTCGAGCGCCGCGAACGCCTGCACGGAGGCACGGTTGAATGCGGCCTGCCGGTCCAGCACCGGCGTGAGCAGGCGACGCAACACCTGCTTGACGGCGATCACGACTCGGCCGACGCGCACGCGGTGCGACTGGAAGTCGACGTCTCCCGGATCCGCGAGCGCGCCGAGACTGGCGAGACGCGACGCCTCGACCAGGCGCCCGAAGCCACCGAGCGCCGCGGTCTCCGGCATCGTCGCGGGCACGCGCAGCGCGGTGGCGCGGTCTTCCTCGGGGGGCAACGCAGAGGGGCCCAGCGACGCGCGAAGCTGCTCCGCCTCGCGCCGCAACTCCCCGACCAGCGCGTCGACGTCGAGCTCACCCATCGAACGCGCTTCTATCGGTCCGCCGTGCGGCGGTCCATCGGTCTGCGGTGCCGCGGTCCATCGCCGGGGTCGCGCTGCGCGCTCCCCCGTCAGCGGACACCGAGCATGACCAGCTCGGCCACCGGCGCCGACACCAGATCGGCCAACACGACGGTGAGCACAGCACCGGGCCAGGAGGCACTGGTTGCGATCCGCAGTCCTGCCGTCGCGATGACCCAGCGCCACACCGTCACGATCGCCGTCACGATCGCGGTCTGTCCGAACAGCGGCCCGAGCACGAGCAGGACGCTCGGCGCGAGCGACAGCGCGAGCAACCGGAGCAAAGCGCGAAACGGAACCGGCGGTCGGCGCGTGACGACGCGAAGGCCCCATACCGCGCACGCGAACAGCACGAACTGCAGCGCCACCGCGAGGGCCCAGCCGATCAGCAGGACCCGATGCACGCTCACCTCGCGTTCCGACAGCAGCCCGCTCGACACGGCCTCGGTCGCGGTCGCGAAACCGGCTGCCACGGCCGCGACCAGGACGATCGCGAGGTACAGTCGCGTTCGGCTATCGGCACCCACGGCCTCGCGAAAGGCTGCCGCATCGACGCGAAGCGCGCCCCCGATCAGTCGCGCGAGGGCCCCTGGACCGACTTCTCGTTGCACGGAGGCCAGCTCCAGCCGAGGAGCGCCCTTCCCCCGGAGCCGGCAAGCGCGGAGCGCGGGGATCACGACGCCCGGAAAGCAGTTCGGCGCCGGGACTCTCGCCCCGGCGCCGAACTGGAAACGGTGGTCTGGCCCGCTGGCGCGGGCCAGACCATCAGGCTCGATCAGCCGTTGGGAACCAACTCCACGCGTCGGTTCTGCGCGCGGCCGTCCGCCGTGTCGTTGCTCGCGACCGGGTCGGCCATGCCGAAGCCCTTGGTCGTGAGCCGGCTCGCCGGGACGCCCTGGCTGACCAGGAAGTTCTTGACCGTCGCCGCACGACGATCCGACAGCCGGAGGTTGTAGTCCTTCGAGCCGATCGAATCGGTGAAGCCGCGGACCTCGACGTTGATCGACGGGTTCTCCTTGAGGATCTTGGCCGCCTCCTCGAGGATCGGCTTGCCCTGCGGCTGCAGAGTCGCCTTGTCGAAGTCGAAGTTTACACCGCGCAGCACGATCTTCTTCTTGGCAGGCGCCGGAGCGGGCGGCGGCGGGGGCGGAGGCGGAACCTCCTCCTCGTCACACAGCGCATGCCCGATCAGCGCACCCAGGATCGCGCCGGTCGCAATACCGATACCGATGCCGGCACCGCGATCGGAATCCTGCGCCTTGAACGGCGGGTCCACGTTGTTCGCAATCGCGCCGCCCGCCGCGCCGAGGGCCGCCGCGCCGATGATGGCGCCTCCCACGGCGCACTTGCCCCAAGGCTTGTGCGCGGAGCACGCCGTCACGAACGTTGCCAGGATCAACCCGGCAATCAGCCTCCGATACATCAGACACCTCCTCTTTTACACGTCCACGCCGTCGAACGGGCCTTGCGGGCCCGCGCGGCGATGCCCAGAGCATCGCGCCGAATGAGTACCCCGTACGCCCAACGGGGCAGGGTTTCTATACCGTTTTCCGACGTCGAAGCAAAGACCGCCGAGTCGTTGTGCTTGTATCGTCAGCGGAGAAAAAGCCAATAGGGCGCGAGCAAAATCCGGGCGAACAGGAGACGAACCGCCACCCGGTCACAGCGCCCGGCGCCCTCTGGCGCAGCCGCGGGGAAGCGACGCGAGGGCGAATGCGGCACTCCCCCGTCAGCTCGCACCCGCTGCCGCCACGGTCGCCGCGGCAGACGGGCCCGGCGCGGTCGCTGAAGCAGACTGGCCCGGCGCCGGCGGCGCGGGGGCGGGCGCTCCCTTCGTCATGGTGGACGCGCTGCCACCGTGCCCGCCGATGGACATGATGTAGTCGCGCATCGCCAAGATCTGCTTGTCCTCGTTCCCCTCGAAGACGTCCTCCGGCCCACCTGGGTAGAAGGACGGCATCTTCGTACCGGGCATCAACGCGTTCGGGTCCTTGATCCACGCCAGGATCCACTGCGGGTTCAGCCGCTCACGCGCATAGGCCAGGTTGGGCGCCCACTGCTCCATCGGTCCTTCGGGCGTCTGGCTGCCGCGGACGTGGCATGCCCAGCACGCGAAGTACTGATCCGACATCAGCGTCTCGCCGGCCTTCAGCAACTCCGGCGAGGAGTCCTGGCGCGAGTCCCAGAAGAAGTACGGGTTCGGCAGCTCGGCGACCGCCTTGAAGTAGTTCACGACCTTCGTCGTCTCGTCGCCGGAGAGGTGGAAGGTCGGCATCCGCACCTTGAGCCAGAAGCGCAGCGGCTGCCGCGCCGGATCCTGGAGGAAGCCGTAGAACCACTGCGGCTGTACCTTCTCGCCCTCGCCGTTGAGGATCGGCGGCGCGCCCGCCGGGTTGTCACCGTAGAGCCGGCGGATGAAGCCGCCCTGATCGTTGATCACGTGGCAGCCCATGCAGTTGTACTGCTCGATGACCCAGCGGCCCTCGCGCACCTGCTGCAGCCGCGGCTCGTTCTCCGGATCGCGGAACTTGCGCGGCGGTATGCGTTCGACGCGGCTCTGCAACCACACGCGCAGCGCGACGATGTCCTCGTCGGCGAGCTGGAAGTTCGGCATCAGCTGCTCGACGTGCTCGGTCTCGTAGACGCGCGGGTTGCGGAGCTTGCCCTCGGTCCACACGTTCCACGTGCGCGGCATGTGCGGGTTGTTGCCGAAGAACAGCTCCTCGATCGGCTTTGCGCCGAACGTCGAGAGCTCGACGCCGATCCGCGACTCGCTCTCCATGCCGTTGATCACGTGGCAGCCGTAGCAGCCGTACTTCCGGACGATCGCCTTGCCCTCTTCGGCCAGCTCCGCATCCTCGAGCACGGCCGGTGTGACGGCCTGGTCTGCGGGCGGCGGCGTCGACAGGCTGAGCAGATACGACGTGATCGCGCGCGCCTCGTCATCGGTGAGGCGCAGGTCGGGCATCCGGGACTTCGGGTTCCACCCCCGCGGATCCTTGATCCACCAGTAGATGAACCGGCCCGATTCCTTCTGAGCCACGTTGCCGAGGTTCGGCCCCCAGTCCTTCGCTGCACCGAGTGGCGTCGCGATCTCGTCCGCCGTGATCGCATGGCACGCGCGGCAGCCGACCTCGTCGAACAGGCCCTTGCCCTTCTCGACCAGCGTTGCGTCCGCCGGCGAGATCCCGCCCGGATCCGGGTGTGCCGCCAGCCAGGCATCCCCGTCTGCCTTGCTCGAGGTCCACAGATACGCCGCCACCGCTCTCGACTGCTCCTCCGTCAAGAGGAAGTTGGGCATCTTGGTGCGCGGCCGGAACTCGAACGGATTCTGGATCCACGAGACCATCCACTGCGGATCGACCTTGGCCGCGATGCGCTCCAGGTTCGGCCCGACCGGCTGGAGATCCTCGTAACCGCCGACGAGATGGCAGCCGTGGCAGCCGAGTTGCTCGAACAGATACTCGCCCTGCCGGATCGTGGCCGCGTCGGGAATGAGCGAGACGTCGAGGTGGCAGTTGAGACACCGCGACTGCTGCTCGTCGCCCGCGAGGAGCGGGTGCTCCCAGAACTTCACCTCGCCGTGCGCCTGCTCGACGGTGTTGACCGCGACGCCCTGGCCCTCGTGGCACGGCGTGCACCCGAACTTCTCGGTGGGATGCTTGACCAGGAGCGGATCCCGTTTCGGGTGTGTCTTGTATGGATTCGCGAGCTCCTCGAAGCCCGCCTTGTCGATGCCCGCGTGGCAGGAGGTACAACGGTCCACCCGGGCGACCGGCTCCTCGAAGTTGTTGATGTCGAAGTCGGGCAGCACGACCTGCCCGATCGCCGGAATCCGCGACACCGCGACGGGCCCCAGCATGGACTTCATGCCGTCGAGCTTGTTGGCGATCCGGTCGCGCTCCTCCCCGACCTCCTTCATCTGCTTCTCGAGCGTGACGATGGGCGCACGGAGCTCGTCGATCTCCGCCTGGAGCTTCGCGACCACGGCCTGCGACGCCTTCCACTCGCTCTCGAGCCTCTCCTTCTCCCCGGCCAGCTCGTCGCGACGCTTGCGCGCCGCGTCGACGTTGCCGCCGGCCTCGATCGCGTGGTCGTAGTGGTACCACGCCTCCTCGAGCTCGCTCTTGACGAAGCGGACCTGGATGTCGGCTTCCTGCTCCGACATGGTTGCGGCCTCGAGCTTGTTCGTCGCGGCCGCGAGCTGCTTGGCGGACTCGCCCGACGCGAGGCTCTTCTGCGCCTCGGCGAGCTTCCCCTGCAGCTCCTGGTACTTGGCGTCGGAGCCCAGCTTGCCCTCTTCCGCCTCGAGCGCCGCCCGTTCCTTTTCCTCCTCGATACGGAAGAAATCGGTCTGGTAGGCCTTCCAGGGGCGCCGGAAGAAGGTGTCGTCGAGAAGCGACCACACCGCGCCGACCACGAGCAGGATCGCCGCCACGAGCCACACCCCGGCGTAGCTGCGCTTCTCTTCGTCGAGATTGAGCTCTCGTCTAGCCATTTGTCCCCGCGCAACCGACCTGTGTCAGGCCGGGCCTCGACCCTCGATGATGCGACCCAGGAGGAAAATTGCCGAGCCGATGATCAGCATCCGGAGCTCGAAGCGGAGCCCACCTTCGTTGGTGAGGCCGTGCACCAGGCCGAAACCCACGTTCGCGATCCCGATCAGCTCGAGCAGCTTGGCGAAATAGAACCTCACGGAGCTAGATGTTGATCCACGGAGTTTCCATGACGTACTTGATGTTGAACATGTGCCGCATCAGCATCTTGATGAGCGTCGCGACCATGTTCAGGAAGAGGAACGACGTGATCGCGAATCGCGTCATTCCCCAGCGCTCCATGAACTCCTGACCTTTCAGCCAGACCACCCAGGCGTACATCGCCACCGTACCGACGACGAAGAAAAGCACCACCAGGACCCCGCCGAACACCGCCGACCAGAAGTAGTCCCGGAGGCCGAGGAGGTAGGGAAGGTTCACGCTCGTGAGCGCCTCGACGCGGTGCGGATCCCACTTCTCCCAGGGCCAGAACCAGTTCCAGCCCGGGCCGCGCAGCAGCGTTCCGATGATGATCAACGACACCCACAGGATGTGGAAGCCGAAGATGAACGTCAGGATCTCCCACTTTCGGTCGCGATAGCAGTAGTAGCCGTTCCCCTTGGGGTTGATGTCGATGTACGGGATGACCATCAGCCCGACGATGATGAACGACGGAAGGACGACGCCGGCGTGCCAGGGGTCGAAGAAGACCAGCATCTCCTGCAACCCCAGGAAGTACCACGGCGCCTTGGACGGATTGGGCGTCCGCGACGGGTTGGCCGGCTCCTCGAGCGGTGCGTCGAGCATGAGCGCCCAGACGATCATCCCGAAGATGACCAGCACCGAGCAGAGGAACTCCGCGCGCACCAGGTGCGGCCAGGTGTGAACCTTGTCGTCGCCCGGCCCGATCGCCTTCTTGATCGAGACCTCGATCCGCTTGCCGGTCTCCGCCGGCTTCGCAGCTGTGCTTGTCGCCATCGTTGGGCTCCGTGCGTCCGGGCGTCAGAGGTCGCGCGGCTTCGCGGCGACGTAGAGTCCCCAGATGATCAGACAGAACAGAATGGGCAGAACCATCACGCGCATGGTCGTGGCTCCCTACGCGGGCGCTCTCAGAGCGCCGGGCCCGAGAACCCGTCGCGGCGGATGCGCCAGAAGTGCACCGCCAGGAAGAGGCTCGTGACCAGCGGGATGAACACGCAGTGCAGGATGTAGAAGCGTAGCAGCGTGTGCGGACCGACCTCGCCGCCGCCGAACAGGAACGCGCGCACGTCGTACAGCGCGTTCACACCGGCGAACTCGGCAAACGGGCCCTCGTGCCCCAGCAGCGGCGTCGCCCGACCCATGTTGGAGCCCACCGTGACGGCCCAGATCGCGAGCTGGTCCCAGGGCAGCAGGTACCCGGTGAAGCTCAGCAGCAGCGTGAGCACCAGCAGGATCACGCCGACGATCCAGTTGAACTCACGCGGCGGCTTGTACGACCCGGTGAGGAACACGCGGAACATGTGCAGCCAGACGGCGATCACCATGCCGTGCGCGGCCCATCGGTGCATGTTCCGCATGAGCATCCCGAACGGCATGTCGAACTCGAGGTACTTCATGTCCGCGTACGCGAACTGCGCGACGGGGCGGTAGTAGAACATCAAGTAGACACCGGTCACCACGGTGATCAGGAACATGAGGAACGTGATGCCGCCCATGCACCAGGTGAAGCGCATGCGGGTCGCATGCCGCCGGACCTTCGAAGGATGCAGGTGCAGCCAGACGTTGCCGGAAACCATGAGGATCCGGTTGCGCGGCGTGTCGTCGTACCCGTGGCGGAAGATCGACTGCCATACGGGCGACTCTGTGATCTGCTGCTTGACTTCTGTCCACCAACTCACGGGTGCAACCCCCTAACCCTGAAAGGCCCGGACCGAGCGTTCCGGGAACCGCGCGCCGGGCGAGCTTCGCTCCCCGCGCCGCCATCCCGGCGTCGTGCTCACGCCTTGACGAACGAACCCGGCTTGCCCCACTGCCCCTTCTCGAAGAGGAACTTCACGCCCTTGTCGACGACCAGCTGGCCGTCGTCGGCGAGCGTGATCTTGACGCGCTCGAGGGGGCGCGGGGCCGGCCCCTCGAAGTTGATGCCACTGCGGTAGAATCCGCTGCCATGGCAGGGGCACTTGAACTTCGATTCGGCGAGCAGCCAGCGAGGCGTGCAGCCGAGGTGCGTGCACTTCGCGAACAGGGCGTAGAAGCCCTCGGGTTCACGCACGATCCAGACGCGGAAGTCCTTCTTGAACTTCTCGCTCACCTCGCCCATGGCGAAGTCTTTCGGCGAGCCCGCCTTGAATGTGCTCGGCGGGAGGAAGAGGACGCGCGGGAACGCCGAGCGTACGGCAGCGAGGATCGTCGTCAGCGAAAAGGCGCCGAACAGGATCCAGCCGAAACGTCCGACGACGTCGCGCCGCGACCACAGCCCGCCGAGCGCGGCCTTCTCGCGTTCCCGCTTGGCCCGCTCACGTCGCTGCTCGTCTCGACGCTGCTCCGCGAGGTCGCTCGCGTTCTCTCCCACCAGTGCTTCGCCAGTAGCCATCGGATGTCCGTCGCCTCGTACGAAACGGCACGTCGCCCTGCGGCGGCAGGCCGAGTTCGCACGAGTCTAGTCCCGAGCGCAGCTGCGCTCCAATGAAAAGCCCTTCGCCCGCCCCATAAGCCGTGCTGCAGCCCCGCTATCGCACATCGCCTCGAGAACGCCAACGCTCGCGAGCACTTCGGTACATCGCCATCGCGACGCCCGCGAGACACGCCACCGTCCCAAGGCCCAGCAGGGCCGCGCCGACGGGCGGAAAGAGGAACGTCATGAAGATGCCGACCAGGAGGATCGGGATGCCGAGGGCGAACGGGTTGAGCGCGGTGCCCGCACCCGCCGGTGCCCCGGGCACCGCCTCGACCTCGCTGCTCACGGTCTCGCGCAGGACGTCGATCGCGTAGTCCCGCATCACCACCCGTCCCCCCGCCTCGGCGTCGTTGATGGCCTCCGCGAGGTCGCGGGCCAGTTGCTCGACACGCGAGTCGAGTCCGTCGGCATCCTTGGGCTCGATGGTGGCACCCCGCCCATGCGACTCCTCGTTCCCTCGAGAACCGGATGGGCCCCGGCGAATTATGGCAGCGAATGCGGGATGTCAACGCAGTGGCGCCGTCGCGCCGGGCGGCGTGAGCGACCCGCCGAGACGCGCCGCGATGGCCTCCAGATCACGGAACTGGGGTCCCCGCCGCAGGAAGCGGTCGCGCTCGCCGCCGCGCTTCTCACGCTCGAGGCAGCCGACCTCGACCAGCCGGGAGATCGCATTCCCGAAAGTGACGGGGGTGGCTCCCTCCGGCTTGCGGACCTCACCGAGGACGAGCGCAGCCTCGAAGTGCTTCGCCATCTGCGCAAGCACCATCGACTCGGCCTTCGCCTCGCCGTCGATGGTGAGGGCGGTACGTGCGGCGATCCAGTAGGCCTCGCGAAAGTTCTCGAGGACACCGACCAGCGCGGTCGCGAGCGGAACCGGCCGGCGCTCGCCATCGAAGCTCGCCCCGTGGGCGCGGAAATAGTCGAGCAGGCGGCCGGCCTCGGCGGCGACGCTCTCGCGCTCTGGCAGCGCGAACTCCCACCGCAGCAGACTGAGCCACCACCAGAGCTCCTCCTTGAGCTCGACGCGCGACACCCCACGCAGGTATGCGTGTGCCAGCAGCGACGGCAGAAGGAAGAAGTGGATGGTGTTGTTCTTGTAGAAGTCGAGCACCTTGCGCTTGGCCACCGGCACCTGAAGGACGCGTCCCGCGTCCCCGTCCGACACCGAGATCAGGCCCGACGACGCAAGGAAGCCGGTGATCTCGCTGAAGTTCGCCACCCCGAGATTGCGCTCGAGGGACGGCGTGAACGCGAGCCCGCGCCAGCGCAAGAGCTCCGAGAGGGCGCGCGCCGCGATCGCGAAGTCCCCGGCCGCGCTCGAGCCGCGCGGGCTCGACAGCAGCACCGTCGACGACAGCGAGGTCGCGCCGACCACCGCAGCCTCGTTGACCTCGTGCAGGATCTTGAAGCCGAGCTTCTGCACGAAGCGGCGCTGCTCCTCCTGCACCACCGGGTCGTCCTGCCGCTGCGCGAAGCGTCCGAGGCGCTCGCCGAGCGTGTCGCGCAGCGACATCGGCTCCGCGAAGCTCACGTAGACGGTGCCGTGCCTCTGCTTCAGCACGCTGCGCGCCTTGAGCAGGGCGCCGAACGACTCCCTCTGCTTCTTCGCACCCGAGAGCTCCGCGTCGTACGCGCTCTCCTCCGCGATGCGCCCGTAGTGGATCGACACCGGCACCAGGTAGAGGTCGCGTCGCACTCCGCCGAGGAAGGCGCGCACGATGCCGCCGAGCATGCCGAGCTTCGGCGTGAGGATCTTGCCCGTCCGGCTGCGTCCTCCCTCGATGAAGAACTCGAGCGTGTAGCCCTGCCGGATCATCGTCGTCAGGTAGCGATGAAAGACGAGCTTGTAGATCTCGTTGTCTTCGAACGAACGCCGGATGAAGAACGCGCCGGAGCCGCGCAGCAGCGAGCCCATCGGCCAGAAGGCGAGATTGATGCCGGCCGCGATGTGCGGCGGCGAGAGAAAGTGCTCGCGGAAGATGTACGAGAGCACCATGTAGTCGAAGTGGCTCCGGTGGCAGGGAACCAATACGACCGGATGCTGCTTGACGCACTCGACCACACGCTCGAGCCCGCGGACCTCGACGCCGCTGAACATGCGCCGCCAGATCTGCTTGAAGAGGACCTCGATGATGCCGAACGCGAAGCCGTTGAAGTTGGCGGCGATCTCCCAGAAGTAGCCGCGCGCCTCGCGCCACAGCTTGCGCTCGGGAATGCCACGTTCCTGTGCCATGCGCGCCAGCGTCGACGCGACCTCCCGCCCCTCGAACACCCGCTCGGAGATCGCATGGCGCGGCAGGAGCAGCGGCCCCCACACCGCGCGCTCCTCCTGCGCGAGCTCGCGCTGCAGCGAGTTGTTGAGCCGCCGCGCGAGCCGGGCCTCGCCGAGCGTCCGGTGGCTCGCCAGGAAGCTCGGCAGGTCGATGACGCGTCCCACGTTGAACAGCAGGTCCTCGCGGTTGAAGCGGTAGGTGAGGAGCTTCTTCAGGTCGCTCGGCGCGTCGTGCACGCTGTACGCAAACGCCGACAGCCGCCCCTCCTGGCGCCGGAAGACGCGCCCGCGGAAGAACGAGATCGGCACCACGAACACCGGCCGCTCGAGATCCCGGGCGCGCCGGACGATCTCCTGAAGGTACTCGGCACCCGGCCGCGCCGCCGCCAGCCGCGAGCGGCGGTTCGACAGCAGCCTGGGACTGCGCGCGCGCAGGAACAGCAGCACCGGTTCGCCCATCTCGAGCAGCTCGCCGGCGAGTACCCGGTCGCCGGAACGGCGCTGCCGCCACGCGAGCAGGCGCCGTGGCGACAGCGCGCCGGCAAGCCGCGACATCATCTGCCGCAGCGGCTGGAACGACCAGGTGGCGACGCCGTTGGCGAAGCTCGCGAGCGGCAGCCCCTCGCGGATCAGCAGCCAGTTGATCAGGCAGTAGTCGAGCAGCGAGCGGTTGCGCAGCACGTAGACGATCGTGCCGCGCTCGGCGAGGCGCTTGAGCTGCGCGAGACCGTTCTCGTCGACGTGCACCTGGTTGGTGAGGCGCCGCGCGACGTGGCCCTGCAGCCAGCCGAAGCGGCCGATCATCGCCGAGGGATGGTTCTGCGCACTCATCGAGCTGCCGCCTCCGCGTCGTCGAGGCGCGCGAAGAACGCGGCCACGTCGCGATCGTCCTGATAATGATGGGGTGACAACCGGATGCCGCCGAAGCGTACGGTGCTCGCCACGCCGCGCTCCCAGAGGTCCTGGCGCACGCGCTCGGGCGCACGTCGCGGGACGAAGCTGACGATGCCCGAGCGCCGCGCGCAGCGCCCGCGGTCGTCGCGGCCGAGAACTTCGAGCCCGCGACCGCGAAAGCCTTCCTCGAGCAGTGCCGTGAGCTCGCCGAGGCGCGCCTCGATGACGTCCACCCCGACGTCGAGGGCGAGCTCCACGGCCGCGCCGAGGGCATGGATCGCCAGGAGATTGAGGCTCCCGGCCTCCAGCTTCGCCGCGTCGCGCCGCGGCGTGAGGTCGTAGGGATGGTACGCCGTGCCCACGACGCTCTTCCAGCCGAGCTGTGCCGGCCTGAGCCGTGCGAGCAAGCGATCGGAGGCCGCAAGGAACCCGCCGCCCTCGGGCGCACACAGCCACTTGTGGCCGTCGGCCGCGATGCAGTCCATGCCGTCGCGTGCCATGTCCACCGAGACCGCGCCGATCGCCTGGATGCCGTCCACGATGAACAGCAGGTCGCGCCGGCGGCAGATCTCCGCGATCCCGGCGAGATCGATGCGCTCACCCGCGCCGTAGGCCACCGCCGAAAGGGCGACGACGCGCACGTTGTCGTCGATCGCGCGGGCGACGTCGTCGACCGTCACGCCGGTCGGGCCCGGCTCGAGGAGCCGCGTCGCGACCCCGAGCCGTGCGAGTCCCTGCCAGGGGTAGACGTTGGAGGGAAACTCGCGGTCTGCCGAGAGCACGACGTCACCCGCCTGCCACGTAAGCCCCTCGGCGACGAACGACAGCGCCTCCGAGGTGTTCTTCACGAACGCGACCTGGTCGGGCAGCGCACCGACGAGCCGCGCGCAGGCGGCCCGCACCTCCTCGGCGCGCTCGTTCCAGTACGGGTAGCGAAGCCGCACCTGCCGGGTCGCTTCGGACGCGAAACGCACGATCGCCTCCTCGACCCGGGTCGAGAGCGGTGCCACGCGGGCGTGATCGAGAAACAGGCACTCCTCCGTGATCGGGAAGAGGGCCCTCACGGGTGATTCGTTCATTCGGCTGCAGCCGCCGCAGGCACGGCGCGACGACGTCGGCCCACTTAAGCGGATCGGCGCCGTCCTGTACAACCGACCCCGATGTCGCGGATCGCTCGACCCGTGCGGATGACGACGCTCGTGGTGTCCTCCGACGACACGGGGCGCCGCCTCGACGAGTTTCTCGCCCGGGCGCTCGCCGTCGGACGACGCACCGCCATTCGGCTCGCAGCGCGCGCGCGTGTCGACGGACGCGCTGCCCGCAAGGGCGACCGTGTGCGGTCCGGTGACGTCGTGCTCGTACCGCACGCGGACGGCGCCACGGACGCACCGGAGGACGCACCGCTCGCGGTCGTGCGCGAGACGCCCACCGTGCTGGTGCTCGACAAGCCCGCGGGACTTCCCAGCGTCGCATTGCGCGGCGCTGGTGGCGACAGCCTCGCCGCGCGCATCGCCCGGCACTTCCCCGAGTGCGCCGACCTCGGACGCCCCGGCGAGTGCGGCCTCGTGCACCGGCTCGACACCGGCACCTCGGGGTTGCTGCTCGCAGCGCGCACGGCGGACGCGTACGCCTTCCTGCGCGCCCAATTCCGTGCCCACACGGTCGCGAAGGAGTACCTCGCGCTGGTCGCGGGACGCCTCGAGCGTCCGCTCCGCATCGACGCGCCGATCGGGCAGCACCGCGCCGCCCGCAGCCGCGTGCGTGCCCTCACGACGAGCGCCACCGCACGCCGCTACGCCGCCCGGACCGCCTGCACCGACGTCACCCCCGAGCGGGTGTTCGAGGACACGACGCTGGTGCGCGCACGGACGACCACGGGCGCGCGCCACCAGATCCGTGTCCACCTCGCCAGCGCGGGGCACCCGCTGCTCGGCGACCCGCTCTACGGCGCATCCACGCCCGGCCCGGTCGGGTTTCTGCTGCACGCGAGCCGCATCGAGTGGCTCGACCCCGTGACCCGAGCTGCCGTACGCGACGACGCGCCCCTCCCCGAGACGTGGTCCGCCCGCACGGCGTAGCCCGACCGCGCGGCGCTGCCGCGTGCCGGAGGCGGCCCGCGCTGATATCGCTCGGCGTCATGCCGACTGCCGTCCCCAACCCCGCCCGCGACACGCACCGCCGTGCCCGAGGGCGCGGGGTCGTCCCCGCCCTCGCCACAGCCGTGACGCTGCTCGTCGCGGCAGACGGGAATGCGACCGATCCGCCGGTGGTGTCCCTCGACCAGGCGCTCGCCGCGCAGGCCGACTCGACCAGCGGCGCCGTCGTGGCGGAGATCCTGCGCGGCCGCCAGGCGAGCGTGAACGCCTGGCGGATCACCGACGCGATGCCGCCGCACCTGCACCGCGAGCACGAGGAGATCATCGTCGTGCGTACCGGGCGCGCACGCGCCCGGATCGGCGAGCGCGACGTCGATCTGAAGCCCGGTGACGTCTTCCTCGTGCCGCGGAACACCGTCCACGCCGCACGTGCCTACGGCGAGGAGCCCTGCACGGGCGTCTCGGTGTTCGCGCCGGCCTTCGACGGCAAGGACCGCGTCCCCTTCCCCGCTCCGGATCCCGCTCCGCGCACCACGCCCTGATCCGACCCGCGGATGAATCCCGGCGCCGCAGCAGGTAGCGTGACCGGCGGAGGACGCGCATGGCCGAGGATCTCCTGACGAACCAGGACTTGAAGCACGTCCGAGCACGCGGCGTGGACGAGGACGACGTCCGCCGCCAGCTGGCGATTCTGCGCGACCCGCCGCCGTACACGCGCCTGCTGCGCGCCTGCGCCGCAGGCGACGGGATCCGCCTTCTCGACGACGCGGCTCTGTCCGCTGCGCTGGCCGCACACGACGAGGCCGCCGCGGCCGGGCGCTTCACCTGCTTCGTCCCGGCGTCCGGTGCGGCGACGCGCATGTTTCGCGCACCGCTGGCCGTGCTCGAGCGCGAGCCGCAGCTGGACGCAACGAGGCTCGAAGCGCTTGCCAGCGCTGGCGACGCCGATGCCCGCGAGGTCAGCGAGGCGTGGCGCTCGCTCGACCGCTTCGCGTTCCTGCCGTCCCTGCGCGACGCGCTGGCCGCGTGCGGCGCGGACCTCGACGGCGCCGTGCGCGACGGCGCCGTCGCATCGGTGCTCGGCGCGCTCCTGCGCGAGGGCGGCCTCGGCTACGCGTCCCTGCCGAAGGGGCTGCTCGCCTTTCACCGCTCTCCGGACGGCCCGCGCACCGCGTGCGAGGAGCATCTGGTGGACGCTGCGAGCTATGCGCGCGCGGACGGTGGCAGCGTTCGGCTCCACCTCACCGTCTCGCCGCAGCATCTCGCCGGATTTCGCGGGCTGCTCGAGCGGGTGCAAGCCGCACACGAGCGACGGCTGGGTGCGCGCTTCACGATCGAGTTCTCGCACCAGGCGCCATCGACCGACACCGTCGCCGTCGACCTCGAGGGCAACCCGTTCCGCGATGCGGACGGCCAGCTCCTCTTCCGCCCCGGGGGCCACGGCGCGCTGCTCGAGAACCTCGGCCGGTGCGGCGCGGATCTCGCTTACGTGAAGAACATCGACAACGTCGTGCCGGACCACCTGAAGGGGCCCGTCGTCCACTGGAAGAAGGTGCTCGGCGGGCTGCTCGCCTCGCTGCAGGCGAAGGTCTTCGCGGTGCTGCGCCGGCTCGATACCGATCCCGACGCGGTGGCGGTCGAGGCGGCTCTGGCGCTGCTGCAGGTCGAGTTCGGCATCGCCCCTCCG
>Ga0172363_10001098_pt1 | contig 21597 bp, 23 predicted proteins | sample LakKivs2_kivu2a2_FD_114541 | JGI IMG/M metagenome (GOLD analysis project Ga0172363, IMG submission 114541) | Sediment microbial communities from Lake Kivu, Rwanda - Sediment s2_kivu2a2 | ecosystem: Environmental > Aquatic > Freshwater > Lake > Sediment | place: Rwanda: Western Province, Lake... | reverse complement strand
CACTTGCAGGTATGACTGTTTACGTGGATCAAAACATGAAATTCAGCGACACATGAGTACTTGTTGGAAGAAAAGGCGGTGACGACGAGCCAGGTTTGAAATTCATGCCTTACATGATGGCAGAATCAATTCAGACTATCTCTGAAGGAACTATGTCTCCTAAAATCGCAGTTAAGTCTCGTTACGCTCTAGTAGAAGCTGGTTTCCACCCAGAAACTATGTACTTCTGCTTTAACGTAAACTTGCCTGCTGGCGGTCTGAACTAATAATTCGGATTTACATTAAGAAACCCCAAGCTTCGGCTTGGGGTTTTTTGTGTTTCAAGAATCTGACCAGGATATATAGATAAATTAAATAATGGAGAAGTTTCAATATGGAAAATATCAAAGGATTTAATCAATTTTTAAATGCAAGAGATTTTGATTCTCCTGTTGACGAATCTTTATCGGAAGAAGTTATTTCGTGGAGCGATTCTATTCTTTCTGAGTCATCGTTTACAGACATTATCAAGAACAAATTATCTAAATCTTTTTTAGGATCTTTTTCTAAAGTTGGAACTATCGACAAAATCAGAAAAGCGAATTTAGATATTGAAAAAGAGCTTTTAACGAAAAAATTTGAGACACGTGATAAAATCGACGCATTGGAACTGAAGCTCGATGAGGTAAGAAAGAGAAATAATAAAGCTGCAGTTCTTTCCGTTGAAAATGAAATTGACAAAACAAAAGAGGAATACAAGGCTTTTGTGAAGAATAGAAAGGCAATCATGGACAAAGGCATGTCCCTGCTTTCCAGGTCAATTTCAGGAAATCAAAGATTAAAAGAATATTACAAAGCAGGAAGTGCAGAGGATGAAATAGAACTATCCCAATTTGAGTATGATTTAGCTAAGAAGAAATCATCGGATGCTGGGGAGATTGAGAATTTGAGAAAATCCTTGGAGGATGCTAAAAAGGAAGCAGATGATATCATTAAAAGATTTTCTGCTTCTTCCCCCACTACACCCACTCAGACAAAATCTACAAAGACTTTCAAAGATAGTGAATTGATTGATATCTCTAAAATTAATTCTGTCATCAATTCAAAAGAAGGCGAAGATATCCTTGAATTGGCCAAGTCTACTTATAAAAACGTGAAAGGCAAAAAGGCAGATCTTAAAAAGATACTGTCTGATCTAGCGAGTGAAATAGAGAATTACAAAAAGAAGGGTCTGAATCCGCAAAAGGTAATAGATGCAAAAGAGAAGGAAGCTACAAAGTTGGCTAACGCTCTAGATGCTTCTGAAAACCTAGTCAGAGTTTATAAAAACTTGGGTGGCGACCCTGGTTCTGTTGAGAAGAAATTGTCATCTCAAGCAGAATTAACCAAAATATTGGCCAAGATAAATCAAGCAGTAATGGACGGAATGGATGCAAATTCAGGAACAACTAGTGCCATACTTGCTACTTTTGGTGGAAATCCAACACTAACTTCATCCGATGTTAAAAATACAATAAACAAAATCTAATAAGATGCTTTATAAATTTAAGCAATGGGAACAACAGGTTCTCAATGAAGCAAATTCACTCACGGACATTTTTGGCTGGCTCAGTTCTAATTTTGGTGGATCTGTTTCTAAGATTGATGCTATTCTCTCGGAGATCCTTGAAATAGAGGAAGATTACCTGAAAGAGTGGAATGAGATTCAGACTGAAATAGATTCTCTGGAAGTTCAAAAAGCCCAGATTAAAAGCGATCCAGCTGAAGCAAAGAAATTAGAAAGAATGATCGACCGTAATCAAAAGCTTATTAATTCTTTGACGAGAAAGAAAAATGCCAAAATTGGTGAGGTTGAAAAAAGATTGGAAGATGTTACCAAAGGAAAGCAAAAACTTATTTCCTACTGGAATCTCAAGAAAAGTGAAGCTGAAGCCGAAGTTGCAGAAAAACTTTATAAGCTTGCAAAAAATCTGACAGACTCTAGCGTTGCTGATGAACTTTATGATAAGTATAAAGATGCAGCTTTGTTGGCAAAGAAAAAAGACGAGCAGTTCAGAGAGAAATTTGGAAGTTTAAAATTATCTGAACCATCCACAATTGAAACTGGGGAAGAAAAGAGATCTTCAGTGCAACAATTCTCGTTGGATCCGATTCTTGCCATGAACGCCGTTCAGTTTACCAAGTACGTACAAGGACTTGAAAAATCAGCGGTGAGGGATCTCATAAAATTCATGATGACTGAAAGGAATGAAAGATATGCAACTCTTGACACAGAGAAGGATAGATTAGAGGACCAGGCCAAGAAAAAAGGTCTAGGTTCAGATGATGTAAAGAAAAGCCTAAAGGATCTCAGAGAAACCCTCATGGAGCAGATCAGAGATCTTAGAACCAAAATCACAATTGCAAGACGATATGCTTAATCAATTAAAAGACTTCCAGAATTTCAGATTAAACGAGGACGTCAATGCGAACTTGATCAACGCTAAAAAAGCTGTAAACGATCAGCTACAAGCTATCAGGAACGAGTTAGAGAATGAAAAAATTCAAAAAGATGTTCCTACAAAAATTGCAAGTATAAGAAAGCAGGCAGCTCTATACACAGCTCTTGCACCGCTTTTGGTTGCTTTAACTGCAGCCATGGATGCAAAAGAAAAATCAGGTGACAAAACTAACATTTACTAAGAAATGAATAACTATCTTAACCAAAACCCGATAGCTAGACAATTTGTAATAGACACTTACAAACTGAACGAAAACGCATCAGTGGACAGTCTTATGAAAAGGGCGACTGAAACCACTTTGGACACTTTTAAAAAGCTTGTTTTTGATATCGCATCCAAATCAAACAGAAACCCTGATACTTTAAGGGCAATGTTGCTTGATATAGGATCTTCACAAACAGTAAAAGGATTGATCGCGAAAATGAAAGATTATGCCGACGAGGTGGAGCTTTCTGATTCCAGATACGCCCAAGTTAAACAAATGTACTTACAAGCTTTGACCAGTATTGGCGATGCTTTGAAAAGACTGGTAGAGGTTGATCCAAATCTTGGTTCGATGATTATTGACAATTACAAGACAATTTCGAAAAAACTTATTGATTCGTTAGATGATATCGCTTTGACTTATTCTAAAGCTATGGAAAAAAATGAATCTATTAGCTTTGAAACCGAGGAGCAATTAAATGAATCCATTTTTACCGGATATAAGGGGAGGATTGAAAAACTAAGAAAAAATCTAGTTAATCTAATTTCTGATTCGAAGGGCAAGGATGCAAAGTCTGGTTATGGTAGAGATTGGCAAAGGTTGTTTACCGCTCTAGAGCAAAAACTCCAAGTTTTAGAAACTTCGAAAGATATTACGGGTGACAAGGATAGAAAAAACCTTGCTGATCTGGAAAAGCAAACTGATAATTTAGCTGAGGAATATTATAGCTATAAAATCAAGGCAACAGAGCAAAGCATGAAGAAAATCATCGACGATGATGAGCTTGTAACGAAATTTGCTGATGTTGTTGAAATGATTACTAAAGCCCTTGATATGATTTCAAAGGCTAACGTGCAAGAAGCCATTGTAGAAACTGCCATCAGAGAAGAACTTGAGGAGATTGAAAGTAAAATTAACCAGAAAGTTTTCCCAATCAAAAGAGGGTCCAAAGACACCGATTTGAAATTTAAAAAATCAGGTTTAATTGCAGCAGTCCAAAAAGCCATGATGGACGCTTTTCCTTCGATTCGCGATTTTCTCACCAAGCACCACGGCGTAGATGGAAAATATGGTCCAGCAACAGCAACAGCAATCAAGGCAATCCAATCAGCTATAGGTAACAAAAATGCAAGCGGTGAGCTTGATAAGGCTCTTTTGGACACGATGCTGGGCATGGACCAGATTTCAAAGGAGAACAAAAAAATCATCGCTGATGCTCTAGAAAATCTTAAAAAGGCTTATGCAGTTTCCGAGTCTTCGGTAGTATCGGCCTCTGAATTTATGAGATTGCTTGAGGCAATTTACTTAGACGACGATGATCTTAAAAAGGAACTGGAAAAAGGATCTGAAGAAATGGCTAATACCCCGGAAGCTTCAACATCTCCCGAAGGGGGTGCAGATTCTTCAATAGCTAAAGATTTGGCGAAGCTTTTGAGAAAGGGAGGATACAATAAAAATGCAGAGGAAGAAGACTTTCTTAAAGAAGACGGAACTTTTAAAAATTCATATCCTGTACAATTTTCACAGGCTTGGCTTGACACATTGATTGCAAACGAGGAAACCGCTGACAAACCTTCTTTCTTTTGGATGCAAGGTCCAGAGGAAAAAATGGGATCTTTATATTCAACCAAAAGGCTGGTTGGAACTGTTAAAAAACCTTACAACTGGAAAAAATGGGCGGAAATATCAGGAAATGACTCTGACGAAGAAAAAGATAATTTTGCGAAATGGTATACAGGCTATTGGTCAAATTTTGGAGGAATCCCGGATGAATCCAGACTTCAATCTTTTTCTTCTGTACTACAGCATTATTCAGACCCAAAAAATTCTGAAGATATACCTGCAGATCTGAAAAATGATTTCAACTCTTTTGTTTCTGTGTTTGATGATTTGAAGGATGCCCTAAAATCTGCTAAATCTTCCAAAGATTCCGCAGCTTATGAATATCTTGCCCAGGGCTATTTAACTTCCGAAGCTATGAAAGAGATTGAAAAAGCTGCTAAAGTAGCAGCACAGATAGACCAGAAAGACCCCGATTTGGGATTCTACGAGTTTTTAGCTTTATCAACAATTGTTGCCTTGGCTTCCTCTTGTGTTGCATGGGATTCTGAGACCAAAAAATGGGCACCTGCTATTTCAATTCTAAAAAAGAATGTCTTAAAAGATGATGTGGTTAAGAGACTTTCGGGCGACAAGATTTTATCCTGGCCGGTTAAATCTCCGATAATTCTCCTTTCAAAATCTGGAGCTGATGTTCTCGAAAAGGGATATGAGGGTAATGCACGAAAAATTTTCTTGTCTAATCTTGATCGCGCAGAAAAGGTTTTGCAACCACTTGTTCAAAAACACTCAGATCGCATGAATCTCCAATCTAAAGAAGATATTAAAGGTGGGTATCAGAAAACAATTTATGTAGTTCCAGAAGCCTAGTAATTTTCAAACATAGAAAGAATGGAACTTTTACAGGTTCCATTTTTTTTGTGCGGGGTTTTTTTCTAATTTTACTTCAACAAATAAAACAACTATGAAAAAAATAATCTTTGCACTTGCAATTATCGGCTTGGTTTCTTGTACCGAAGAATTCGAATATAAACAAGCGGATCCCTATGCTTCCTCAGGACATTTGGACAATTTCGTATCGAAGTCTGACAGTGTTACCAAGGAGATCCAAAAAGACAGTGTTGACACTGAAAGCACTGTCAAATTAACACTGGCCCTCTCCAAATATCAGGAACTTTACCCTGAAAGATATCGTAGGATCGCCACAGAAACAAATGGATGGGAGATTGCTAAAATGCTCAAGAGAGACAAGGTTTTTTTGGTTTTGGCAAAAGAATCTGGATTGGATATGAACAGTGTGCCTTTCATCGAAAGGAACGATTAAAATTTTATGATAGAAACCCCGATTTATTTTCTTTCCTTTTGCACCGAAGGATTTCCCCATGATGAAGGATATGACATTACCAAGTCCGCTCATGACATTAAGAAAAATCTAGGGTCTTTTTTTAACGAAATCCTGATCTACACACCAAGGACCCTGAAAGAAATTCCAGGGTCCGAATCTTTTTGTAATTTTCATCATGGTGAATTTCTTTTGAATCCGGGGCTTAACAAATTGGGATGTGGTGATTTTAAAGCTTTTTTAATAGATCACACACTAGATCAAATCCCAGAAAACAGCATCTTAATTTATCACGATTGCAATTTTGAAAAGTACCCCCAATATTGGCAAACAGATTGGCAAAACATTAAATATGTTTGTAATTATTTTTTAGACCAAAACGAAGCAGATTTTTTTATTCCTTTCGAAAGTGCTTCCAACGAGTGTATCACATCAAAGGTCAGACAGCACGGTAAAAGACTAACGACCAGATTTGTTTTCCCAGATCCAGAAGAAATGGATTTGGTTGAAGATTGCTACGAATTAGCGTCCAGTAGAATGATAATCAGGAATACTCAAAAATCTAGAGAATTTTTTACCGAGTACAAGCAATTGTGTGAAAACAAAGAGCTTCTAACAAAGTGGCCAAATCCAGATCCACACCCGGAATACACACACTCTTGTCCGGAACAACATATCCTAAACCTTCTTGTCTACAAGTACATATTGAGGGGAATACTTAATCCAAATTATCCAATATTTCGATTGGTACATAGAAGGTTAAGAATCGACGGATTTTTGGAAAAATTTGAAAACACAAGATTAATGGAATTCCTTTCCGCGGGAAGTAATATAAAAGTCAATGATAACAATTTTTGAAGGACCCAGAAATTCTGGTAAAACTTTCTTGGCCAATCATTTTTCAACTTTGAATAAATTGCCAATTTTCAAGTTTGAGTTTGTTGATTGGTTCAACTGTTTAAAACTCGAAGATAAATCTAAATCAACCCACCTTTTCGCTCTTGGTAAAGAGGCTATGTTGATGCAACTTAACAGGGATGGCCTTGTCTATGATTTTATATTGGATAGGGGTTTCTTAACTGTTTTTACTTGGGCAATCATTAGTGGCAGAATCTCCGAGCAAGAGGCAAAAAGCCAAATCGAAATGGTTGTCAACAAAGGTTTGATTTCAAATCTAAGAATAGTGAAGGTTAAAGGTAAAAACCCAAACGAACAACCAAGGAACAAAGACAAATGGGATTTCAGGGATTCTTCTGATGAAGAATCACAAACTTTGGAAAATCTCATTTCCTTTGTTAATTCCAAATGCCCGTCAATTGAAGTTATCGAGGTCGAGAACAATTTCACTCCGGATACTTTGCAAAAACTAAAAGAAATTTAATTATGTGCGGAATATTATTAACAATAGATGGATCTGAGAAAGTTCTGAATTCTATTTCTCATAGAGGTATTGAAAAAACGTTTGTTGAAAAAAATGGCGTATTTCTGTGTCATCACCGATTACCAATCCAGACGGAGGAAGGTGATTCGTGGCACCAGCCGATTGAGCTTTCTCCTGGCGTTTTTCTAATGTTCAATGGGGAAATTTTCAACTATGATAAATCGCTGTTCTCTTCTGATATTGAGTATTTATGCAACATGTTCTCCATGTGGACCGGCGGATCTTTCCAGATGTTTTGTGCCTTATTCTTGCCTAGAATACAAACGTGGGACGGGTTTTGGTCTATTGTAATCTACGATTCCAAAACAAAAGAAGTAATATGTTTTACCGATCCGTTGGGTAAAAAATGCCTTTATGTAAACGATGATGGTGAAATTTCTTCCGAAATAAAAAGCCTTTATCACACACAAAGCCCCGTTGACCATCATTTTATCAGCACTGTCAGAAAATTTGGCTATGTTACAAATGATTCGACCCCATTTAGAGACGTAAAGAGGATCTCGCCGAATTGTTTGTATCATTACAATTTAGATGCCCCTGATTTTAAATCAACATATCCGGAATACTACAAAGGATTCAATTCCCCAATAGAAGAATTGGTTGGCAAAAGTTATGAAGAACATCTTGAGTGGCTCTGGGCAAAAATGTTCGAGTCGGTCAACAATAGACTTATTTCTAAAAACTATCCAATTTCTCTTCTTATTTCGGGTGGATTGGATTCTTCCATAATTGCTTCTATCCTGGCCGAGGTTGGTGCCGACGTGAGATGGTTTAGCATAGAGAACGGTGAAAAGGAGTACATTGATATCCTTGCCAAAAACTTGAATAAGAAAGTCAATTTTCTTGATTATTCAATGGACGAATCTCGACTAAAAGAGATTTATCAAATTTGGAACGAAGGACCCATAGATCTAGGCTCAGTGATTCCGCAGTTCCATCTTTTTGAAGCCGTTAAGAATTTTGGAGGATACAGGATAGTGCTGAGCGGGGACGGAGCCGATGAATTATTCGGTGGCTACAGCAGAATAACCGAATACGATTCACAAAAATCTGATGTTTTCGACGAGCTTTCTTATTATCACCTCCCCCGATTGGACAAAATGTCAATGGCTCACACTCTGGAATTGAGAAGTCCATTTCTTCATCTTGATATTGTGAGATTTGCTTTACATCTTCCTCTGGAGTGGAGAAAAAATAAAAAGATCCTTAAGGACACTTTCGGTCCACTTTTACCTGAAGAAATTCTAAATAGAAAGAAGGAGGCTTTGAAAAACCCCAAAATTAAGGAGGATAAGATGAAGTACCGGCAGCACGCAGTAGACCTTTTCCTTGATTTTTGATTTAAACAATCTTGTTTGGATATATAAGAAAAATATCTTAAACAAGTGAGAGTAAAAAGTTTTGAGGAATTTCATTCCGTAGAATTAAAAGAGGATAACTCTAGTCTTTTTTCATTCGATTTTTTAGGCAATCTTTTTAGCAAAGGACTAGACGCCTTTTCAGATGTTCTGAAGGGAAAAGTAACTGCTTTTCTTATGGAAAAACTTGGAATTGGCGAAAATACTTTATTTAGTAAATTAGTCCAGAATTTCGTGGAGACAATTCCTGTTGCGGACTATTACGCTATTCTTTTCAAAGGAAAGGCAAGTGCACCATATCTAGCTCCAAAAGCTGCTCAAGCGACTTTGGAATTTTTACAAGAAAAAGGTGTTGATGGTATAGCAGAAGCTTTCGGCGTGGCGGATAAGAATGGTCTCTTGTATAGAACAATTTCTGAATCTTTAACAAACCAAACCACCCAGCAGAATTTTAAGAAGAGCATGGAAAACTTTTATCTTCAGCTCTTTGGTGGAATCACAGAAACATCCATGGAGGATTTCCAGAAAGGACTTTCTTCACAAGAAAAATCAAAACTCTCTAATTCTTTAGTACAAGCGGCAAAGAGTCAAGGTGTTGAAGTAAAAGACGATGATGATAAAGAAGGGGTTCTCAATAATTTCTTTTCTAACCTAAATACTATGAACCGGGCAAATCAGGCTCAGGTTTCTAACACCGGAGGGGAAAACATTCTCACGAGCCTTTTGTCTAAACAAAACTAATATTTGACATGAACTTAAATGACGTTTCACAGAGAGAAATTTTAGATTTCAAACAATTTCTCGGGAAAGTAATGGATAACACTTACAAACCTTTTGATCCAGAAAACCAAAAAGATAGCTATGATAGAACCGGGTTACACGCTATCAAAAGAGAACCAGCTTATGATTTTGTTGGTTATGCCGACGCAGTATTTGCTCCAGATAAAGCAGGAATATCAGTTCCAGGCTACAATGCAGCTGATGATCGCCAATACGTGAACGCTATTGGAGGACCTGGTATAGTTCAAAAAATTGCTGATGCAATTGGACAAGCCAACGAATCTGAGGATCCTGGGGTCAATAAGATTTTAAGATTGAACGAGTTCAAATAAAACTTCTAAAGGTTAGAAAGGGACAGGTTTAGAAACTTGTCCCTTTTTTGTTGTATAATATCCAGGAAAATAAATAAGATGAAAAACATTAAACTGGTTCACATCCTCACAGATACAGATACTGAAAGAGAAAAAGCTTCTATATTCTCTCTTTCACCTTTAGGTGATATGGGATTGCAATACATCCAACAGATCAACGAAAGATATCGAGGAGAGGATTGGAAAAAGGTTCCTGCTCTTTCCCAAAGTGAATGGACTAACCATGGACCAGGACACTATGGAGCTTTCCAATCTTTCAAGAAAGCAATTAAAGAAAATTTCACTGAGGATATTGACGCTCTAGTTCTCTGTGAGTGTGATTGTGTTCTTGAAACCTCTCATTCTTATTTCCTGGAAAAATTAAATAGGGCTATAGATTTCGCATCAAAACATAACCTGAGATATCTTTCCTTGGGCTCGAGATTTGTGAATGATTTTTTACAGTCCCCGATATCTGAAACTGATGGGGAATACCCCGACTTTTACATCACCACAAAGATTATCCTTGCTCATTGTGTTGTTCTTCCTCGCTCGGGCAGAGAATTTTATCTTGAAGCTTTGGAAAAATTTTCTTGGGACAGCCCGGACATTTGGTTTAACGAGGCTAACTGGTTGGATAACAACTTCCGCTTTGGTATAATACAGGACAGGCTTGCCTACCAGCACGAGGGACATTCGCTTATTGATGATTGCTGGAAATCTTCTCAGTGATCTGAGTTTTCCATCTCACGAATAAACAATTCTTTTGCAACTTTCAGGACGTTGGATTCGACGTTGAAGTCTTCCGAAATTTCCATTACAGTTACTTGGGGATTCAAAGCCTTCATTCCCAGGTTTTGCATCATTTCGTGAACTATGAATTCGTAAGAGAGTGAAAAGTAGCTGTTTAAGAGATTTACCCTTTTCATCAAAATTCCGCTCGAAGTAATTGCGGATTTATACCTGCTCCACCAATAGGTGTGAACCTCGTCGCTTGCCATATTTCTAAGAATCAAGATTCCAAAATCTTTGCTTTGGTTTTCTGAGGATAGGCTAAATGTGTTAATTCTTTTTTCCACATTTTTCCAAAGATTTGTCCCAAGTTCTGCGTACCGGTAAAGACAACCCAAAGAAACCTCAACTATCTCTTTTAATTCTTGATCTTCAGCATCAGAAAGATTTAAACCCTCGTAAGAATCAAAAATTACTTTTTCTCTTTTTCCTATTTCCTCTGGTGCTAATGACTTTCCATCCAAGATGAGGTCCATTACTCTGAGGTCTTTAATGAGTGTGAAAATTTTCTTGATCGGGTAATAGATGTTATCCTTTTCAATTTCTTTGTTCACACTTTTCAAAAAATCTAAAAGGATGTACTGCTTGTGTTCGCTGTCTATTGGTTGATCGAGAAACCATGTAACTTTAATATCTTTCATGGCCTAAGGTTTTTTTGTTCTGCTTATATATGATCATCCCAGAAAAAAGGCTAGACAAAGAAATATCTGTAATGGGGTTGTGATATATAATACATAAAAAATGTGCTGAACATGAGAATACAAGATTATGGTAGTTTTAGTGTCCAGAAGAAAAAGAACTTCACATCTGAGTACACCTTTACCTCAAGTCTTGGGTTCTTAGAGGTTAAAATTGTTAACAGACCACCTGAACTAACAAATATTGATGATCTTTCATGTGAAATTGAATACGAGGCTCAGATAGAAAGAAAAAAAGAAGGAATTCAAGATATAAACTTCAAGGTTACCATGGTAGAATTGGAACTTAAAGTTGATGATTATCCAGACGACCCAAAGGAATTTGAATTTGAAATAGTACCTGGTGAAAATATTGATAGTAAATTTTTCATTATTAAAAAGGAGGAAAGGCTTATTCCAAGCAAGCCTTCTTTTCTTCATATAGATATGCGAAAGTCAATGAATATAGGCGACTTCAAAATTGATATACACTTTGGAAAAAATGGATAACCACACGGTAGTCAGTTTCGAAAATTTCCTTTTGCTTAAAGAATCAAAAACATTGGGAAAAATGGATCTCGGTATAATCGGTCCTCTGGCTAACTGGTCAATGAAGCTTCAAGCTTACCCAGCACCTAATAATGGGATGATAGGTTATGCAATAGACGAGGAAGAAAATTTAGAGCTGTCCTACCTGGATAAAAAGTTAAAAATACCAGGCAAATGCTGTGATGTTAAAAAAACTCCAAATTTTGCTTCCATCGAAATCAAGCCATATACAAGCTGGTTTTCCAAGGAAGAAAATAGGGAAATGCTCGAAAATTTCATAGAGGATTATTTGAATGACCGTACACACCAAAAGGTTGATGAAGTTTCTTCTGCCAAGAGCGACATTCAGATTATTCTAGATTCAATTGGGGTGAATGGAAACGTTACCAATTGCAGAAAAATATCAGACTGTTTTTACGAGGCCGATTTAGACAACGGCCTACAGGTTGAAATTAAGAAAAGCAACGAAAACGATCTTTTCAAAAATTTGAAAATCTATAAGGATTCTAATTCTAAATTTGCAGACGTCAAGCTCAAAAGGAGCGGGGTTGGACAGTATATTGAGTTTAGATGTCCTGGCGGTAGTTACTCTGAAACCGGAGATTCCATATCTTCCTTGTTTAAAATGCCAACAACAAAGTATCTAATGGGTGTTTGTTTAGGATCAATAGAAAAGGATAAGGAAGCGGATCTTTTATCTCATTTACAAAAATTAATCAAATATCATTCTAAAGAAAAAACCAACGTCAATAAGTACGAAATGGAAAAAGAGGAGATTCAGAGACTGAAAGATATGCTTTCCCACACTTTGAAAACCTCTGATTTGGAGGAGATGATCAGGGGAATATCTCCTGAAAAATAAAAGGAACTTTCTGGTTTTTTCTTATATAAATTACAAAGTGGTTTATAATGCCAATATTGTGGTTTCATTTATTGTTTGATACGAAAAAGAATCGCTATGAAATGGCTTAAAGAACTGTTTAGAAAAAAAAAGGAAATGAGTCTAAAAGATAAAACATTAGAAGAAATCCAGGAATTTCTCGAAACTAAAGATTTTCAATGGTTGAAGGGTGATCAAATGGGTAATATTGAAAGGTATAAATCCATTGAACAAGATGAATCAACTGGAATGATTTTTGTGAACTTTGGTTCCGGTGGAAGAATCAACGTAGAACTTATCCAAGAATACATGGACATTTTTCCTGCCCAGAGTGTTGATTATCTTTCCCAGGCAATCGAGGTCCCAAAGTTACAGCAACCACAAACACAGTCTCATCCGAAGGTGCAAACTTCTAAACAGAGAAACACTGTATCTTCAATTGAGCTTGAGGATTCTCCGATATATACACTACTCAAAAAACAAAAACCAAATTGGGTAAACGTGAGTATATCCTTGAAGTTAAATCTACCAACTAAGAATTTGCATGGTGTGTTGACATCGTCTTTTGAAGATGCTGAAAGCGAAATCGTAAATTATGTTACCGAGGGAATAGACATAGAAGATATCAGGGCGGCCCTAGCAGACTCAATATTAGCTTATTACGATAAGAAGAAAAACGTGATGAGTCAAGAAAAAACAGTAGCACAAAACCAGGATGGAGAATAAATTACTTTTCAAAAACGACCTTTTCAAGGTGGAAGAAAGAGACGGAATGACCGGAATGATTCCCCTTTTCACCAATGTGGTTATTATGCCATTTCTTTCTGATGAGCAAGGGCTTCCTTTATCAATAGGTGTTATTTTAGAACCAAACCCATTTAGAGACGGCGGAATGAGTATGTGTTTAATTACTGGAAGTAGCGATGAAGACGATCCGGATCTTCTTTCAACAGCTAAAAGAGAATTGAAAGAGGAAAGCGGTTTTGAGGTTCCTGATAATGCCCGTTGGTATTACCTAGGATCGGTAACATCTTCTAAATTTGTTGATCATGAACAGGCTTGTTTTGCAGTAGACGTTACCGGTCTAGAAAAGGGTAAACCAGAAACAGATGGTAGCGAGAAGGAGCAAAATATGGAATTCAAATTTATTTCAGCAAACGACGTCGTAAAAGCGAAAGATGTTTTCATCCCCGGATTATTCCTAAAGCTTTTCAAATATGTGTTGGGCATCGATATCCAAGGGCAACAAAGTGAATTTGACCTGGGTAAAAATAAAGGTTACAATTTTTCATTATAAGATTTATGAGTCAGGCAAGAAAACAAAGAAGAGCAATGGCCAAAGCCCTCGGATACACTAGTAGAAGTGAAACGATGGGGCAATTCAAGGAAAGAATTAAAAGATCGTCCGAAATGGGAAAGCAGTTCCACCTGCTTCACCTCGAAAGAAGCATGAACGAGCAACTTGAAAAGGAAAGATCAATTACAAGGAAACAAGAAGAGCAACTATTAGCGAATAATACTACAATAGAAACTGGGGAAAAATTTGGGATAAATCAAGAAGCATTTTCATTTTTGAATAACTTAAGTTCCCCAGCTCCCGAAGCAAGTCCATCGGATCTGGGAAATCCAGAATCGAATGGCTAATTGTTTGGAGGGGGTAAAATTCGTTTTAACTAAATTATCGGTTAAGGAGGCAAAGAAAAGACTTTACCCAGAAACCGATTACTATATTGTGGATATAGGCAAGATTATTCGGGATCTCGGATATGACATTAATTTTTTGACAAGGGAATCTGAATTCGTAATTAACTATTCCGTTCAGAGAAAAATACTCCAGGGAATATATAGTACAAGAAATAGCGATATTTTGGTCGTGTACAAAAACATCTCGGACGATTTCATTGAGAATCTCAAAGAGTTCTTAAATGATCAGCAAGAGGGGTTCGAGTACGTGATAGAATTGTCCTAAAAAAAAGTACTTTCTATAAATGTCTGGAGGCAGTGTTTTTAGCGGAACTAATACCCCAACCCCCGGTAATACCTTTTCGATTTCGGATGGACTCCTAAATCCAACACTTAAGGAATACTGGTTTGGCTCGAGGGAAGCAGCTCAACAAGAAATTTCATCGGATATCACTTCCCGTTGGTCAAACCTAGGTAGTGCAAATCCTCTTAAAGGACCTACAGCAAGGTCCCTTTTTTACAACGCTGCTAATTTATTTGGTGACGATGCAAAGTATGGACAATTCCTGTTCTATTCTTTTTCCAACAACCAAAATACCTTTAGACAAGAGTATTACCAATCGGAGCAAACCGGATTTAACTCCAGAATTTCTTCGATAACTTCAAAGAACCCCTCTGCAGGTGCACTCGTACGTGAAACCAACAACAACTTAACTGCAGTACAATCTTCGCAAATCGGAAATAGCGTAAATACCGGGAATAACACAACTGGTAACCCCAGTAAAATAATCGGGGGAGGTGCAGCACCATACTTTTGGAGGGATTTCCTTTATTGTAAATACTACGGGTCTATTCCAAACAATTATATGATTACCTTAAGGAGATTTCCAGCTCCGATGAGGGACAATCTTTCTATACCAACCCAACTTCTACAAAGTGATCTTTACCGTAAAAAGGGAGCTGGAAGACCAGTTGCACAAGCTATCACCTGGTGGGGAGGAAATACAGGAAACTCACTGAACGAAATACTTGGTTTTACCACCGGACTGAAGTGGGAATCTAAAACTCAGGCAGAGATTGCAAACGTTGAAGGGTTTGATCAAGGATTTTTCAAAACCGTTTTGGGTAGAGCCTTCGGAACTGCGGCAGGAACAGTAGGAGGTGCGGGAGTTTTGGCTGCAATGGGAGACGCTGCATCTATAGTAATTGCATCTTCAGACAGTGGAAGACAGGAGATTACGATCCCTAAGATCAACCAGGCATTAAGGGACAAATTTTCAAGTAACAATGGTCCTCTATCCGATTTTATTTTTAATCCGGTTGACACGGTAGATTCTACATATTTCCGTGCTAGAGGTTTAGAGTTTGATTGGGGTCCTATAGTTTTAAAATTCCACTACGAATTAACTTCAGTGGGCCAGGTTAACACCAAGGCTGCTATAGTAGATATTATCGGGAATCTTCTGGCACTCGGGACAAACTACGGGAATTTCTTAACCCCTGATGTTAGATACAACAACGGATTTCCCGCAATAGGATTTCCTGGAGGGGACAAAGGACTTTTGAAATTCTACTCTGACCCCATCGGATGGACTAAGACAGCGATTAAATATTTAGCGGATCCAAACGGAACCACAAATGAAGACCCCCAATTGGCAGAGTTTGCTAGAGCACAGACAGAAATTGAGCAAGCAACAAAAGAATTGGAAAGTGTGATATCGCAAATTAGCTCAGGCGATGGAGATCTACAAAGTATAGTTAATGAATTGGATGGACCGCTGGGAAATATTTTGGCTTTCGCTTTGGCGGACGATCTCATTGAAAAAATAGCTGTACCGTTATCCCTTAAAACCGGAGCACCTGTTGGGGAGTGGCATCTCGTAGTTGGAAATCCTATGAATCCAATTGCAATGATCGGAAATTTGATATGCTACGATGTCCAAATAGAATTCGGGGAGGTTTTAGGACCTGATGATTTTCCTACAGAGATAATTGCCACTTTTACGATGCTTCACGGAAGAGATAGAGAAAGAGGAGAAATAGAATCTATTTTCAATCGTGGTGATGGAAGACTTTATCAATCTAATTTACCAACATACTCGAATACACAATCTATTGCGAACGTTGCCCTCACCGATGGAAGCAACATTCCTATTGATCAAACAGATAGCACGCTTTCTAATCCTCTTCTGTTTGTCAATGATTATAACTTCACACCTAACCAATAATTATGCTGAATATAGATACTTTATTCCGGAATAAAGGGGTCTTTAATCCTAATAAAGACCTGCAAAATAATGGAATCGGAATCTGGGATCTTACCGCAGGTTCGATGCAGTTCAAGAACATAAATCTAAAAATTAACAGATATCTGCTGGTTAGGGAGGAATTTCAAATGCGCCCGGACCAACTTGCCTTTCAGGCTTTCGGTGATTTGTCATACACCGGCTCTTTGATGAAAGTTAATTCTATTTCTAATCCTTTTGCCTTAAAGGAGGGAAATATTTTTGTTATCCCACTGCAAGAACGATTGGATGCAACCTTCGATCAAAAAGCGGCGACGATATTAAAATCTAACGATACTAACAATCCCAACCAACAATTTAGGGATATCCAGGAGCAAAAGAAATTTAGGATTTCAAGTTCAAGGCAAAAATTCTTGGAGCAGAGAGCTAAAAGCAAAAATCCTAGCCCACAGATTCTTCCTCCTAATTTCACACAGGCTGGAGAAAGACAAACAGTCAGAACAAACGTTGTTATAGGATTGGCTCCAGATGTGAGCAACGCTACTCCAAATCCTGCTGGAAACCCCAACTCTAATCCAGTTTAATAGATGGCTTCCGAGGATATAATAATAAATAATATTGCTCGTACTAGCATTAGGCTAGATGAATTAGCAGTTCCAAATAGAACTGGTGGTGCTAACGCTGGTCTTGATGATGCTTTAATGGATGCTGACGACAAGTCTTTTGGTGGATATCGTCCGGTTGTTTTCATCAATGGATATTACGTAGAAAAATATCTAGAATATTTTGAACTTGACATGACTGGCTTTCTGCCTGAAATTAGGTTCAGATTCACAATGGGTAATCCTCTTTTTATAAGTGTAAATTACCCAAAGGACGGAGATATTGTTTCGGTGTATTTCAGAAGTTGGGTTACTGTTTACCGACCTCTGAGAATGGATTTTAACGTTCTAACTGTCAGATCTAGTCCCTCGGAAACATCCGAAGGAACCGGGATGACTTTTAGTATTTTGGGTGAAACTAGAATTCCTGGGCTCTACAATGAAGTTTCCAAAGCTTTTAGAAATCAAACCTCCTATGACACTTTGTTTAATGTTTCGCAGGATCTAGATCTCGGCTTTTCTAGCAACGACCCCGAAGTTGTAGACACAATGACCTGGATATGTCCAAATCTTTCTTACTATGATTTTATAGGTGAGGTTGTTTCTCGGTCTTACAAAGACGATAGAAGCTTTTTCACATCGTTCATTGATTGCTATTACAATTTGAATTTTGTAAATTTAAATAATCAACTGAGCACAAACGACGTTGTTCAAAAGGCAAAGGTTATTAGAGGCCTGAGGACGGGAACATCTGACGATACCGCATTTGCCAAGACGGAAGCAAGTGAAGTGGAAATCCCATTGGTTTTATCAAATCAAAAGGGTAGTGAGGATCTTCCCACTTATATTTCAGGGTACACCCTGCTCTCAAAAGCTGGAAATACCACTAACTACAGGGGCTACATTCAAGAGATACAATTCTGGGACGAAGGAATAGTCACACAAAATCAAGAGGAGAAATATATCCATTACACAATTGAATCCTTGACTTCCGAAACAGTTGGAGAAAATATGGTGCTTCAAAAGGGAAGGGCAAAAGAGAATGAATATCAAAGGGAATACCGGAAAAACTGGTACGGGGTTTTGAATAATTTTACTGACGGTGGAGTCCACGAAAACTTTATCCAAGCCTTAGCCCAGAATGAATTCAACTTGGATGACGTGGAAAAATTTACTCTCCAGGTTGAAACCAGTTCTTACTATGGTGGATTTTATAGAGGAATGGTAATTCCGGTTTCAATTTATGTTAACGATCAAGGAATTAGGAAAGAAAATGCTGGTGCTAACAATAACCAAAATCAGGAGCAAAGCATAAATCCTGTGCTGGACAGATTTTTATCTGGCCTTTATATAATTATGGGAATGCAGGTTAATTATGACAAATACAAAGGTATTTTCATGACTCTTAATCTTTGCAAAAGAGAATGGATGCTTAATAGTTCTGGTAAGTTCCCAAAAACTTTCCCATTGAATTTGGTTACTGGATAAATATAAAAAGATTTACTTAAAAAATGGGACTTCAGGCAACAGATAAAAACCGCACCCTTTTTCTGAAAGGCTTTCGCCTTTCAGACCAGGGAAAAAATGAGGATCCCACTTATCTTGGGTTTAAGTTTGTTTTTGACTTCGGAACACTCCCTATAGATCCCGAATATGGTTGGGCACCAAGTCCTCTCTTAAGGGTAAATAACTACCTTCCTGGAAACGGAGCGGGGATGGCATCCGGACTGGAAAACCCGTTTGGACAACCAGCTTATAATCTTGGTGGTCCTATCTACTATTCGGCTTATAACTATCTTTTAGAAAGAGAGGGTTCTTTTCTCGGCACATCCAATCGCTTAAAAAGAGCGATGGCTATAAGACAGTTTCAGATCCTACTTAACTCGATCAACACAAATTCTCCTTGGTTTTTTCAATCTATCGAGGGTTTAGATAATCTGGAGAAAATTAGTAGAAGTGGATGGCAAGATGATACTGGTGCTGATGCTTTCGATCCACAAAGGACAAAAGGAAAAACCCTGGTAATCAATTGTTTGGAATCCATAAATCTTCGGATTTCTGCTTTGGCTGATCTTTATAATCAGGCCACTTTCGATGCTGACAACATGAGGTGGTTGGTACCCAGAAATCTCAGAAAATTCACAATGTGGATTTTTGTAACTGAGATAAGAAATTTCTATAAAACATCTAGACTTACTGGAGCATCAACTGCATTGGCTGCTCTTGATAATCTAAGTAACGTTCTTACAACTAACCGCAATCCTGGATCAAATATTCAAAATATGGATAGACCCGATCCTGTACCTAACGTATCGGGAAATCCAGGTAACGCTTTCACTAGTTTTGTATCAAACGTGTTTGGACAGTCTGGTTTACAGAACGAGGCTGAAGCATTCAGAAACCAGCAGGACCAGAGCGGGATAAAGCCAGTTTTGATTTACGAGTGCCATCAGTGCGAGTTTGATTTCAGCGAAAGTACCGCTTTGAAATCTTCCGTCGATGTGGGAAGCTCTTCTGCTGAACCCGAGGGGCAATCTTTCAAAATCCACGTGGGAAAGGTTAGAATGAAAAACCAGTATCCGAATATCAGAAACGATAAAAAGCCGATGATTTTGGCAGACGGTGCATTTCAAGATAGAAGTGCGGTTCAGATCTACGACGATTCCCTTAGTCTAGCCACAATAGCTAGCTTGGGGAACGAGTTAATCACGAATTTTACTTCTGCGGCGGTTAACGATCTAATCAACGAAGGCATCAACCAGTTCGTAAATCCAGCTTTAAGCGGGATAAATCAAAGTGTACTGGGCAACATTTATTCTTTCAATCCATCCCAATTGGGACTGTTAACAAGCCCCGGTGGTTTTACTTTCGCCGGGGCACAAAATTTTCTGAACGGAGCAGCTGAAACCGGTATCGACAACATCTTCAAAGGGAACCTACCTAACCCACAGAAACTTGGTCTTGGAGGTCCTCCAGAAAGAGCATACCCTCCTATCTCACCTCCACAAGATGTGTACCCAAGAGTTCCTGGTGTTGATCAGGGAGTCCCAGATCGTGTTTATCCGGCTCCCGGTGGTGACGTTTACGCAAACGTCCCTGGTTCAGATTTAGGAGTTCCCGACAGGGTTTATCCTGCTCCGGAGGGTGACGTTTATGCGAATGTACCTGGCTCAGACTTAGGTGTACCTGATAGAGTTTATCCTGCTCCAGTTGGAGACGTATACGATAAAGTTCCTGGGGAAGATCTGGGCGTACCTGATAGGGTTTATCCAGCTCCAGGAGGCGACGTTTATGCAAATGTCCCAGGATCAGACCTAGGGGTACCTGATAGGGTTTATCCAGCTCCAGGAGGCGACGTTTATGCGGATGTACCGGGTTCAGACCTAGGGGTTCCAGATAGGGTTTATCCAGTTCCGGGGGGAGACGTTTATGCGAATGTTCCTGGTTCTGATTTAGGTGTACCTGATAGGTCTTACCCAGATTTCAAAGCTGATGTCTATACTGAAAATAATTTCCCAACTGCTTTAAATTCTGATAGAGTTTATCCAGAACAAACCCTTCAAAACATAGCTGGAGAATTGAGATCACCCGAAACAGCTTTCTCTCAACCCCCCGCTTCTGTTTATGAGGCAAGATCTCTTTCCGTGCAAAGAGGATCTCTTGGAAAAGCTTATCCACCAACGATTGGAGATTTCATCGTGGAACCTCCTCTCAATTTAGGAAACAACAAGCCCGAAACTAAATTTAACGTGAGTCTAGGAACTTACAATCCACCACAAGAAACTGACGAGCAGTAATGTCTAGCCCCCGATTATACCTTGGTCAAGTAGTTGATATAAACGATCCCAGAAAAGAGGGGAGAGCGAGAGTACGAGTCTTTGGCCTTTTTGATGGTCTAGAAGATGAGGATATTCCTTGGGCTGACCAAACCTCCGGTATTTCTTTTGGTAAAACAGGATCTGGTGCTATCTCAATCCCGAAGGTAGGAGCAATCGTAGCTGTCCAATTTGACGGACAGAACTACTACAAAATGAATTACTACAACGAGAAAGAATTCTCTGAGGAGCTTCTGGCCGAAATTAGCGAGTCTTATGAGGGTGCACAAGCTATTTGGTTTGATGGCGATGCCAAGCCTGGACTTTTGTCTCTTTATTATACTCAGAAGAAAGGAGCAGTTTTTTCTTTGGGTGATGCTAAAGTTCAGCTCGATACCCGAGATGGTGGACAACTTCGTGTTGTAATTCAAATGGGTGACGATCAAATTAGAATGGAGAACAACAAGGTGATTATTAACTCCAACAATATCGAACTTGGTGAAGCAGCAATTGAGGCAGTTATCAGGGGGAACACTTTCCAAACCTACTTCAATAATCACACTCACATCGGAAATTTGGGTGCACCCACGAGTCCACCAGTTATTCCATCTACCCCAGATCATCTTTCAACGGTTAGTAAAACCAAATAATGGCAGTCTTACCGGATAAAATATTAACGGATAGGGAGATATCAGATTTTATTGATAGAGTTAATCAAAGATCTGATGAGATTATTGGTGAAACCAAATTCAAGATCCCAGACCCTTCTCTCCCTGGTTTAGGACTGCTTATCAAACTTCAAATCCGTGCGTTTGAAAAGTCAATAGCTGCTTTTTT
>Ga0172363_10001097_pt1 | contig 21598 bp, 13 predicted proteins | sample LakKivs2_kivu2a2_FD_114541 | JGI IMG/M metagenome (GOLD analysis project Ga0172363, IMG submission 114541) | Sediment microbial communities from Lake Kivu, Rwanda - Sediment s2_kivu2a2 | ecosystem: Environmental > Aquatic > Freshwater > Lake > Sediment | place: Rwanda: Western Province, Lake... | reverse complement strand
GGGCCATCTATCACGACGATGACGTCCTTCTCCGCCTTGCCCTGGACTTCAATCGCATCCCAGCCGGCGAACTTGAGGAGCGGTCCAAAGTGGCCGCCGACGTTCGAGTCTATCACGACGTTGGTGAGAGGAGAGATGGAGACGACCAACGACTTGCCGGAGCCGGGGTACTGGGTGATGCCGCCACAAGGACCGGAGGAGATGACGATTTCGTTCTCCGGGTCGTTCCACCTCGTGTTATCTTTGACCCCGTGCCACAGCAGCCACAGGCCAAATCCCCGGCCACCGATGAACTTTTCTTTCATCACGTCGGTGACGGGCCTATTGTTGATGGTGTTGTTGGACAGGTTGACGTACAGCGTCTGGCCTGCATAGCCCTTTTCCACAGGCGGGGCCTGATAGGTATACTCGGCCAGAACATGGCGCGTTGTCTGGATCTTTTCGGACATGCTCTTCCTTCCTTCTGTCATTGTTCATTGATCATTGTTCATTGGTCCGCGATGGCCAGGGCCTCGGCGGGACACTCTTCCACACACTGCCCGCAGGCAATGCACTTGAAGGGTTCAGGCTGATCGCAGTGGTAGAACATCGCCAGATAGGGGCAGAAGCCCACACACGACAGACAGCCCACGCACAGCTTCTTCTGAATGCGGACGATGTCCTTGCGGTCCCGGTAAAGGGCCTCGGTGGGACAGACACCGATACACGCGCCGCACTGGTTACAGAAGACAGCGCTGAGAGCGTCCCCCCCATCGTCGTGGATGCGGATGTTGGACTTTTCCACATCGGTAACCTTGAACCATGTGTCGGAGCACACCTCTTCGCAGATGTGGCAGCCAACGCAGAGTTCAGGATCGTAGGATAGGACTTTCATAGTACTTTCTCCCTCGTATGTGATATGGTACCGTGCCCAACCTCGAAGGGTTTCGACCTTCGCCAGGTTCAATCGGACGTGCCCTATTCCAGGTTGCTATTTTATCACACCTGGGCGGAAAACCAAAGTCAACGGATACAGTTGACATCCAGACGAAAGTTGCTACAATAGCACTATGTCTCCGGCGGTGGAGCACGACACGTGGGTGCTCCACCACATCCAATATACACTAGCAGAACTAATAGAAAAAGGAGGTAAGACAAAGTGGCACAGGAAATGGCAGGTGCACCAATGGGCGGTGAGATCACGCAGGACGAAAAGTTGTGGGCGCTGTTGAGTTATATTTTCTGCCCCTTGATCGGCATTATTGCATTGCTGATCGAGGACAAGAAGAATCGCCCCTTCATTAAGTATAACGCGGTGGTATCCATCATCCTGGGCATTATCGCGATCGTGCTGAGTTGGGCATGCCTGGGTATCCTGGTGTGGTTCTATGCCATCTATCTGGGTATCAAGTCCTACCAGGGTGAATGGGTCCAAGTCCCTATCGTCTCGGACTTTGTCAAGAACCAGGGCTGGGCATAGTCCAAGAGACTCCCGTCCGGCACAAGACATAGAGAAGCCCTTCCCCGCCAGGGAGAAGGGCTTTCCCTTTTGGCCGCGTTGTGGTAAGATAGCGTCTCGCGTTCATTGGTCCTGGAACGGAGTGCGCTATGTCTTCATGCCCCAAACGCTGGCAGATCGCAAAACCTATTCCACTCAGCCAAATCGCTCGCTTTCCTCACCTGCACCCCATCACCGTACAGGTGCTCCACAACCGCCGCGTCGTAGATCCGGCTGACGTGACTGCTTTCCTCAGTGGCGGGGATGGTGAGGCAAATCCCTTTGATCTCCCAGCGCTGCCCGCCGCGGTCACCCGCCTGCGGCGGGCACTGCGTGCCGGCGAGCCTATCGCCGTGTATGGTGATTTCGATACCGACGGGGTCACCGCCACCGTACTCCTGGTCCAGACCTTGCGAGCGCTTGGCGGACACGTGCGTCAATATATCCCCCACCGCGTGGAAGAGGGATACGGCCTGCGCGAGGCTGCCCTGGCCCGCCTGGCCCGCGAGGGCTTCCGCGTCGTGCTCACTGCGGATTGCGGCATCCGCTCGCCAGAAGAAGTCGCCCACGCCAATCGGATAGGCCTCGACGTCATTATCACTGACCATCACACCCCCGGTCGCCAACTGCCCGAAGCCGTGGCCGTAGTTGATCTCAAGCGGGCCGACAACCGCTACCCGTTCAGCGACCTGGCCGGCGTAGGCGTCGCCTACAAACTCGCCCAGGCACTGCTGCGCAGCCATCGTAAGGCTCCGGTGACCATCCAAGAGGTACGTCTGGAGGAGGAAGACCTGGTGGATCTGGTCGCACTGGGAACCGTCGCCGACCTGGTGCCTCTCAAGGGCGAGAATCGGACGTTGGTGCGCAAGGGACTGGAGCACATCAACCGCATGGAACGACCAGGCGTCGAGGCGCTCTGCCGGCAGGCCGGGCTCAAGCCGGGACAGGTAGATACGACCGCCATCGGCTACGCACTGGGACCACGGATCAATGCCGCCGGGCGGCTGGCCCACGCGGAGACTGCTTATCAACTCCTGGAGACCGAATACCCGGCTGAGGCCGAACAACTGGCCGGAGAACTGGACCGGCTGAACCGTGAGCGCCAACAACTCACGCTCGAAACTCAGGAGCGGGCCCGCCAACTTGCGCTGGCCGCAGCGGACGAAGCGCCCCTGCTCTTTGCTGCTGACCCGGATTTCGCGGCCGGCATCGTAGGGCTGGTCGCCAGCCGCCTGGTGGACGACTTTTACCGTCCGGCCGTCGTCGTCGAAAAGGGCAAGGAGATCAGCCGGGGCTCCGCCCGCTCCATCCCGGAATTCGACATCACCTGCGCGCTCGACGAGTGTACCCACCTGCTGATCCGTCACGGCGGGCACGCCGCTGCTGCTGGCTTCACCGTCGCCAACGAACACCTGGACGAACTGGCCCATCGGTTGCGGAGGCTGGCCGCAGAGCAATTGGCCGACGTCGAACTGACCCCGATCTTGAAGGTAGACGCGGAGGCCAAGTTGTCCGAAATGTCTTGGGAACTGCAGCGAGAACTGTCCCTATTGGAACCATGCGGTTATGCCAATCCCCACCCTCTCTTCCTCAGCCGGAATGTGCGCATCCTGGATCAGCGGCCCGTGGGAAATGAAGGGAAACACCTCAAGCTCACACTCTCCGATGGTTGGATCACGTGGGATGGCATCGCCTTCCGGCAGGGGGAATGGGCCGGCAAACTGCCCGACCGGGTGGACATCGTCTACCACCTGGAAGTCAACGAGTGGAACAACGAGCGGCGGCTGCAACTGAACATCCAGGACATCCGACCAACAGGACTGGACGATACGACTGCTCGGCTGTGGCTCGATCAAGACAAATAAAATGGCAAATCGCAAATCCGCAAATCGCAAATCGCAAATCCGCAAATCGCAGATCGCTATCCACCATTCGCCATTCGCCATTTGTTCATTGTTCATTGTTTCATTGTTCATTGTTTCATTGTTCATTGGCCCATTGTTCATTCAGCCCATCGAGGCACAGTCTCCCCCACGCGATCCCCGTTTCGGCGCAGTCGAGGCATTCTGGGACACTGCGTCCGCGGCCGAGGCCGGCGTGGCCTGGGAGCGCATTCTGTTCTACTGGTCAGAGCTACAACCCAACACTCCCGATGAATGGAATGGCTACCACGTCCAGGACGTGTGGCTGGAAGGGGCCAGCGCACAGGGACGCGAGGTGATCGGGCTGCTGAAGCACACCCCCGCCTGGGCTACCGATGGTCCGCCTGGTTGTGGCGTCCCGCGTGGCCTGGACCTGCCGGTAGACGACCCGGACAACCTATGGGCGACGTTTGTGCGCCATGCCGTCGGGATGTACGCTGGCCGGATCAGCCGCTGGGTCGTATGGAACGAGCCGGACATTGACCCCCAGACCTACGGCCACGAGTGGTGCGGCTCGCTAGAGGAGTACTACCAGCTCTTGAAGGTCGCTTACCTGGCCGCACACCAGGCCAATCCCGACGTCACCATCCACCTGGCCGGGCTGACTTTCTGGCACGACCGGACTTACCTGAGGCGGTTTCTGGCGCTCGTCAGACAAGATTCCACCGCACCGGCTAACAACGCTTACTTCGACGTCGTCACGCTCCACATCTACTTCCAGACCGAGACAGTACCCTACATCATCAACGAGACGCGCGCGGCCCTGGTCGCTTACGGGCTGCGCAAGCCAATCTGGGTCAACGAGACCAATGCCTCACCCGACAGTGACCCACAGTGGCCATTGGTACGGCCCCGCTGGCGGGTCAATCTGGAGGAGCAGGCCGGCTTCCTGTTGCAGAGCTTTGCACTGGCGCTCAGCGCAGGCGCGGAACGCGTCGCCGTCTACAAGTGGATAGACGCCGGGCTGCCCCCTGGAGGTGAGCCTTTCGGTGTACTGCGGCCCGACGGCTCCCGCCGGCCAGCCTTCGATGCTTACCGGCTGATCACAACGCACTACGCCGGTACTATCTCCGCACGCGAGGAGCGCCGCTCGCTTTACGTGGTGGTCACGCTCAACCGGGGTAACCTCACCACTCGTGTCCTATGGGCTCGCACTGCAACTGCCGGGACCGTCTCGGTACCCGCGTTAGCGCCCCAGGCACGCTTGATTGACCAGACCGGTGCGGAACAACCAATTCAGCCAGTGAACGGGCAGTACACACTCACGCTCCCCGGAGCCCGCTGCGCCGACGAGTACGCCGGTTGCATCGTCGGCGGCACCACCTATCTGCTCGTCGAGGACACTGGCGACGCGCCACCTCCGGTGGGGACCGCCACATCCACACCCGCCGCGCCTCTGGCAGCGACTGCTACACCCTCATTGACCGAGCCGCCGACGGCGACAGTCGTGCCCGCCTCCACAGAGACCCTGACTACTACCGTCCCTACACAAACCCCAACTCCACTTCCGACTGCTACACCTACGTTTACACTTACCCCCACTCCTACCCGCACTTCTACCCCCACTCCTACCTCCACCCCCACCCATACTCCCACTCCCACACCTCGACCGACCTACACGCCCACTCCCTCTCCCACCCCGACGCCCCAGCCAGCGCGCCTTGCCATGCCGGGCCCGTCTGTACGGCTGATGCTGGCTGGGCTGGCGGCCGCGGCAGTGGTGGCAGTAGTTGGTGTGGTGGTCAAGCGGCGGAGCAAATAGCAGATCGGCGTACAGAAATTCCAGGAGCTGGCTGAGATGCAACGTTACAAGCACTCGCGACCGACGGTCGGTGTACTGCCAGGCTGGGAGGTCTATGAGAACGCCAATCTCGTGAATTTCCTGGGGCCTCTGTTGCACGGGATTCGCGCCGCCGCGCATGACCGGGGATGTAACCTGCTGCTGGCCTGCGGCGTCGGTTTCCCTGGTGGCCAGATCGGTGGTATTCACCCAGCGTGGCCCGTTCCCTCGGCCGAGGTTGACTTTGTACCAGTCAGCCCCTGGAATACGGACGGGCTGATCGTGGTGAACCCCCTCGTATCCGAGACAAGGATACGTTACATCCACGACCTCATCGCAACCGGACACCAGGTCGTCTTTGTGGGCACGGCACTGGGCGGCCCGGCGGTCGCCATGGACAATGAGGGGGGCATCCGCCAGGCCATGGCACATCTGGTGGAACATGGCCACCGGCGTATCGCGTTCATTGCCGGAAACCCAGAGGACACGCACGGGGACACCGAAGAAAGGCTACAAGTCTATCGAATAGCGCTCCAGGAGTACGGCCTGGAAGCCGCTCCCAACCTGGTCGCTTATGGTTTTCACATCGTTGAGGGCGGCCGGCGGGCCATGCGGCAGCTTTTAGACTCTGGAACTCCATTCACTGCGGTATTGGCCAGCAGTGATGAATGTGCCATCGGCGCAATGTTGGAACTCAAAGAGGCCGGGCTGCGGGTCCCCCAGGACGTCGCCATCGTCGGCTTCGACGACCAACCGGAAGCGATGCTCCAGACCCCACCGCTTACCAGCGTCCATAGCCTGACGTTTGAGAGGGGCTACCGGGCTCTGGAATTGCTGCTGGAATATGTCACCGGGCAGAAGGAGGACATCGAAATCGTCAAGGTGCCAACGCGGCTGACCGTACGCCAATCGTGCGGCTGTTCGCCCGATGACGTGATCCCAACCTCGCTCGGGCCTCCCTGGCAGCCCGTCTCGCGTGCCAGCGTGGACACCACTACATCACGGCTCGCACGCCTAATGGCAGAGACTGTGCTCACCGAAGTACGATGTTTGAGCTCAGACGAAGTCCACACCTTATGCTGGCGTCTGGCAGAGGCGTTCGTTTTGGGCCTGGAGCGGATGGACTCGAAGGATTTTCGCCTGACGCTCGAGAGAACTCTGCGGCGCGTGGAGGAAGTGGAAGATGATGCGCACGCCTGGCAGACAGCGGTCTCAGCGCTGAGAGGCGAGCTCCCCGCGCTCCTGGAAACATGGCGACAGCCCACGGCGCACCAACAGGCCAGGAACACATTGCATCAGGTTCGCATTGCCATCGGCGAGGACATATTGCACCGCGCCCGCATTGCCATCAGCGAGGTCATGCAGCACCAATACAAGCAGTACGTCTTCGACCAGCGACAGACGACCGATCGAGTTGCTCTATTGACGGCCTGCCTGCTGGCTGCACTGGACGAGACTCAGATATTCAAAACGTTGGCCGAGCACTTGCCAGAGATGGGGATCGGACACGTAGGGGTTGCCTTCTTTGAGCCGGAGGGAGATGCCCCTGCGGCATGGAGTGTGTTATATGCGGTGCCTGACCTGGAGAGAGGGACGATCCGTTTTCCCAGCCGACAGTTTCCCCCCCCAGGATTGTACCCCGAGGACGAGCCTTTCAGCCTGGCGTTGTTGCCGTTGGTGATCCAGGGGGAGTTGACGGGATTCGTGGCGCTCGATGCCGCCAACCTGGAACTGTGCGGGGTGATCGTCCAGCAACTGGCCGCCGCGCTCAGGAACGCCCGGCTGTACCGGGAAGCCACCGAGGGGCGAAAGTTGGCTGAAGAAGGACGCCGCCTGGCCGAGGAAGCCAATCGCATGAAGAGCCGCTTCCTTTCTGTGGTGAGCCACGAGTTGCGCACGCCCCTGAACCTGATTGTGGGGTTGAGCAAAATGATACTGCGTGAAGAAACGAGGGGCGGGCCATCCCTTGCCGAGCCCCTCCGGCAGGACCTGGAACGGATTCACGCCAGTGCCCAACATCTGGACAGCCTGATTCGGGACGTATTGGACCTTTCACAGTGTGAGATGGGGCAATTGAAGCTCGTATGTGAGCCCCTGAACCTGGCGGAGGTGCTGGAGGTCGTCGTGGCAGTGGGAGAGCAAATGGCACGCGACAAGGGATTGGGCTGGCAGGTCAAAATACCAGAAGGCTTGCCACAGGTGTGGGGCGACCCGACACGGCTGCGGCAAGTAGCACTGAACCTGGTCGGCAACGCCGTGAAGTTCACTGCGCGGGGAGAGGTGGCACTAGACGTTGAAGTGGGAGAAGGAAAGATAACCGTCACCGTCAGCGACACGGGGCTGGGGATACCGCTCAAGGAACAAACGTTGATCTTTGACGAGTTTCGCCAGTCGGAGCGGACGGCCGCGCGAGGGTACGGCGGGCTGGGACTGGGGCTGGCAATCTGCAAACGACTGGTGGAATTGCACGGTGGCGAGATTGGCGTGCGCTCGTCTGGTCAGGAAGGTACCGGCTCGACGTTCTACTTTACGCTGCCAGTGATGGAGAGGCCAGCGTCCCGCGTTGGGACAGCAGCCACTGTGCTCGCGCCAGGGCAGACAGTGCTGCTGTTGGCCAAGCAACCCGGCGACGGGGAACGCCTGCACAAGTACATGACCCGGCAAGGCTTCGAAATGCAAGTTCTGCAGGTTGACGAAATTGCTAACTGGCTGTCGCAAGGGCTGATGTCACCGCCCGGCGCGTTAGTGCTGGACGTAGGGCTGGCTTCCGAGCAAGGGTGGGAGATTATGAAGGCATTGAAGGGGAATCCGGCCACACAGGACGTTCCCGTGGTGTTCTACTCGCTGGCGCAGGAAGGGAATAGCGGCTCGATGCTGGAATTGGACTATCTGACCAAGCCTATAGGGATGATTGAGCTGACGCGGGCATTGGAACGCTGGGGACTACCAACCGGCGCAGGCAATAGAGAAGAAAAGACGATCCTCATCGTAGATGACGAGCCAGGCATCCTGGAGATGCACGCGCGAATTGCACAGGCACAATCGGCGGCCTATCGGGTGTTGAGGGCACGGGATGGACGGGAGGCGTTGGAGTTGATCTGGCGGGAGCGCCCCGACCTGGTGCTCCTGGATCTGATGATGCCAGAGTTGGATGGGTTCGGGGTGTTAGAAGCTATGCGGAAAGGAGATACAACTCGCGACATCCCGGTGATCGTGTTGACCGGGCGAGTGTTGACTGAAAGGGACATGGCGCGGTTGAATCGCGGCGTGGCGACAGTGCTGAGCAAGGGGGTATTCAGCGCGGAGGAGATGCTGGCGCACATGGAGGAAGCACTGGCACGCAACCGCAGGCTGGGCAATGAAACGCAGCGCCTGGTACGGAAGGCGATGGCCTACATCCACGAGCATTATACGGAGCCGATCACGCGGGAGGATGTGGCGCGTTGCGTGAGCGCGAGCAAGGACTACCTGGGCCGCTGTTTCCGTCAGGAGATGGGGGTGACGCCGATGGCGTATCTGAACCGCTACCGGGTGAAGCAGGCCAAGGCGTTGCTGGAAGCGGGAGAGAAGAACATCACCGAAGTAGCGCTGGCCGTCGGCTTCTCGGACAGCAATTATTTCAGCCGGGTGTTCCGGCAGGAAGTGGGCACGTCCCCCAGCGCTTACAGGCGCTCCTGAGCAGTGATGCGAACAGCGAATGGCGAATGAGCCACATCGCGCCGTAAGCTATCAGAAAGCAAAGCCCGACCATTGTGGTCGGGCTTTGTAGTATAGCTAATTGGCCAGTCGCAGGCGGCGGAACAGCCAGGGTGCCCCTAACCCGGCCCATAGCCCCACCAGCACGTAACGCACGGCGCGCATGGCAAAGTAGAACGGCTCCCCCTCGGCAGGGAAGACGAGTTTGAGGCCAAAGTAGAAGATGAGCAGCCCGACTGCGCCGACCAGGAAGCGCATCGCGCGCTGCCACAGCGGACCGGTCGCGCTGAAGGGAGCCACCTGCCTGGTCAGTGCGATCCCTACGCCCATCCCTGCCAGCACCGCCATCGGCTTGACCGTGTCGTCGGTATGGTAAATCAGCAACAGCACCAGCGGCACGGCCATAGCCAGCGCCAGTTGCACGGCCAACCCAGCCCGCTTTAGCCAGGCTGCAACGTGTGGCTCCAGCGGCAGGTAGATCGCCAGGAAGACAGCGCCGACTGCCCAGCCACCCAGCACGTCGGTAGGAAAGTGCACACCCAGATAGATGCGGGAGAAGCCGATCAGCACTATGAACAGGATAGCGACGACCCACAGCCAGGCCTTGCGGAACCCGGCCGCGAGCGTGCCCCACACGACGACCGCCGACTGGGAGTGGCCGCTGGGCAGCCCGTACCCCCCTACACCAGTGGTGTGCCGTTGCACCGTCGGGTCGAACTCGAACGGCCGCGGATGGGCGAAGAGATCCTTAAGCCCGGTGTTGACGTAGGTCGAGAGGAGAAAAGCAATCGCCAGGCGCACGCCCACCGCAAAGTCCACGCACCAGAAGATCAACGGAAGGAGAATCAGAAAGAACTCCTCCTCGCCCAGAAATGTGATGGCCTTAAAGACGGTGTCGAGCGCCGGCCCGGCCACCAGTTGGACGGTGCGGATGACGTCAAGTCCCCATTGCCAGATTGGTTCCATGGTTGCCTCCTAAACTGTTGGATTTTACTCAAAGACCAGATCGGTCATCAGATCGCCATCCGGCGTCATAAATGCAGCGCCAAAGAACCAGCTCGGCCGTTCGGATTGGGAGGGCCGGGGAGCCACGACGAGCGTGTTCTTTCCCGCGTGCAGGTGCATCACAGCCGTCTGGCGCGGACGGCGAGAGAAGGGATGCACGTCTTCCTCTCCCACCAGCACCTCCTCAACCGCCCGTCCATTCAGGTAGAACTCTGTCGAGCCTGCGGATTGGAACTGGAGGATCGCTTCTCGCTCGCCAGGGCTGATGACGGTCGTGGTCAAGAAGCCTGCCAGCGACTTACCGGCCTGTAACTCGTGCCGGTACTCTATGAAGAAGAGCACAGCGTGGGGCTGATTCACGCTGTTCAGCCCTGCCGATGTCTGGACGTAGGTTTTCCAGTCCAGGGCTTCGTCCACGTGTCCCTCGGTGTCCATCACCTGATCGAGCGTGAGCGGATTCTCGTCCCGGTCATAGACCAGCGCACGCCAGGTGTAGATCGTCGGGAACAAGGGCTTGCTCTGGTGTATGTAGACGAGTGTTGCTCCCTTCCAGGCAATCTTGACTTCCGCTTCCCAGCGCATCGTCTGCACCTGCACGTCGAAAGCAAAGGGCACGTCCAGGATGTGCGGCTCCGTCGTGGCCGTGATCTGCGTAGTATGGCGCTCCACTCTGTCCCCTCGGAATATGGCAAAGGTCGCTTCGAGGTCATAGGGCTCATCTGTACGCACGGACGCGCCGACGATGACGCGCCCCAGGTGCTGGGAGGCCTCTTCGGGAGTGACCAACTCGATGAAACGCACGAATGGCCCGCCCAGGCGCGCGACGGCATCAGCCCGTCCAGGGCCATCCACGCGCAACACGGCGTCCACGTCCCCCACGTCACGCGGGCACCGCCCGCCGAGCAAGCGCCGGACATCGGAGAGGATCGCCTGACGGTTGTGCGCTTCGCCCAGCGCAGAAATCTTCCCTTCGGCAATGGCAGTGACGGTCACAGCCTGCCGTTTGTCGCGTTTGGACACGCGGATCGTCGTCGTCAGTGCATCGGGATCGTACGTCCAATCTGTGGTCTCCGTTCCGTCTATCGCCACCTGCCTGGGCCTGCTGCTTCCCTCCAGGCGCACCTCGTATCCGCGCTGCGCGGGCAATGCGTCGCATCGCCCTTCGGCCGGCGCAATCTCGACCACCCAGGCGTCTTCCCTCGTCCACGTCTGGATCTCTGTCCACTCACATTGTCCTTCTTTGTACGCCTCGGTAGTGCCAGCGTCCTCGTACAGCCGGAAGCGGCCCGCGCTTCCGGGAAACACGGAAAGGATCAACTGGTCTCGCGGGATCGCGTCCGTGCGGTCCACCAGCGGTGCGAGCGGCAGGATCGCGCCTTCTTTCACCAGCATCGGGACGCGGTACAGGTCGCCGACGAGACGCACCCAGCGGGGACCGGTAAATGCCTCTTTGGTGGTATAGTCAATCCACGTACCCTCGGGCACCCACACGTCGGCAGCCGCCATCCCGGTCTGGGGGTCGGCGGGGTGAACGATAGGAGCGGCAATCATCTGAGCGCCAAAATAGTACTGGTAGCGGGCCACGTAGGCGGCCTCCTCCTCGGGGTACTCGTAGTACATCGGGCGGCAGAGCGAGAGCCCCGTGTCGGAGGCCACGCGGGCCATGGTATACGTGTAGGGCACGAGCTGGTAGCGCAGGTGAAAGGCAGCCTTGGTAGCCCGGTATACGTCGTCGGGATATTTCCAGGGCCGCCGCTCGGCGCGCGGGTCCTTGGTCGAATGCAAGCGCAGGCACGGGCTCAGCGCGCCAAACTGCGCCCACCGCGCATACAGCTCAGGTTCGGTCGCGCCCCCCATGTGGCCGCCGACGTCGTGGCTCCACCAGCCATAGGCGACGTTGGACGCCGTGGCGGTAAAGTAGGGCTGAAACTGGAGCGCCGGCCAGCCCACGTAGGTGTCGCCCGAAAAGCCGATGTGATAGCGATGGTTGCCCAAGCCACCCCAGCGGCTGTACAGCATCGGCCGTCGCCCGCGCCGGGTCGAATCGTGAAAGTGCAGGTGGTTGATCCAGGGCAACGGGTCGAGGCCCTCGATCTCCGAAGATTCGCCCTGCTGCCAGTCCATCCACCAAAAGTCCACGCCATCGTCCTCCATCGGGTGGTGCAGCAGCTCAAAGTAGTGTTTGACGAACTTTTTGTCGGTGATGCGAAAGGGGATGGCCTCGCCCGTGGCCGGGTCTACGCCCATCGCCTCGGCAAAGCGGGGATAGATTTCCTCGAACGACTGCACGCCCTGGGCCGGGTGCAGGTTGAGCGTCACGCGCAAGCCTCTGTCGTGGACCCACTTGAGGAAGGCAGGCGGGTCGGGGAAAAGCTCGCGGTTCCAGGTGTAGCCGGTCCAGGCGTCGGGCGTGTGCCAGTCCATGTCCACGACCAGCACGTCCAGCGGTAGATCGTGCCGCTCAAAGTCGAGCGCCAGGTCCTGGAGGTCCTGCGCGCTGTAGGCCCAGAAACGCGACCACCAGGCTCCCAGCACGAAGCGCGGGAGCAGAGGGATTGGCCCGCCGAAATGGGTGTACTCGGCCAGTGCGCGCTTGTAGGCGTGGCCGTAGCCGAAAAAGTACCAGTCCTGCACCTCGTGGTCGGGACGCGGCGCGACCCAGCCGTCGTCGAGGTTGAAGACGACCGAGCGGCTGTCGTCGAACAGGGCCCAGCCCGCGCGGGAGAGGAGACCCTCTTCCAGCGCCGCGTCGCCCTCGCACTGGTCGAGCGTGCGCCGCGTGCCGCACAGGTTGAACGGGTTGGGCATCCCTGGCGTCCAGGTCTGGGGTTTGCCGTTGAGGTCGAACGTGATGGAGAGATTGTCAGCGGTGAATTTGCCGCTGTCCTGTGTGTAGCGCAGCGCCAACATACCGGTATCTATCGTCAATACGCCCCCATCCACCCGCGCTGTAAAGCGTGGCGGTGTCGGCGTATAGCGCGTGGGGAAGGCATACGTGCCACGTTCCTCGAACGCGCCCGTTGCGGACCACTCCAGGCGGAGCAGGCGGGGAGTCAGCACAGTGAAGCGGGCGTGGCCGCTCACCACGACGCTATCCGGGTTGGCGACCGGCTCGCCTCGGAAACGGACGCGGTCGAAAAGGTCGGATGGGGGTTGGGGATTTACCATAGAGTTACTCCGCAACGATGGAATCTTGATCAGGCTCGACTTCATCAACCCAAACTTCAAATATACCAGTTTCGTCATCCTCTGGGTGTATATGCTTGCGCAAGAACTGCTCTCGCTCCACAGCAAATTGCACATCGCTATAGGCTTCAGCCCCGACAGGAATACCCCTGTAAACCTCCACAACAACCCATAATGGTCCTATCTGTTTCTGTAGCATAATCTGCTCCATTCCGCTATCTAACTTTGATTCTATTATACCATCCGAACACATTGACATACTCAAGGAAGGTACAAAGTTCGCTTAACCCGCTCACTCGGAACGTTGGCCGGTTTAACTGCCGTACAAAGAGAGCGCGTCTGGTATCATTGGCAACAATGCTAAACCTCGGACGAAGGCCAGGAGCCACCAAGTGAATGTCGTTAAACCGCAACAGACCAGAGTAGATAGGAGTTGAATGCTCTACTTCAAACAAGGCTCTGGGCTCACTTGAACCTTTCTGAATCCAAATCACATCTACTTCTTGCAGAATACTGCTGACTCCTTCGAATCCAAATGGGAGCAAGTCCCTACAATTGAAGCGGTCTGTGAGTGACCAATCCAATTTAGCACGGTCACTTTCTGGAACCCAGATATCGTAATCTTTAGCTATTCCAATCGCTCCGAGGAATGTTTGCATCTGCGAATGTGAGAATTCTGGCACTATTCCCAGGCTGGCCGAATCGATCAAGGCCTCCAGTTCACTCCAACCGAAGTGCCCTTCAACATTGAATCGTCCCGCTTTTGCAATGTAAAGCTCAGTACCATCGTCTTGCAGGTAAACTTGTACCTTGTATTGGCCATCGCCGGCTGGAGATATAGATTGGAATACGTCTTCGTATTCCGAAAACGGCACTAATAAGGGCTCAGTTTGATCATCCCACAGGAAGCAGATCAGAGACGGGTGCCCTTCCAAGTTTTGTAGGTCTTCTTGTCTCAACCCATAAAATGTTCGATGCCCCCCGTGAACTTTGGAGTAGCGAATGTAGACCCTGGCCGCACCATCCCCTATCTCATATAGAGACTGGGTTCGATCCAACTTATGCAAACGGCCATAACGCTCAGTCAACGCCCCGAGAAAGGCTCTCTTGGCCTCGCTTGCCATAGCAACCTCCCTGTTTTGACAAACTCAATCAGGAACGCATGGAGTAACCCCGTAGATTATCTACAGCGATTGCCTGCTATATGCCGATCAAGAGAATTTCTCCTGACCCAGAATCAGTAGACAAAACGTACGTGTATTGACCAAAATGCTCGACATGCACGTCGCGCTTGTACCATTTGAGTAAAGACACCAGGTCCGATTGGGAAGGTATGCCGTCGCTCCGATAAGAGACGACCAGGATGCTCTCGCGGAACCTGTGAAACAGCCGGTCAAAGGCCGCACAAATTCGTTTCTTATCCGTCCACTCATTTGGCTGCGGTTTCAGGCGGCGGTGTTTCGACCTTCGATCTATGTGCTGCCCCCACTCGTCGTACATCGTCAGGCCTTCCAGGAAGTGATAAAACCCCCGGTAGTCAACCGCCACACCGCGCCCCGATATGTAGGGAGGATCTATATACACGAGATCGTATGCCCCAGGCACGTCAACCGCGTCACAGTTCAGCGCACGATTCGCCTGGCCATTGTCAAAGACAGCCCGGTTCGCTTCCTCGACGAAGGTGCAGAACCACTCGTCGAAAGGTCTGTCCCAGGAAGCCTTATTGCCGAATGAACGCTCAACTTCGGCAAACCGTATGTAGAGGTTCTTGCGATGGAACAGGTTAAAAGGCCGCTTGACGATGCACGCCTGGCACAGCGCGAAGAACGCCAGCGCGAACTTGTACGGATCAGCAAGTTGGCGGACGTTGGTGATCGTCTGATCAATCCAGGCATTTTCTTCACCGGTGAAGTAGACGTCGGAAAAAGTGTCCTGCACAAAACGAGGGTATGTGACCTCCGGGTGCCTTTGAAGAAGCCAGTTCAATTCGTCTACACTGAGATGGACCCGAGCATTTTCGATGAGGGCCAGGCCAACGTAATAATTGAAGCGGAGCAGATCATTATACGTCACGGCCTTGCCTTCCTGCTTCAGACGGTAGGCAACTGCGCCCGTACCGCCAAAGGCGTCCAGGCAAGTAACAAAATCCAGGCTCGCGACCTGCTCCCAGATCCAGTCCACGAGTTTGGCTTTGCTGCCCTGATAGCGGGTGGAGGGAAATCCGGCAACCAGATTGGGGAAAAGCGCCTGCTGATAGGCGATGGCCCTTTGCATCTGTGGTCCCTTCTTGTCATGCTATATAGCCCATAATTATACTCAGCCAGCGCCATAGGTCAACCGCGCGACGGGGGGAACGTCTCGGTCACGGGCAGAGGGATATAGGCCATCCGGCGACCCTGGCGCGGACTGTGGTCCGCGCCGAGCGTGCCTGCTATGGCCCTACCTGGGCGATGACGGCGCCGCCTGCAAGCACCTGCACGCCCCAGTCGCCGCCGCTGGAGGCCGGACCGCCCGTAGCTTGAAAAGGCTGTCCTGGCGCGATGAACACATCCCACCGCTGCACCTCCGCCCCACCCCGCCGCAGCACGACCGTGCCGTTCAGCGCCCGGGTCATCATCACCGCTACCCCGGCGCTATCGCCGGAGGGGGTGAGCCGGATAGCGGCCTCCTCGTTGGCCCAGTTGTAGCCGCCCATGCCGCTCACCGGGTACCAACGCTCCGTCCAGGCTACGCTCGCGCCCGGCTGGAGCGTCCAATAGTCCCAGAAGGTCGGCGTCAGTCCGCCCCACAACTCAAAGTAGCGGCTGCCGTCGTCGGTCCACTCGGCGGAAGGGAGATCGCCCAGGCAGAAGAGCTTGACACCTGTCGCGACGGTATGCGGGAAGACGCGCGCCACGCCCTGCTCGCTCCCCAGGTCATAAGCGCCGGCGAAACCTGCCTGCGTCGGATGGGCGAAGATGCCCAGGGGCCGGTGCCACTCGCTGTAGCGGCTAAAATCCCGTCCATTGTGCACCGGCCACGCCATCCGCCCACCCGGGCCGGGCAGGCTGCCGTCACTGGTAGAGTGGACGGTGACTGCGTCGTCGGGCAGAATGAAGGTCAAATCGGGCGAGGGAGCGTTATCATCGGAAAGCGCCAGCATGGCGTTGGCCCAGAACTGGTAGCGCTGTGGCGAGCCGGAGGGATTGGCGATGCGCGGGACGGCCGTAAAATAACTGTGCTCAGCGTCCAGCCGGATCGTGACCTCGACGGTCAGGCCGGTACGGTCATCGGTGTCCCACACACACACGCCGTTCCACAGCAGTTGGTACTGCCAGGGCCGGTACTCGTTCAGTCCGTGCTCTTCGGTGGGAAAGGCCCACTCCATCCCGCCAGTAGCCAGCCACCAACCCCGAGACCCCCAATGGGTGGGCTTGATGACCGGGTTGGCGTAAAAGAGCTGGCGGCCGGTCGTGCGGTCGGTCCAGCGCAAGATGCGCCCGCCCAACTCTGGCACGACGACCAGTTGCACGTAACCGTTCTGGATAAAGACGGCGCGATAGGTACGGGGAGCAGGGCCGCTGACCGCGTCGAAGTTGAGGCGTGGGTAGGGGTAGATGGGATCGTCAGGAGCGGTGGGCACCACCGCCGCGTGCCAGCCGTAGGTATTGAGCACGATGTCCTGCTCCCAGGCGGCGAGGCCAGGCAGCGGAGCCGGTTCCGGCGTGCGGGTCGCCGGTGGCTGGTCGCCAGCGGGCGTGGGGGTAGCAGCCGCCGGAGGTCGGCTGCTGGTCGGGGAGGCCTCTGGCGTGCTGGTGGCGGGCTGCGGGCCACCCGTGGGTGTGAGAGTGGTCACCGCCGGAGGTCGCGTGCTGGTGGCGGTGGCTGCTGGTGTACTGGAGGTCAGTGGCTGGGTACGAGTGAGCGTGGGGGTGCCGACCTCAGCCATAGCAGTCGCTTCAGCGGTGCCAGGCCAGGCGGCCGGAGGAACAGAAGTGGCCTGGCTACACGCGGTGACGAGCAGCCATAGCACAACAATACGTGGGAGATTCTTCGCTACGCTCAGAATGACGACCTGTGCTCAGAATGACGACCTGTGCTCAGAATGACGACCTGCACTCAGAATGACGACCTGTGCTCAGAATGACGACCTGCGCTCAGAATGACGACCGAATCGTTGTACTATGATGGGGTCGGGGCCTGGACCGGCTTCAGGGCCGCCTCAATTTCGTCTATCAGCTCCCCAATCGAGAAAGGCTTGGGGAGGAAACTCATCGCTCCCAGAGCGATGAGACGCTTGCGCTCTTGCTCTGCATTCACTGCGTGAGCCGAGATGGCGATGATGGGAATCGTCTGTGTCACGGCATTGCGCTTCAAATGGGTCACGGCCTCGTATCCGTCCATCCCCGGCAGGCGCAGGTCCAGCAGGATCAGGTCGGGCCGATGACGGCGAGTCATCGCCAACGCTTCGTAGCCATCGGCAGCTACCAGGGGGGTAAAGCCGATTTGACGCACCGCGGCTGAGAGCATAGCAACTGTATCCTCGTCGTCGTCCACGATGAGGATACGGCCCTGCCAGGTCAGGGCTTTCTCGACACTGCGCAGCAAGTCCTCGCCAGCCACAGGTTTGGTCAGATAATCCACAATCCCCAGGCTCCAGGCGCTCCCATCGTCGGGCACGATCGTCATCACGATGACGGGTATGTCGGACGTGGTCAGATTTGCCTTTAAAGCACGGAGCACTTCCATTCCATCCAGGTCGGGGAGGAGCAGGTCCAGGATAATCAGATCGGGTTTTTCTTCCTCGACTTTGGCAACGACAGAAGGTCCACTCCCCAGGATCGAGACCCGATATCCGCCATTCTCCAGTTGCATCTTGATGAGCTTGGCAATGTCCGGCTCGTCTTCTACGATCAGGATCGTCCGTGTACGGGCCATCAAGCGCGGTGGAATTCTGCGGCCTTCCTGTTCTGCGTGCACAGGCGCGGGCAGGATAAAGGTAAAGGTACTCCCTTTGCCCTCTTCACTCTCGACCCACACCCGTCCGCCATGCATTTCCACAAACATCCTGGCAATGGACAGGCCCAGGCCACTCCCGCTGATCTCCTGAACCAGCGGATTGTTGGCCCGGTAAAACCTCTCAAAGATACACCCCAGGTCTTCGGGAGAGATGCCGATGCCTGTGTCTCGCACGTCCACGCGCACAGCCCCTTCGACAGGATAGGCCCGCACTTCGACCTCTCCTCCCTGGAGAGTATAGCGGATGGCATTAGCGACCAGGTTTGTGAGCACCTGATTCAGCCGGTTGCGGTCGCCCATAATATCGGGCAACCCTCCAACCACCTCGTAGGTGAGCTTCTGACGCTTGGACCTGGCCTGGCCCGCCAACGCATTCACCACGTCGGCAATCACGTCACCGATCTGCACCGGCCGGGGTTCGAAGCGGATCCGGCCGGTCTCCACCCGCGAGATGTCGAGCAAATCGTTGATCAAAGCAGTCAGCCGATCTGCGTTGTTCTTGATGATACCCAGGAACCGCCCCTGCTCGGCGTTGATGGAACCGACAGAGCCCGCATAGAGAAGATCGGTGTACCCCTTGATGGCCGTCATCGGGGTGCGGAGCTCATGGGAGACCGTGGATACAAACTCACTCTTGGCCCGATCTGCCTCTACTTCCTTGGTAATGTCCCGCAGGACAGTCACCACCCCGAGAAAATCGCCTCGCTGGGTCAGGACGGGGGACAGATGGGCGTGAACAGTGCGCCTGTCAATTTCCAGCGTCATCTTGAAGGCATTATGTACCTCTGAAGCAGGAGCTCCTAGAAGCGCCTCCATAGCCGCGACCGCCTCATCTCTGCCTCGCTCGCTAAAGACAGAAAAGAGGCCTTGAAAATCCTGGCCCACCAATTGCTCGGCAGATTTGTCCAGGATGCGTTCTGCCGCCGGATTGATCAGGATCGTCTGTCCTTCAGCGTTGTTCACGACGACACCATCAGCAATGGACGTGAGAATGGCCTGGCTCTTGGTACTCTCTTCTTGCTGATGACGGAGCATGCGACCCAACTCCAGCGCCTGCTCGGTGACGAGACGATAGACTTCGGCGTTGCCGATGACCGTGGCAATCTGGCTGAGAACGGCGCGAAAGAGTCGGACACGCTGCGGGTTAAAAATCCCCTGCTGAGAACTGGCTACAACCAGGAGGCCAATGAATTCTCCATTCGCGACCAGCGGAGCCGCCATCAAGGAGTGCATACCTGAGCCAGCCAGCGTTTCTACCCACGCTTCTGTCTGCTCGGCCTGTAGATCGTTCAGCACCACTAGCGGATCAGCCTGTCCTAACTGCCACGCTGAGGGGAGTACGGTTGTAGCAATGCCTTCACTACTCCAATTGATCGCCGTCTCAGGCACAATCCGTCTGGTCTCACGATCTACCAGAAAGACCGCTCCCATCTCCGCATTGATCGCGGTCGCCACCGCCGCCAGCGTCCTGTGCAGCATCCGGCTCAAGTCCAGGCTCGCGGTCAGCTCCCGAGTGATTTCGTAGAGCGTCTCCTGTTGAGATTTCTCGACGGTCAGTCGCTCCACCCGACTGGCAAAATAGTGGGCCAGCGCTGAGATCAGAGCATCTACGCGACCGTTGACCCGCCCCCGATCTGCCTCCGCTGGCAGCAGGTCCCGGACGGTCTGGGAAAGGCCTTCGGCGATAGCGAGTAACTCGGAGGGAGTGGCATCGCGCTCTCTCATCTCTCGAGCAGCCCATTGCCGGGTCCCCGCCACGGCCGGCTCAGCCTGGTCTGCCAGGAGAATCTCAAGCAGAGAGCACCAACAAGCGAGGCGTTCGCCCGCAGGAAGAACCACATAGGCTGGCAGGTCCCGAACCACTGCCAGCCACTGCTTCTCGACCTCTGTTCTGTGCTTACACAGCCATGTACCGAAATTCCAGCGCATATCACTCCCCGCCACATTGGCCAGGTTTCTACGCTGTCCATTGTATCCTAACTGCTGGGATAAGGGGTTACAGGTTTGTTACGGTTGGGTAACGGGTCCCGCGTCCTGGTCGGGGGCAACCCCTTCTTCAGATGCACTCCTGGGACGCCGTAGCAAACGCCCGTACCATCGGCGTAACTGGCGGGGTGTCAACTGTTTGCCGCTCTCAAAATAGAGCATGGCCACCCGTCCTATGGCCCACGTACCCAATCCAGTCACGGCAGCGCCGACCAGCCACCCCGGCCCCGGCACGAATTTGCCCAGTTGGGCGGCCAGGTAACGCAGCGCAACGCTCCCTGCAATCGTGGTCAACAACTCGCGCGCGTGGCGCACACTCAATGACTCGCCATATATGGCAGCGATGCGCAGTACCAGGCGCACCTGCGCGGCTAATAGCAATGGAATATCGAGCACGGGAACCGGTTCAGCCGCGATGATCGCATTGAGCCCGGCCGCACTGCCGATGATGCGGTGACAGAGTTGGCGGCGGTAGGCCGGCAGCTCCCGCCCCAATGCCACCGCCATCCACGGATGAGATTCGACGATCGCTGGAATGAGCCGTTCGGCCACTCCGGCGCCGGTCTTGGCCGAGATAGGGACTACGGTCGTCCCCAGCTTGCGCTCGATGTCATCCAACACCTCGGAAAGGTCGCGCTTGATCAGGTCAGCCTTGTTCAGTGCGACGATCAATGGCACACGAGCCGCACGCAGCGACTCGTAGAGCTCATAGTCCGATTGGTGCAGCCCCGACGCTCCATCTAGCACCAACACGGCCACGTCGGCTTCCTCGGCGGCCGATTGAGCGACGGTCGCCCGGTCCACCCCACCCACTTCGCCAAAGCCCGGCGTATCTATCATGATGAAGGGACCGACCTCCTCCGTCACGAGCCCCTTGGTCGTGCCAGGCACAGCCTTGACGGCCGAGACCTTGCGCCCTTTGATCAGGTTAAAGAGGGTGGACTTGCCCGAATTGACTGGACCGACGATGGCGAGGCGGGCGTGCGCCTCTTCTTCAATCTGGAACGAAAGCTTGTCCCAATCCAACGCTTGAAACAGATTGCGGATATCGGCCAGCCGGGTTGGAAGTGATGGCATTGAGGTTAGTGCCTCCCTGGTAATTTGCTGCCAAGTCTAGCACAAGATGAGCAGGAAGGCAAGGGGACAATACCATATTCTAAAGAAAGTTTGTGGAGGAATTATGGAGATTTGATGGAAGAATCGTGAAGAACTTGGGCTTGACAAAACGCACAAATCCATCTACTATCTGCTCAAGAAAGTGAGAGATTCATAGCGGAAATAGAGGTAAGACTGACCCATGAAACGAAACATTAGCGGACGGAGACTGATCCTCATCGTATTCGCACTTGTGGTGCTGGGCCTGGCAGTTTGGCTGATTCCACCAGTGGCAACGCTGGCCAGCCTGAGGCAGGTGGACGACTACCCGCTCTACACAATGCACTACTACGGAAGGTACGAAGGCGCCATATCGCCTGCCGAGGTCGTCGGGCGACTGGGGAGCACGGCCAGGCTGAAACATGAGCCGCCGGAACAACAGCCCGCGTGGGC
>Ga0172363_10001092_pt1 | contig 21640 bp, 15 predicted proteins | sample LakKivs2_kivu2a2_FD_114541 | JGI IMG/M metagenome (GOLD analysis project Ga0172363, IMG submission 114541) | Sediment microbial communities from Lake Kivu, Rwanda - Sediment s2_kivu2a2 | ecosystem: Environmental > Aquatic > Freshwater > Lake > Sediment | place: Rwanda: Western Province, Lake... | reverse complement strand
GTCGGTCACCTCCGCCAAGGCGCTCATGGCGCCCTGCGGGCCGCTGCCCACCAGGACCAGCCGCGTTCCCAGCCGCACCAACCAGACCTGCTGCCGCGGGCCGAGCGTCGCGTGGGCGATGACCTCGATGGGCCCCGCGCGGTGCGCGGGCCGCCCGGCCGGCGTGAACCGCCGCAAGACCGCCCGCGCGATGAAGATCAGCGCCACCACGCCCGCCATCGCCGCCAGCGTGCGCAGCCAGCCGCCCAGGTCGCCTGCGCCGCGCGACTCGCCGATGCGCCGCGACTCGGGCCCCTCCTGGCGCGGCGCCAGCGCGCGCGTGGCCGCCCCGCCCGCCGACGACCTCGCCGCCGGCGAGGCCGGTCCCGCCGCCGGCGCGGCCCCCGTGCCCGGGGCCGCCGACAGCAGCGCCGCCGCCAGCGCGGCAGCTACATGAACTCGCCATCTTCGCGGCCCGCCGGTCATCGCATCGCCTCTTCGGCCCGTTCGGCGGGCACGTAGTCGCCGCCGGCGCCCGCCAGCTCGGTGATCCGCACGCACAGCTTTCCGTCCACCGCGCCGGGCAGCCCGCGGGCGACCAGCGCCCCGTCGGCGTACACGTCCACCGGCGAATCGGCCGACACGTCCAGCTCCACCAGGTCGCCGACTTCCAGCTCGGCGGCCTGCTGGCCGGCCAGCCACGTCCGACCAAGCTCGATCCGCAGGCTCTTGCGCATGTTCAGCTCCGCTCCCCGGCCGATCGCACGGCAGCATGGACGTCGCCGGCCGCGACCGACTCTAGACGCGCCTCGCGCCGGACCTTCGCGGCCGCGAGGCGCCGGCAGAGCCCCTCGGCGGCCTTTCGCCTCGTCGTGGCCGCCAGCAGCGCCTCGCGCCGCTCGCGCAGGGGCGCCTCGCACCGCGCGATGGCGGCTCGCACCTGTGCCGCCCTGCCGCCAAGCTCGCCCATCGCGGCCGCGCACGCCGCCGCGCCCGCCCCGTCGCCCGCCAGCACGAAGCGGCGCAGGGCCGCCTCCTGCGCCCCCCGCAGGCGGTCGATCTCGGCGGCGTCGGCCCGCAGGCGCTCCACGTCCCCTCGTGCCCGCTCGAATGCCCCCCGCGCGGCGGCTTCCTCGCCGCGCCGGATCCGCAGCAGCAGCCGCGCCCGCGTTGCCCGCCGGTCGGTCATCGCGCCTGCCCTCCTGCGCCCGCGCCCTCTGCGGCGGCGATGCGCCCGGCCAGGGCGATCAGCTCCCGCCGCGTCGCCTCGAACGACGCCCGCTCGTCGGGCCGCTGCGAGAGGAAGCGCCGCACCGCCGGCATGGCCTTCACCGCCCGGTCGTGAGCGCCGTTGACGCCGGCCTGGTAGGCCCCCACGGCCAGCAGGTCCTCGATCTCCGCGTGTGCGGCCAGCACCGAGCGAATGGTGCGGGCCGCGGCCAGGTGCTCCGGTGCGGCCACGTCCGCCGCGACGCGGCTGACGCTGCCCAGCGCGTCGACGGCGGGCCAGTGCCCGCCGTCAGCCAGCGTCCGCGAGAGGTGCACGTGCCCGTCGGTGACGGCGCGGACGCAGTCGCTGATAGGCTCGGCCAGGTCGTCGCCCTCGGCCAGCACGGAGTAGAAGCCGGTGATGGACCCGCCGCCGACCGGCCCGCATCGCTCCAGCAGCTCCGGCAGGAGGGCGAAGACGCTGGGCGGGAAGCCCTTCGTGGCGGGCGGCTCGCCGGCGGCCAGGCCGATCTGCCGCTGCGCCGTCGCCAGGCGCGTCAGCGAGTCCATCACCAGCAGGACGTTGCGCCCGCGGTCGCGGAAGTGTTCGGCGACGGCCGCGGCCACCGCCGCGCCCTGCACGCGCAGCACCGGAGGCTCGTCGCTGGTCGAGACGACCACCACGGCGCGGCGCAGGCCCTCGGGGCCGAGGTCCTTCTCGATGAAGTCGCGCACCTCGCGTCCCCGCTCGCCGATGAGCGCCACGACGGCCACGTCGGCCGACGTGTGCCGCGCGACCATGCCCAGCAGGACGGTCTTCCCCACGCCGCTGCCGGAGATGACGGCCAGACGCTGCCCGCGTCCCGCCGTCAGCAGGGCGTCGATGGCCCGCACGCCGGTGGGCATGGGCTCGGCGATGCGGCGGCGCGACAGGGCGCCGGTCGGCTCCGGCCAGATGCACCGGCGTGAGTCGGCGTGCAGCTCGCCGGCGCCGTCGATGGGCCGGCCCGTCGCGTCGATCACCCGCCCCAGCAGTCCGTCGCCCACGGCGACGGACTGCTCGGCCCCGCAGGCGACGACGCGGTCGCCGCGGCAGATGCCCCCCGCCGCGCCCAGCGGCATCACCAGCGTCTCGGCGCCGCTGAAGCCCACCACCCGCCCCGTCACCTGGCGGTAGGTGCCCACGATCCGGCACGACGCCCCCACCGGCGCGGGGAAATCGGCCACGCTCACCGCCAGCCCGCGCACCGCGCGCACGCGCCCCGACACGCCCACGGGGCGCACCGTGCGCAGCGTCTGGCGATACGAGGCGTAGGGGCTCACGGCGAAGCTCCTTGTCTGGCCGCCGCCGCGGCCGGCTCGTAGCGCCCGAGCTGCGCCGGCCGGCCCAACAGCGCCTCGGCCACGTTGGCAAGCTGCGTGTCGACCGTGGCGTCGATCTCGCCGAGGCCCCAGGCGAGCTTCACGCCTCCGGGGGCCACCCGCTCGTCGCCCACCACGCGCACCGACGGGGCGCCTTCCATCTCGCCCAGCACGTGCGGCAGGCACGCCTCCAGGCGGGCCGTCTGGCTGGGATGCACGGCCGCGACCACCTCGCCGGGGCCGTCCACGTGGGCCAGGGCCTTGCGGAGGTTGGCCTCGGCGGCGGCGGGGTCGGCGGCGGCGACGCGCCCGACGATCTTGGCCGCCACCTCCAGGGCGAACTGGAGCATCTCCGCGCGGGCCTGCTCCAGCAGCTTCGCCCGCGAGGCCTGCAGCTCGGCCAGGAGCGACTTGAGCATCGCCGCCGACTCGGCGGTTTCGGCCGCCAGCGCCTCCTTCGCCTGCGCCATGCCCGCCGCCCGCCCCTCGGCGCAGCCGTCCTCGCGGGCGCGGGCCAGGCCGTCGGCGTAGCCCTGCCGCTCGGCCGCCTGGCGGGCGGCGTCGGCCTCGGCGCGCGCCTCGGCTACGGCCCGCGCCGCGTCGCGCCGGGCGTCCAGGATGATCCGGCGCGCCTCGGCGGCGATGTCGGCCAGGCTGAGCACAGCCGAGCCGCCCGCGCCGTTCGCGCCGTCCGCCGCGCCGTCCTGTCGCATGATCCGCGCCATTTCCCGCCGCTTTCAGGCAAGCACTTCTTCGCTCTCGGCCGCCGCGGCCGAGACGTACCGCCCCGCCTCCAGCCGCCGCACCGCCGCCACAACGCGGTCCTGCGCGGCCTCGACGTCGCTCAGCCGCACCGGGCCGATCTCGTCCATCTGCCGCTGCACCTGCCGCGACATCTCCCGCGGCAGGCTGCCCAGCACCTTCGCCCTGACCTCCCCGCCCGCCGTGCGCAGCGCCACCGCCAGCTCCTCGCTCCGCACGGTCTCCATCGCCGCCGACAGCAGCGCCGGCGGAAGCAGCGCCAGGTCCTCGAAGACGAACATGCTGCGGCGGATCTGCTCGGCCAGGGCCGGGTGGCGGCCCTCCAGGCCGTCCAGCACGGCCATCTCCGTCACGTGACCGGCGTGGTGGAGGATGCGAGCGACCTTGCCCGCCCCGCCCGCCGCGGCGCCCGCCCCCGACGCCACCCGCCGCGCCAGCTCGCCTGCCACCTCCGCCGCCACCGCCGGGTCCACCCGCTCCAGCTCCGCGATGCGCCGCGCCACGTCCACCTGCTCGCCGGCCGGAAGCTGCGCCAGCACGCCCGCGGCCACCGCGGCCTCCACGTTCGACAGCACCAGCGCCGTCGTCTGCGAATGCTCGCCCTGCAGCAGGCCCGCAAGCTCCGGCGCGCCCAGCCGGCGCAGGAAGGCCAGCGGATCGCCGGCCTCGGCCTGCTGGGCGGGCGCCGAAGACGGGCCCCTCTGGATTTGCGGCGCGCCCGCTCCGCCGCGCCGCCGCACCGCCGCCGCCACGCCGCAGGCCAGCCCCGCCACCAGCAGCGCCGCCGCCGCCGCCTGCGCAGGTGTGCACCGCGCGGCAGCCGGGGCGGCCGCGAGCGCCGGCGCCGACGGCAGCACGTCCGCCGCCGGCGGCGTGTCATAGTGCCAGGCGACCGCGACGGCGTTGGCGTCGGCCAGTCCGGCCGCCATGGCCGCCGAGCGGCGCACGCGCACCAGTGCCGCTGCGGCGAATCGCTCCAGCGCCGCGTCGTTGGGCTCGCGCCCGGCGTGGGCACAGCGGTAGGCGGCGGCCAGGTAGCTGCGGGGCACGCTCACCGACGCCGACGTGCAACGCGGCGGGGAGCCGTCCGGGGGGCCGACGCCGGCCAGCACGACCGCCTCGCCGGCGTAGCCGACGGCCTGGCGGAGCTTCTCGGCGTAGTAGGCCTCCGCCTGGCGGAGCTTCTCGATGGGGTCGTCCAGCGCGCCGGCGTCGTCGAGGCGCCAGCTCCGCCCCGTCCCGTCCACGATCCGCACGTCCTGGCGGCGCATGCCGGAGATGCTGCCGGCCACCAGGTCGGCAATCGCCGCGGCCAGACGCGACGTCATCCGCTGCCCGGCGGCCAGCGTGACCTTGACGGCCGCCGTCGGGCGCTCCGCCTCGCGCCCCAGCCCGCGGGCGGAGCCCATCTCAAACAGCACGGCCGCGTCGCGCACGGCGGGCAGGCGCTTGATCAGGTCCGACAGGACAGCCATCTTGGCCGCCTGCCAGCGCTTGGCGTTCTGGGCGCTGCTGCGCCACAGGTCGTTCTCGCGGGCGAGCTGGTCGAACGTCAGGTGCCCCTGCTGCGGCAGCAAGCCCTCGCAGGCCAGCAGCACGCGCAGCTCCTCGACGTGCTCGCTGGCGGCCAGCAGGCGCCCGGCCTCCAGGCGGTGCGGAATGCCGTGGGCGCGGGCGACGTCGCGCGCGGCGGCCAGGTCCTGCGCCGCCAGCGGCTCGGAGGCCACCGGCACCATGCTCGGCTGGCCGCGGAATGCCTCCCGCGCCAGCCACAGGGCTCCCGCGGCCGTCAACGCCACCAGCGCCGCCAGCAGCAGCCTTCCGCGAAGGCCCATGCGCCGCGTGTGCAGCCGGACGTGTGCTATCCACCTTTTCGCCGCGTTCATGTTGCCCGGTCCTCCCTGACCGGGGGCTCAACGGCTCGCCGCCGGATTTCCTTTGCGCCCCGCCCGCCGCGCGGGCCTGGGCGCCCTCGCCGCCGGCGCGGCTAGACGCCCGCAACCTGCTCGAAATGCTCGCGAATGTCCTCGAGGCTGCGGCCCTGCGCCTTCATCGCCGTGATGGCGTCGAGCCGCTCGAAGACCGACTCGTCGTAGAGACGGTGGCCCCCCTCCGTCCATGCCGCCTCATGCAGCAGCCCCATGGTCGTGTAGTTGTGCACCGTCTGGCGGCTGAGGGCCGCGTAGGCCACCACCTCGCCGATGCGATAGAGCTTCGGCGGCCTGGGACGCATCGGCCCCGGCAGGCGACCCGTCCTGCCGCCGGCCATCGCGGGAAGCCCCGGCCTGGCGGCCCGGGAAGCGGCGGCGCCGGGCAGTTCGGCAGCGCCGGCGGGCGTGCCTTGCCCGGTTGGCGAGGACTCGCCCGCGCCGCGGTCGCCAGCAGTCTCAGGCAAAGCTGGTACGGCAAAGGGCGACTGGACGGCGAGCGGGGGAATCGCGCGGGCGGGCAAGTGGGCTTGATCGGGATCGCTGATCGGTCGTTGCTGTTGCTCACGTGGCGGCTCGGGCATGGCTGTCGGCTTTTCCTTGTACGTTTTATAAAACGTATATTCCGAGCCCTTCAGACCGCCTGTCAATGCAAATCCGCAGAATCTGAAAAATTTTTCCAGCGCCCACGCCGCCCGCTCCCCCGCCCCCACCTCTGCCGCCCCTTCCGCCTGCCTTCCGCCCGCAGGGCACAGGGCATCGGGCCATTTCGGCGCCGAGGCGCTCACGAAACGGGGCAAGAATGCCTCTCAGGCAGTTTGGGCGTACCCCGGTACGTCCAAGGTCCCGTTCGTCGATTTGGCGCTCGTTTCGCGTGCGCCTGGGACGGCAAACGGGGCACGGCTGCGCCGAGGGTCGCACAGTCGCGGGCGGGATGCCGGAGCGAGGCAACCACCGCGGGCGGTCCGTGCCCTATGGCCGCCGGGGCGCGGCGAGCACAGAGGTTTCTGTCAGCAAAAGACTTATGTGGGGCCAAGCCGGATCCCGAAGCTGCCGTGCCGCGCCGCGGGCGGCACGGCGAACCAACGGGTAAGTACTGCCCTGTTCGCCCGTTATGTCGACGTCCTGCCGGCGTCGAGCGTCCCGGTGGCAGCCGAAGGCCGCCCTGCGAGCTGTCCCGGACCATCGCGGCGTGCGAGTGCCAGTCGCTTCAGCGGCTGGTTCGCTCTCCTGCGCTACTGTCCGCCGCCTCCGTCCCCCCTGCTGTGTGCTGTCCCCTGTCGCCGCTGCCAGGCTCCGCAAGGGCGCTGAGCGTCTCCCTGGCGCAGGCACCGTTCGGCCCGCCGGCGGCGATTGCCTTCAGCATCGCCTCGTTTCGCCGCACCCGCCGGCGCCATCTTTCCATCTCGATGGCCGGGTCGGCGGCCTCCGTGAAACCCAACGTCGGCGAATCCTTGCCGGCCACGCCGGCGCGGTACTCGACCAGCAGCGGGTACAGGCCGGGCGCCAGCCTCACCGGTTTGCCGGGTTTGACCGCCAAACCGGACAGCCAGCATCGCAGGCCCGCCGCCGGCTCCATCTCCACCGTCAGCGACCGGCGGTTGCACAGCACGGCGAAGAACAGGCCCCGGGCCGGCAGGCGCTGGCCGAACAGGGCCTTGCCGGACAGCGCAAATGCCGGCGAGAAGCCGCTGCCCGGCCACCTGCCCACCGGCATGTTGAACGAGAGGCCGTCGGTCTGCCCCCCGGCCGGCACGAGAACCTCGTCGGGCACGGTGCGGAACTCGACGCTCCGCCCGCCGACTGTGACCTTCGTGCCCTCGGTGACAAGCGGGCCGGCCTGTCCGGCCATCGCCGCATACGGGTCGGCCATCGCCTCGTCCGGCAACGGCCAGGCCCCGATCATCCGGCACGGCACGCCGCGAAGCAGCAGCGGCACGACGGGCGTCCTGACGCCCCGCGGCAGCTCGGCCAGCGGGACAGGCACCAGCGGCTGGGGGCCGTGAATGGCCTCTTCGGCGCTGACGGCCACGAACTGGAGATACCACTCCAGCAGCTCGTGGCTCTGGACGATACCGAGGGCCGCCTGGATCATCAGCCCGTAGCGGCCGGCCTTGAGATGCACAGCCGCGCCCGGGGCGACGGGCCGGCCCGCGAGGTACACGGTGATGCGTTTCAACTTCCTGGTGGGAAACTCGGCGCGGTAGAAGCCCGCGCGGCGGCATTCCAGCACGGCGTAGAGGTAGCAGGTCGTCATGTACTTCCGCCCGCTGGCCGAGGCGAAATCCACCCCGCCGGCCAGCCGCGGATTGCCGTACTTCTCGGCCCACGCCCGGCTGATGTTGTGCTCGGGGGCCAGCGGCAGAAATGTCCCCTCGCGCTTGTCGCCCTTTGCGGCGACGTAGGCGACCGCCAGCCCCTCGTACGGCCGCGCCAGGCCCGCCCCGCCCGCCGCGGCGAACACGTCAGTCTGCGCCTCGAGGGCGAACGGGCCGCCGAACAGCCATCGGCCGAGCGTCTTGCCCGACTCCAGCGGCACGACGGGAACGCCCTTTCCCACCGTCAGGTCGGCCGGCGGCTCGAGCGGGCCGGCCTCCCCATGCGCGGGCGGCCCCGGCCTGGGGCCGATCTCCCTCGTCCAGAAGCACTGCTTCAGTGCCGCCAGCTCGCAGTCGCCGTACCGGTCGCCCAGCTCCTCCGGCCGCGCGATGCACACGACCTGGCCCTCGCCGGCCAGGTACATCCGTCGCCCGTCGAAGACCGGAGGCGAGATCGTGGGCAGGCCCGGCTGGTCGCTGGTGATGCGCCGCGGCTGATCTTCGGCCGTCGCGATCGCGATGGCCGGCCGGGCCGGGAAGCCCGGGTAGTTGCCCGGCCGATCGCCCCCCTCGTCGGCGCAGAAGACCAGCCCGCCGGCGATGGCGGGGCTGGCGACGGGTCGCATCGCGTTGATCTGGAGGCAGTATCGCTGGGCGACGGCGCAGCCGGTGGCGGCGTCGCTGGTCTGGAGCCTCATGCTGTTCTGCGGGCCGTGGCTGATCGACGTCGGCTCGGCCAGGTGAGTGAAGAGCAGGCCGTCGTGGAGCACAGGCGTGGGCGGGTAGGCGCCCTGGCAGAAGTACTCCGGCGTGCCTGGCCCGTTGTAGTTGCCGTGGTTGATGTCGTGCTGGCGCTTGCGGATGTCGGCCGGCGAGTCCCACAGCACCCGGCAGCGCACCTGTCCGGCGTCGCCTCGCCAGAAGCGCACGGCCGAGCTGCCGGCGTGGGAGAAGGCGATCCGGCCGTCGACGAGCGGTTCGCAGGCGGCGTCGGGTATCAGCGGGGCACAGCGAGCGATGATCGTCCGCCCGCTGCCGGCGTCGAGCACCTCGCCGGAGCTGAGCAGCACGAGCTGCCCGCCCGGCGGCGGGCCGCCCAGGTCCATCACGGCGAACTGGCCCAGCCAGTCGAGCTTCGGCCGCTGCCAGAGGACCGCGCCGCTGTCGACGTCCAGGGCGATCAGCCCCCCGCCGACGGCGGCGAGAAGGCGCTGGCCGACAATGGCCGGATGCGTCAGCGGGAGCACGCGCGTGGCGATGTAGCCGCCCTCGGTGAACCGCGGCACCTGGGCGGGCACCGCCCGCGCCCAGAGCTGCTTGCCGTCGCGGTCGAAGCACGCCACGGCGCCGCGCGGGTCGTGCGCCCACAGGCGCCTGCCGTCGGCCAGCGCAGTCAGGCAGGAGCGGCCCAGGGCGGCGTGCGGCTTGACCGTCGGCGGCCGGGCCGACGGGTCCCACATCCGCGACGAGAGGGCGAACGACGCGGTGACGGGGGCGGGCGGATAGGCCTCCGCCGCCCCTGCGCCCTCGACCCGGGGCTTCCTGCGCCAGACCTCCGCGCCGCTCGCCGCGTCGAGGCAGACGACCTCGCCGGTGTACGTCGTGACGAACAGCCGCCCGCCCGCGATCACCGGCTCGGCGTCGTCGGTGGCAACCGACTTCTTCCAGCGGATGTTGACGCCCCTGGCGATGTCCCACGCCACCGGCGGCCTGGCGTCCGGGTACCGCCCCGCGCCGTCGCCGCGGCGCCCGCGAATGCCCCGCGCCGCCCGCGCCGAGGCGATCCGCGCGTCGGCCGCCCGCTCGGCGGCCATCGCCGCCGCAACCGCCTCCGCCTGCCGCGGGCCGCCCCCGGACGCCATCCACACCGCCAACGAGCCGAACGACTTCCGGCCGTACTTGAAGACGTGGGCGCCCAGGTTGCCGTTGTTGCCGTCCTCGACGGGCCGGCGCGTGCAGCAGAGCGTCAGGCGGTTCTCGCCGGCCTGAAGGTCCACGACGATGACGGCGACCTGTCCGGGCGTCTGCTGGCGACTGGGACGCCACACCAGCCGGTCGTTCACCCACAGCCGGCCGTCCCAGTTGATCGTGACGGCCAGCCAGACGCGCCGGGCCTTGTCGGCCCGCACTGTCGTCGTGGCGTACCAGGTGACCATGTGGTGGTAGTAGAAGTCGAGCGTCTCGCCGGACACGCCGGTGCCCTTGGAGCCGCCCCAGCGGCCGCGATTCTCCTTCGTGGGCATCAGGCAGTCGCGCGGGATGTACACCTGCCCGTCCGCCGCGTCGCCGCTGCTTCGCCAGGCCCACAGGTGCTCGCCCGGGTCGCCGGTCGCGATCCGCACCGCCTGGCCGAGCTCAAGTGCCGCGCCCCCCGGCCGCAGGGCCGGCGGGATGACGATCTCCGGCAGGTACGGCGGGCCCTCGAACGAGCTGGTCCGCTGGATGAAACCGAAGCACGTCCAGTCGCCCACCAGCCGCCAGTCGGCCCCGCCCCTCGCGTCGGCTTCGGGCAGAAGGCTGCCGCCGCCCGCGGCCGGGGCCATCGGCCGCACCTCGCCGCCGGGGACGAAGTCGCCGTCGGCCGGCTCGCCGATTCCCACGGCCGGGCACTGCCCCGCCTGCCGGTCGGCCAGGGCCGTCTGGGCCGCCCGAACCAGCCCCGCGGCGTACTCGGCGGCCCCCGCCGCGTCCGCCAGCACCTCGTGCATGTGCGGCGGGGCCTTGGGCGGCACGTCGCGCTTGGCCGCCTTGCGATAGAAGGCCACGTTGGCCGGGTAGTACCTGTACCGGTCGTCCAGGCCGAGGCGAACCGCCCGCAAAGCCTCGCCCGGCGGCAGCGGGTATTCCCGCATCGCCCAGTCCAGGGCCGCCACCTGCTCGTAGAGCTCCACCATCTGCGGCAGGCCGGCCCCGGCCGGGGCGGCCAGTCGCACCTCCTCGCCCGGCGCCGGCGCCACGCCGGCCAGGACGTCCCTCGTCCATCGCCCCTCCGGGCCGTCGGTCGTGTACGTGCCGCGGAAGGCGCGGTACAGCGTGCCGCTGGCCGCACCCTCACTGGTGCCGGCCGCGCCGGCGATAGTGCAGGTGCCGACAAAGCCGCCGACGTCGGCCTCCGGCAGGGCCGCCCGCAGCCGGCAGACCCGCTGTGAGGGGCCCGCACCGAGGGCGAAGGCCGCTTCCAGTGTCCTGTCCTTCAGCGACCAATCCGTCAACCACAGCCGCGTCTCCGGCCCGCGCCCTGGCAGCTTGCCGGGCACGATGGCCCAGCCGCGAAGGATCCGCCCGTCGTCGATCCAGGCGTGGAGGTCCACGTCGGGAATCGACGTGCCGACGACGGCCTCGGTCGAAGCTGGACGTTCGCGTAGGAAGTCAACGCCTCCGTCATGTCCAGCAGCACGTCGAGGGGCGGCGCCTGGGCGGCATCCGCCGCCGCCCGCCGGGCCAGCATGGCCGACATCGCCCCGCGCATCTCCGCCAGCCGTTTCGCCGCCTCGCCCAGCTCCCGTCCGCCGCGGTCGGCGGCAGCGCCTGCCGGCCGGGTGGCCGGCGCCGCCGCCTTCGCCCGCGCCGCCCCGGCGGCGTCCATCGTCCACGAGGCAATCGCCGGCACAACGGCCAGCAGGCATGCGACGTGCTTCATCGGCGGTCTCCTGGAAGCGGGCGAATCCGCCACGGCCGCTTCGCCCCTGATTGAACACGAAATGCCCGCGGCCGGCCACGCCCGCACCGGAAAGGCCAGATCGGACGACGTTGGCGCCGGACAGGTTCGGGCGGGGCGCGCCGCCGGGGGCGATTCGCGAGCGGCTCGATGTTGAGCCGGGCGAGTGGCGGCGCGGCGCGGTATGCTTCCGCGTTCCCGGCGGCGGGCGGGCGTTCGGGAAGACAAGGAGCGACCATGCGGATCATCGACCTTGGCGGGCAGTGGACCGTTCGGCGCGCAAGCGCGCGCGGGAGCATCCCGGCCGAGGTGCCGGGGTGCATCCACAGCGACCTGCTGGCGGCGGGGAGAATCCCCGACCCGTTCTGGCGCGACAACGAGCGGAAGCAGATGTGGATCGGCGAGGCCGACTGGGTCTACCGGCGCGACTTCGAGGTGCCCGCGGAGACGCTCGCCTGCCGGCGCGTGCTGCTGCGCTGCGAAGGGCTGGACACGCTGGCGACGGTGCGGATCAACGGGCACCTGGCCGGGCGGGCGGACAACATGTTCCGCACGTGGGAGTTCGACGTGCGGCGGCTCCTGCGGGCGGGGGCCAACAGCATCGAGGTGCGTTTCGCCTCGGCGGTGCGGTACATCCAGCGGCGCCGCCGGCGGCGACAGATGCTGGAGATCGGCGCCGGCGACCACAAGCTTGCCGGCCTGAGCTGGATCCGCAAGGAGCAGTGCAACTTCGGCTGGGACTGGGGCCCCATCTGCGTGACGTGCGGGATATGGAAGCCCATGCGGCTCGTCGCGTTCGACGCGGCCCGGCTGAGCGACGTGCAGGTGCTCCAGGACCATTCTCGCAAGGGGCGCGTGGGGCTGACGGTGCGCGTCGCGGCCGAGACCGTCGGCGCCGCAAAGCTCGCCGCCCGCGTTGTTGTGGAGCGGTGCGGCAACGTTGTGGCCGAGGCGGCCGTGCCCCTGCGCCGCGGGCGCGGCAGCGCGAGGCTGGAGGTGCGGCGGCCGGAGCTGTGGTGGCCGGCGGGGATGGGCGACCAGCCGCTGTACGACGTGCGCGTGGAGCTGCTGGACGGCGGCGGGGCGGCCATCGACGGCTGGCGGCGGCGGGTTGGCCTGCGGACGCTTCGGCTGGTGCGGCGGCTGGATCGCTGGGGCGAGAGCTTTCGCTTCGAGGCCAACGGCGTGCCGTTCTTCGCCAAGGGGGCCAACTGGATTCCGCCGGAGGTGTTCGTCACGCGCGTGACGCGCCAGCAGCAGGAGTACCTGCTGACCAGCGCCGTCGAGGCGCACATGAACATGTTTCGCGTGTGGGGCGGCGGCATCTACGAAAGCGACGCCTTCTACGACCTCTGCGACGAGATGGGCATCTGCGTCTGGCAGGAGTTCGGCTTCGCGTGCGCGGCCTACCCGGCCTTCGAGCCGGCGTTCCTCGACAACGTGCGGGCCGAGGCGGAGGACAACGTCCGCCGCGTGCGCCACCACGCCTGCCTGGCGATGTACTGCGGCAACAACGAGCTGGAGCAGCTCCGCTGCGCCGACGAGACGGGCAGCGGCGGGCGGATGACCTGGGCCGACTACAAGCGGCTCTTCGACGAGCTGCTGCCCGGCGTGGTGAAGCGGCTGGACGAGCAGCGCGACTACTGGCCGTCCAGCGAGCACTCCCCTTGCGGCGACCGCAACAACAGCAACAACCCCGACTGCGGCGACGGGCACCTGTGGGGCGTGTGGTTCGGACGCAAGCCCTTCGAGTGGTTCCGCGGCCAGTTCCACCGCTTCTGCAGCGAGTTCGGCTTCCAGAGCTTCCCGCAGCCGCGGACGATCGAGGGCTTCACGCTGCCGCAAGACCGCAACGTCAGCAGCCGCATCATGGAACTCCACCAGCGCAGCCCCATCGGCAACGCCACGATCATCGAGTACATGCTGAGCTGGTTCCGCATGCCGGCGGGCTTCGAGCAGACGGTGTGGCTCAGCCAGCTCCAGCAGGGTCTGGCCATCCGCTACGCCGTGGAGCACTGGCGGCGCAACATGCCCCGCTGCATGGGGGCGCTGTACTGGCAGCTCGACGACTGCTGGCCGGCGGCGAGCTGGTCCAGCATCGACTCGCGCGGGCGGTGGAAGGCCCTGCACTACATGGCCCGGCGGTTCAACGCCCCCCTGCTGGTCAGCGGCGTGGAGGACCCGGCCCGCGCGGCCGTCGACGTGCACGTCACCAGCGACCTGCTGCGCCCGGGGGACGCGACGCTTCGCTGGACCGTCACCACGGTGGCCGGGCGAACGGTGGCGCGGGGCAGCCGGCCCGTGAAGCTGCCCGCCAACGCCAGCCGCAAGGTCCACGCGCTGCGGCTGGGCGGGCCGGCCCAGCGCCACGGCCTGGGCGGGCTGCTGGTGTGGCTGGAGCTGGAGGCCGGCGGGCGCGTCGTCAGCGACGCGCTGGTGACGTTCGTGCGCCCCAAGCACATGGACCTGCCGGATGCGGACATCGGCGTGAAGGTCGCCGCGCGGCGCGACGGCGGGTTCGCGGTGCGGCTGCGCGCCCGCCGCCCGGCGCTATGGGCCTGGCTGGAGCTGGACGGCGCCGACGCCGAGTACGACGACAACTTCGTGTGCCTGCGGCCGGGGCGCGGCGCGGAGATCGTCGTCCGCCCGCACGCGGCGATGTTGGCGGCGGAGTTCCGCGACAGGCTCCGCGTGCGGAGCATCGTGGACACGTACTGATGGAGGCCGCGGCGATGCAGGATACGGAGCGGCGAGGCGACGGCGAGCGGCGGGGCCTGGCGAATGCCGGCAGCGGCGCGTGCACGGGGCACCAGCCGCCGGAGCCGCCGGGGCGTGGCGGCCCGCGGATCGGCCCTGCCGGGGCGCACGTCATAATGTTTCGCCCGCACATGCGCGACATCCCGCGGGCGGAGTTTCCGGGCGGCTACGGCATCCGACCGATGACGCTGGACGACATCGGCCTGTGGACGGACATCGAGCGCGACGCCGAGCCGTGGTTCCCCATCGGCAGCGACGAATTCCGGCACGTTTTCGGGGACGATCTGGCGGCCGTCGGGCGGCGATGCTTCATCATCACCGACTCGCGGAGCCTGGGCGTGGGGACGGTCAGCGCCTGGTACGACCGCGAGTACCGCGGCGGGCAGTGGGGGCGGATTCACTGGCTCGCGGTGCGCCCCGCCCACCAGCGGAAGGGCCTGGCGCGGGCCGGCCTGGCGCTGGCCATGCGGAAGCTGGCGCAGTGGCACGACCGCGCCATGCTGGCCACGCAGACCAGGCGCGAGGGGGCGATCCGCCTGTACCTGGACTTCGGTTTCGTGCCGGACCTGGCCGACAGCGGCGCCCGCGCCGCCTGGGGCGAGCTGGCCGGGCGCATGCGTCACCCGGCACTCGATGCGGCGATGGCGGAGTGAAGCGGGGCGGGGCGCGGCGCCGCTTGGCGCCGGGCGACTGCACAGAAGAAGCGCCGAAAGGCAAGCCGGCGAGCAGGCGGGGACACGCGGCGATGGCTGCCCCAATCGCAGAGGGAGGTCCCGCAATGCTAACCCACTTTGACCCTCTGGGCGGGCAGGGACACAGCCTCGATGGAATCGAGGTCCAACTTCTGTGAGGCGTGCTCGATGTCGATCCCTACGATGTTCCCGTCCTTGTCGAGGTCGATCACCACCCCGTTAGCAGCTTCGACGGAATCGACGCTGGAGGCGTCCTTGAAGTCGATGTACAGCGAATCGCTCTTCGGGTCATATTGCAGCTTCATCAGTCAAGTCTCCCGCGACCGCACCTGGACAGCGGGGAGGATCAACGCGTTGGCACAGTGTCGGGGCTGGCAATCGCCTGCGCCTTGGCGGCGGCGGCGACAGTGTGGAACAGTTCGGCCAGCTCGGCGGCGTCGGGCCGGCCCGTCTCATCCAGCACCAGCAGCTCCAGCCACTGCGTCATGCTGTCGCCGATGGGACGGACGGCGTGGAGGAACAGGGCCGACACCCACCCGCGCTTCGCGTCGGGGTACGTGATCGAGCCGCACTTCAGCTTCCAGTCGCGCCCGCCCGCCTTCACCGCCCCCGCGTGGTAGACCTGGTAGAGCAGCCCGCGCTCGACGGTCTGTTTTTCCTCGGCCGCCACGATGTCGCCGAAGGGCTTGAACGACCTGCGGGCGTCGAGGCGGACGTAGATGGGCCAGGTGGCATGCTCGACGCGCAGCTCGGTGATGGGCAGCCCGGCCGCGTCGAAACGCTCCTCGCGGGCCGAGCGCAGATACCCGCGCGGCGCCGCCAGCGTCAGGCGGAACTCCTTGCCGTCCTTGGTGAACGTGTTGGGGTCGGCCGCTGCCTTCGCCTCGGTGAGGGCCTTGGGCATCGCGGCGACGGCGCCGGCGAACATCTTCGCCACGGCGGCCGCCTGCGGGTCGGCCAGCGGCGCCGGCTGCCGCCCGGCGAGCACCTCGTCGAGCCACGGCCCCAGCTCCTTCGGCGGCGGCTGGTAATGCTCGGCCGGCCCGAGCACCGGGACGATGGAGATGCTCGCCCCGTCGGCCTGCCGCTTGGCCCGCACCTGGCGCCAGTATTTCAGCCCGTCGCCGTGCGTGATGTGGTTGACGACGAAGTACGGGCACGTGCGGGCCGTGGCGGCGGGCGGATAGAACCACTCGTACCGCCGGCCGCGAACCACGACCGGGTTGGTCGAGACGACGATGACGGCGCGGAAGCGGTCGGGAAGCTTGTCGGCCAGGAACAGCGCCATCTGCGCCCCGCCGGATGTGCCCATGAGGATCAGGCGTTTGGGGTCGGTGCGGCAGCGTTTCTGGACGTCGGCGACGGCGTCCATGATCGGCTGGGCGTCGTCGCCCGTCCATGCCTTCGTCGAGCGGCCCGGCGGAACCAGCACCGCGCAGCGGCGCTCGCGCAGCAGCGGCCAGTAGTCGCGCTTGAAGCGCTCCACCTGCGGTTCGGCGGCAGAGGGCAGGTAGAGCACCAGGGCCGCGCCGGCAGCGGCGTCGGGCTCGTCGCCGGGCAGGAGGACTTCGGCGGCCGGGCGGGTCGCCGCGGCGGCGGTCGTCGCGGGGATGGGCCTGCTTGCGGCGGGCACGGCGGCGGCAGCGAGGACAGCCAAGGCGGCGTACATGCCGCGATTGTACCGGCCGGGGCGGTGCGGGCCTACAGCCAGCCGGCGAAACGCATGGCCCACAGCGCCGCGGCGCAGCCGGCGGCCGCCCACAGGACCGCCTTGATGCGCGCCACGACGCGGTCGATGCCGCGCCGGCTGCCCCCGGTGGCGCCCAGGTGCAGGACGAACTCGACGCGGCTGGCGATGGAGCCGTGGCGCCACTTGCGCTGGCGCATGGGCACGCCGCTGATTTCGGCGATGCGCTGGAGGGCGGTGGCGAACACGGCGGCCCCCTCGGGGCTGATCCGCCCTTCGGCGTCCGGGCCCGCCGGGTCCGACGCCCACGCGCCGATCACGTCGCTCTGCCGTTCGAAGCGCCGGCTGATCCAGCCGAAGCCCCCCAGCCAGGCCAGCGCCAGCAGGCCGAGCATGATGCCCTGCGCGGTCCAGGGCCCCAGGCCGAACAAGGCCGTCGCCGCGTGACCCGCAAAGTCGCACAGCGCCACCGACGCCACGGCGAACAGGACGGAGTAGAACAGGTGGTGGGAGAGGATGTGCCCGGCCTCGTGGGCGAAGACGGCCAGCACCTGGCGGCGGTCCATCCGTTCCAGCAGGCCGTCGGTCAGCAGCACGTAGCGCACGGGGGCGATCAGCCCGATGACGCCGGCGTTGACGATCATCCCGCCGGTCTGCCAGACCAGCAGCTCCCGGACGCGCAGGCGCATCTGGCGGCAGGCGTGCAGCAGGGCCTGACGCGTCAGCCCCTCCGGCAGCCGCACCGTCCGCCAGATCCGCACGATCAGCAGCGGGACCAGAACGAACACCGTTGCCGACCAGGCCACCGACGCCAACAGGACGGTCGGCTCGGCCAACCGCTGCGGCAGCAGCGGTGCCAGCAGAAACAGCGCATCGTAGACGACCACGATCAAGCTCACCGGCACGGCCACGAACAGCAGGTTGTGGCGGAGGTTGTACTCCAGGTACTCGCCGAGCGTCCAGGCGGGCCTGGCGCCCGCGGCGGCGTCCTGCCGGGCGGCGATGCGACGCCGCACCTCGCGGTAGAAGGGATACTCCAACAGCCACTCCAGCACCAGCGCGGCCACGAACGGAACCAGCAGCGCCGCCTCGCCGGCCAGCGGGATGGCCTCCAGATGCAGGTCCCTCAGCACCCACCTGCCGTAGCCCAGCAGGACCACGGCCGCCAGGCCGGCGATCAGCCAGACGTTGCCCGCCAGGGTCAGCAGCCCGTGGCGGCGGAGGACGGCGGGGGGAACGTCGGCCCTCCCGGCCAGGGCGCGCAGCGACAGGGCCGTGCGAAAGGCCCCCAGCGCCACCGCTCCGGCGAGGTAGGTGGCGACGGCGGGCCCGGCCGTCCAGGCGCGCAGCGACAGCGCCGGCTGGGCGGCGGCGAGCTGCCCGAGCGTCAGGGCCACGATGAAGGCGGCAAGCACCAGGACCTGCATGCAGGTGATTCTACCCGCCCGGCGCCGCGGGGCGTCGAAATCTTCGCCGGCTCGCACGCAACCCGCCCCGGCGCGGTGTTATAGCATTTGCCACGCGCAACGGCGCCGGCCGCCGTGGCCGGGCGGCGCGGGGCGGCTATCGTCCGGGGCGGGCCGCGGACGAAGGCACGGACACAGGCCCTTGGAGCAGACGGGTATGAACACAGGCAAGTGGTTGGTGGCTGTGCTGGCGGGAAGCATGTTGGCGATGTCGCCGCTTCTCCCGGCCGCGGAAGGACAGGGCGACGCGAAGCCCAAGAAGGAGAAGAAGGCCAGGGCACCCAAGGGCGAGAAGAAGCCCGCCTCGGTGCTGCGGGGCGAGTACTCCATCATGGCCAGCGAGCTGAAGCTCGACGACGCCCAGAAGGCCAAGCTGGAGGAGGCGGTCAAGGCGAACATGGAGGCCCAGAAGGCCTGGGAGGCCGCCAACGGCGCCAAGGTCAAGCAGCTCAGCGAGGACATCAAGAAGGCCAGGGAAGGCAGCGATAAGGACAAGATCAAGACCCTCGGCGAGCAGATGAAGGCCCTCCAGGCCGAGCGGGCCAAGCTCCAGGCCGACGCCAAGGAGAAGGTGATGGCCGTCCTGACCGACCAGCAGAAGTCGCAGTGGGCGGGCTTCACGCTGTACCGGTCGGTGATCGGGCGGTTCAAGAGGCTCAACCTGACGGCCGAGCAGGACAAGAAGGTCCGCGAGCTGTGCGACGCGGAGGCGGCCAAGCCGGCCGCGGCGCCGGAGAAGGGCAAGCGTGCGCCCAGTGCGGCCCAGGTGGTCGGCAAGGAAGTCGAGGAGAAGGTCCTCACCGACGCGCAGAAGGAGGAGCTGAAGAAGAAGCCCGAGCCGAAGCCCAAGCCGGAGAAGAAGGAAGGGGCCGGGAAGGCCGGCGACAAGACGCCGGTGGTGCAGTAGCGCACCGGAGCGAACCGAACACGCGGGGCCGCCGCGTGCCGCGGCGGACGCCGAGGGAGGCCGCAGTGCTTCCCGTGGCGCCCGCGACGGGGCGCGGCGGCCCCGCCTTCTTTTCGCGCGCAGGGGCTTGAAACCGGCTCGCACAGAACACATAGTATGAGGGTCGTGCGACGGCGGCGTAGCTCAGTTGGTCAGAGCAAGGGATTCATAAGCCCTGGGTCACTGGTTCGAATCCAGTCGCCGCTAGTGGCCCTTGTCGGCGCGTCGGCGTGGAGTGTGGTTTCCTCTCTTGCCTTGACGCGCCGCCGCGCATAGGTGTAGAGACCGTGGTTGGACGTAGGCTCTTGTCGGGTATGTCCAGGCCAGTCTTCTGCCTCGCAGAGGCAGGCAGGCCTTTGTTTCGGCAGGTCGTCTGGGCGCAGGAGAGTATCCATGATGCATGACATGCTGACCGTGGCGGAAATCAGCGATTACCTTGCCTGGTGGCAGGTTCCGCTGGTCCTTGTGCTGGTCGGCCTGATCGTCTTCCTCGTCTGGTACCGACGCCGGCAGTACTGAGGAAGGAGGCCGCCAACAGGCGGGTCGGCGCGCCGCGCCCAGGCCCGCCACCCGACAGCCACGCTTGAGCTTTCTTCCGCGCGCGAAGCGGGGTATGCTTCTGCCCATGCCCGGCGGCGAGGCCAAGCCGATCTACGTCCTGCACGGCGAGGACGCCTTCCTGCTCGACTCGCGCCGGCGCGAGATCGCCGAGCAGGTCGCAGGCGGCGCCGATCCGCAGCTATGCCTGACCGTCTTCGAGGCCGACGCCGCGCTGGCCGACGTGTTCGACGAGCTGCGCACCGTGCCCTTCCTGGCCCCGCGACGCCTCGTCGTCGTCCGCGACGCCGACGCCTTCGTCTCCGCCAACCGCCAGAAGCTGGAAGAGCTGCTCGAATCGCCCCCAGCCTCGGCCAGCCTCATGCTGATCGTCCGGAGCTGGCCGAAGAACACCCGCCTGGCGAAGCTGGTCAACCGCATCGGCCGGGCGGAGGACTGCTCGGTCCCGGCCGGCAACCTGTCCGCCTGGCTGGCGAAGGCGGCTGAGAAGCGCGGCAAGAAGCTCGTCGGCGACGCCGCCGGTCTGCTGGCGGCCTCCGTCGGGGCCGACCTGGGCATCCTCGACAGCGAACTGGAGAAGCTGTCGCTCTACGTCGGCGACCGGCCGACCATCACCGCCGACGACGTCGGCGCGCTGGTCGCGGCGACGGCCGGGCCGGAACGGTTCGCCCTCACCAATGCCATCACGGCGGGCGACGCGCCGGCGGCGCTGAAGGCGCTGGCCGGCATGCTTCGCGTGCGGGGCGACGAGTTCATGACGCTGGGCATGATCGCCTGGCACCTGCGGCGGTGCCTGCTGGCCCGCGAGCAGGTCGAGGCCGGCACACCGCTCCGTCAGGCCGTGCCCAGACTGCCCCCCCGCGCGGCCGAGGAGTTCGCGGCCATGCTCAACCGCCGCCCGGCGCGGCGATTCCGGCGCGACTTCCGCTCGCTGCTTCGCGCCGACCTGGCGATGAAGTCCGGCACGCCGCCCGCTGCTGCTCTGCAGCAGCTCGTCCTGGAGCTTTGCGAGTAAGACATAGCAGGATGCACGGGATGCACGGGATGGGGAGAAGGTGTCAAGTGAGCGAACATCGTCATCTGACACCCGACACCCGACACCCGACACTTCTTCCCCATCCCGTGCATCCCGTGCATCCTACTATTTCTGCTGCCCCCCGCAGAACTCATCCCGCACGACCTCGATGTCCGGCAGGGCGGCCAGGAACGCCCGCCCGTACCAGCGGCTGGCGATCCGCCCGTCCAGCACGACGACGATCCCGCGGTCGGTCCGCGAGCGGATGAGCCGCCCGAAGCCCTGCTTCAGCCGGATGATCGCCTCGGGAAGCTGGTAGTCGCGGAACGGGTCGCCCCCTGCCGCCGCGACCGCCTCCATGCGCGCCTCGATCAGCGGCTCGCCCGGCACGGCGAACGGCAGCTTCGTGATGATCACGTTGCTCAGCGCCTCGCCGGCCACGTCCACCCCCTGCCAGAAGCTCATCGTCCCCAGCAGCACGCTGCGAGGGTTTCTGCGGAAGCGGCGCAGCATCATCCCGCGCTCCAGCCCCGCGCCCTGCACCAGCAGCTCGTAGCCGCCGGCCAGGGCGAACGGCGCCAGCTCCGCCGCCACCGCCTCCAGCATCCGGTAGCTGGTGAACAGCACGAAGCAGCGGCCCTGCGTCTTGTCCACGTAGTGCTCGATGGCACGGCAGGCCGGCGGCACGAAGCGCTCCAGGTCGTTGGGATCGCCCAGCCTCGTCTCCAGGTGCAGCGCGGCCTGGCGGCGGTAGTCGAACGGGCTGTCCAGAAGCAGCTCCTCGCCGTCGTCCATTCCCAGTCGGCCGCGGATGTACTCGAAGCCGTGCTTGCCGCCGCGGGCGGTGGCCAGGGTGGCGCTGGTGAGCACCACCGATTCGACCGCGTTGAACACGAGGTTGCTCAGGATGCGCGACACGTCCACGGGCGCCGAGGCCAGCGTCACCAGCTCGCCGCGCCGCGTTGCCCGCGCGCTGACCCAGTAGGCGTGCGTCTCGTCGGTCTGGCCGATCAGCGCCTCTACGTCGCCGGCCAGCGCCTCGGCTCGCTGCGCGTAGCCGGTCAGCTCGCCGCGGGCGTCGTCGTCCTGGCCGGCGGCCTTGCGCAGGAGCTTCAGCTCGGCCGCCACCTCGCGCAGCGCGGGCGACAGCGTGTTGGGCACGGCTCCGGCCTGGCGCACCCGCCCGCTGGGCGCCAGCGCCGGTTCGCCCAGCGTCCGCAGGGAGGCGAAGAACGCCTCGCCGGCCGTCGCGGCCCGGTTGACCGCGGCGATCGCCTCGCGCCGCCCGCTCAGCGCCAGCAGC
>Ga0172363_10001091_pt1 | contig 21657 bp, 28 predicted proteins | sample LakKivs2_kivu2a2_FD_114541 | JGI IMG/M metagenome (GOLD analysis project Ga0172363, IMG submission 114541) | Sediment microbial communities from Lake Kivu, Rwanda - Sediment s2_kivu2a2 | ecosystem: Environmental > Aquatic > Freshwater > Lake > Sediment | place: Rwanda: Western Province, Lake... | reverse complement strand
ATCCATTTCCTTAGACTTTTGTCTTGCCCAGTCCTGGCTAATCTGATAATTCTGGCAATAGACACACCTCATATTACAGTTACCAAAGAATATTGCCCCCGACCCCCTACTCCCTGAAATGACTGGTTCCTCTCCATGGTGAGCACAAACCGTAGCGACTACAGGTAGGTAAGCTGAATGGCAAAATCCCCTTTCCCCTTCCAGTCGGTTGACTTCACACTCCCTGGGGCAAAGAGTACACGACCCCAGCCGCGCTTCTAATGCCTCAGCCCGACGTTCCAGTTCACCAGACTGATATAGAGCAATATACCCAGGCTCAACAGCTCCCATTACCAATAATCCCAACCTCATTATACTGGTCTTTGCGCTTAATCTCTTTGGAAAGGTGGGTAATGATAACTAAACAATCCCTTCTTTAATCAGAGCTTCTATGTCCTCCTCGGATAGCCCCAGCTCTCCGTGATATATCTCTTTATTATGCTCGCCAACCTTGGGCAGCCGGCTTCCCACCCGCCACGGAGAGTGACTCAGCTTACACGGCGCTCCGGGAAACTTATATCTTTTACCCGACTTCGGGTGCTGCACCTCAACCCAGAAACCCCGCTCCTCAAGCTGGGGGCTAGCCACCAGCCCTGATATTGATGTTACTTCTGCCCAGGGGAAGTGCATTAATTGCCCCAGCACCACCAGCTCGGCTACACTGTGGCTTCGTGTCCACCGCTCCAAGACCTCAATAATATGGTTAAGATGTTGAAGCCGATATCCCCTATCCAGCCATTTATCGTCAGTCAAATCCTCAGCCATGCCCTCGGATTGAAGCCACTCCACCAGCGTTTCCCACTGCTGAAACAGGGAAAGTAGAATGTAGCCATCGCGGCAGGGAAAGATGCGGAAGGCATTGCTCCAGTAGAGGCTACCCTGCCTTTTAGCCACTACCCCCTGATAAAAATAGCGCACCAAGACATGGTCAAGGGTAGCGGCAACACACTCATGTAGGGAAATGTCAATATGCTGACCCCTGGCCGAGGTATGCCGGTGCCACAGTGCCAGCAGAATGCCAATGGCAGCAAAGATAGAGGCGAGGTAGTAGCTCTGGTTGCCAAAGGGCTTAAGCGGCGACGACTCAGCCTCACCACAGACATACATCTGACCCCCCAGAGCCGAAGCTACTATGTCGCACGACTTATAATTACGATATGGTCCACTCTGCCCAAAGTCGGTGATGGAAGCCATGACCAGTCGGGGGTTGATTTGATTGAGCTGGCGGTAGCCGAGACCCAGCGTCTCCAGGTATCCCGGCGGGTAGCTCTCCACCAGGACATCAGCCGTCTTAACCAGCCGTCTGAATATCTCCCGCCCCGGTTTGAGCTCTATATTGAGGGTTATCGCCCACTTACCAAGGTTTCCCCAATAAAAAGGGCTTCTGGCTGGGCTTTTCCCCGGCTTTTCTATCCTGATAACCTCCGCCCCCATATCAGCCAGATAACGGGAACAGAGCATGCCCTTGTCATCGGTTAAGTCAAGGACACGGTAACCAGAGAGGGCAGAGCCTTGCCTATTCACAGCAGCACCAATCATAGCCTCTGAAGCGCTGTTTCAATCCGCCTCAGGCAGCACTCCTTACCTAGCACCGCCATAGTCTGAAATAAGGGGGGGGCGGCTGTCCGGCCGGTAACGGCTACCCTCAGCGTGCCAAAGAGCTGACCGGTCTTTAGCCCCAGCTCCACAGCCAGAGGTCGGAGCACGCCCTCCAGAGAATTGGCATCAAACTCTGTTAGCTGATTGAGCCTTTGCCGTGCCGCTTCTAGTGCTTGAATGGCCGACTGAGGGCTCATTTTCTCGCCGATAAGCAGGCTGGGCTCATAGTCAGGCTGGTCAACGAAGAAAAATTGAGCCAGCTCGGTTACCTCAGCCAGGGTTCGGGCTCGCTCCTGGGTAAGGGGCAGAACCGCTCTCACATATTCTTCACTGGATATTAACGCCTTGCCTGCGGCTATATCCATCATCAAGTAGGGCTGCACAGCTTCAAAGAACTCATCAGCAGTTAAACTACGAATATATACCCCGTTCATCCAGCTCAGCTTATCCCGGCTGAAGATGGCAGCCGTCCGACTGATTCGCTCCAGAGAAAAGTTAGCTATTAGCTCCTGTCGGGATAAAATCTCGGTTCGGTCATCCAGGGACCAGCCGAGCAGGGCGAGGAAATTGACCATAGCCTCAGGTAAATAGCCCTGGTCACGATATTGGGTTATAGACACTGCCCCATGCCGCTTGCTCAATTTGGAGCGGTCGGTTCCCAGGAGCATCGGCAGATGGGCAAACTGTGGCGGCTCAAAGCCCAGCGCCCGGTATAGAAGCAGGTGGCGGGGGGTGCTTGATAACCACTCCTCAGCCCTCAAGACATGGCTTATCTCCATCAGGTGGTCGTCAACCACATTGGCAAGGTGATAGGTGGGGTAGCCATCCGACTTAAGCAGGACAAAATCATCAATGGTGCTATTGTCAAACACCACCTCTCCCCGAATTAAATCGTGGAAACCGATCTGCCCCTCAAGCGGAGTCTTAAACCGAACCACCGGGGTGATACCCCCAGCATCCTTCTGAACTCGTTCCTCCCGGCTTAGGTTGCGACAGTGCCGGTCATAGCCCGGCGGCTGCTTGCGCTTAATTTGCTCCGCCCGCATCTCCTCAAGGCGCTGAGGGGGACAATAGCAATAGTAGGCATCCCCCTGCGAATTAAGGCGCTGAGCTACGTCACGGTAAATATCAAGGCGCTGCGACTGAATATAGGGGGCGTATTTACCCCCCACCTCGGGTCCCTCATCCCAGTCAAGCCCTAGCCACCTCAGCCCATCAAGGATAGCCTTCACCGCCCCCTTAACCTTGCGGGTAACATCGGTATCCTCAATGCGGACAATGAAGCTACCGCGGTAATGTCTGGCAAAGAGCCAGTTAAACAGGGCAGTCCTGATATTGCCCACGTGGGGATAACCGGTGGGGCTGGGGGCAAAACGCACTCTGACTGTTTTGTTCATCAACTGTTCTCCGCACCTCAACTCTCCCCATTCTACCACCCCACCCACCAACATTCTAGAGGGAGGGATTTTAGGGAGGGGGCGAAGCCCCCTCCCTTACCTAACCCCCTTCCCTTCATAAATACCCAAGGGAAGGGGGCAAGGGGATAGGTTTCAAAAGAATCCAGAAATCTAGGCTATATTCTTTAAAGCGTGCTCTAAATCGGGGGGCAGCTCAGATTTGAACTCCACATATTCACCGCTGGACGGCAGCTTAAAGCCAAGGCGAGAGGCATGGATAAACTGCCGTGACAGGTAGGGGGACTTTACTCCATACACCCTGTCCCCAACCACCGGAAAGCCAATAGCCAAAAGGTGAACCCTTATCTGGTGGGTGCGACCGGTCTCCGGTCTCACTTCAAGCAGGGTATAGTCAGCGATATACCTGATTACCCGATATTCAGTGCGGGCTTCCCTGCCCCCAGCCACTACTGCCATACGCTTTCGATTACGGGGGTCACGCCCGATAGGCGCTTCAATAGCGCCGTCCTCCGGGGTGAGGTGCCCTTTAACCAATACCAGATAGGCTTTTGCCACCGAACGAGTCTTAAATTGCTCCACCAGGTCAGCCTGAGCCAGGCTATGCTTAGCCACCAGCATCACCCCTGAGGTATCTTTGTCCAGCCGATGTACAATTCCCGGGCGCAGTGAGTCGCTAATGTCAGCCAGGTGGGGGAAATGAGCTAGAAGGGCGTTAACCAGGGTATGACTTGGGTGTCCCGGCGCTGGATGAACCGGCAGCCCGGCTGGCTTGTCTATAACCAGAAGGTCGTCGTCCTCATAAAGGATGTTCAGTGGCATAGTCTCCGGCACTAACCGGCTGGGTGGGGTGGGGGGTATAATGACCCTCAGCCTATCACCGATATTAAGCTTGAGTCCCGCCTTAGCCACCTCGTCATTAACTGTGATATAGCCATCAGCAATAAGCTTTTGAATTCGAGTCCGGGATAGTTCTCCAAGCTGATGGCAAACATATTTATCCAGACGAGTGCCCGGCTCATCAGCGATAAAATTATATACCTTATCCATCGCTAGGCTGATAAATCATGCCTCCCGGCTCTAGCTAAGCGGAGAAGGGAATAAGCAAATAGAATAACCCCGACCACTATAGCCGAATCAGCAAGGTTAAATGCTGGCCAGATACCGATGCTGATGAAGTCGGTGACACCGTCAAAGCGCAGCCGGTCAATCAGATTACCTATGGTGCCGCCGAGAATTAAGCCCAGGGCTGACCTACCGAGCAGATTATCTAAGGATAAGAAACGAGGACTAATAACAAAGGCATAGACCAGCAGAAGGGCAATACCAACTATAGCCACTATGGTTAAGGCAAATGATTGGCCTGGAAACAGTCCAAAGGCGGCGCCGGTATTGGGGGGAACACGGGTTACCTGAAAGATTCCCACCTCAAATAACGATTGCCCTATATCAAGATTAGACCTTATCCAGAGCTTGCTGAGCTGGTCGGCAACCAGCGCCAATAATGCGGCAAGGAAAAAGACCGCATTCCGCCCACCTTGGAGATTACTTACCTTTCGCATTCTTTGCCTGACGCGCCTTACAGCTCAAGCACAAACTAGCTTGAGGCAGTGCTTCCAGCCGGGCTGGGTCTATCGGCTGACCACAGCCATCACATAAGCCATAGGTTCCGGCTTCAAACTTGTGCAAAGCATGCTCCACCTCGGCTAGCTGGTCTCTGATGCGCTTCTCTAAGGTCAGCCGCTTCTCCAGCTCAAAGCTCTCGGTAGCCTCCTCCTCCCTCTTGCCAAAAGGGCTACCCTCTCGCCTTTCATCAGCCGGGCGAACGGCAGATTTCAATTGCTCTAATTCCTCGATTAACCGCTTTCGCTCGCTCTCCAGACGAGAGCGAAGTAGATTGAAGCCCATATTCATCTTCCCCTCCGTCATCTTTCCCTCCCCTTCGCCTACCTATGCTGACAGGTAAGCATTTGTACTTGCCAACTATTAAGAGACAACGATTGCGCTGAAGAGGTTAATCCACCATGACACGCAACTGACGAATAGTATCCACTGCCTGCCCACGCCAGTGATTGTTGGCAAAGACGAAGGTCTTTGCCACTACACCAGTCAGCTTTTTAATCTTGGGCAACCACTCGCTAAGCTCCGAGAGGCTATAGCTATAATCATATCTCTCGTAAGCATGCTCATGCTGCCACCACTTATCCCTATTGCGCCCGTGAAAGCGGATATAGCCTATATTACTTGTTGCCTCAGCTAGCGGGGGCAACAGATTGGGTAGCTGCGGCTCATCGACGCAACAGAAGCCCAAATCATAGCGCCGAAGCCAGTCAAAGACCTCACCCCCCAGCCAGTGGGCATTACGGAATTCAATCACCACCGGTAGCTCGCCCAACCGCTCCTTAAATAGCCCGAGATAGTCCCAGTTACGGCGATTAAACCCGAAACTATAGGGGAACTGAGCCAAAATACAACCCAGCTTCCCGGCAGAGATGATAGGCTCTAATACCTGGCAAAAAGCCTTAAAAACGGGGGCATTATCCTCCCGCCGGTGAGTCATTTCCTGGTTGGCTTTAATAGAAAATAGGAAACCTTCACCCGTTTTGTCAGCCATAGCCTTTAGGTTAGAAGGCTTAGGTAAGGCGTAAAAGGTTGAGTTTACCTCACAGGCATTAAATTCACGGGCATAGTAGGTAAGCCAATCTCTCTTAGGCAAACCCGCCGGGTAGAAGTTTCCTACCCAGTCATCATAGCTAAACCCTGAAGTGCCAAAGTATATCATATTTTCAGTGTAGCCTATTTGCTTCAATTGGTCAACGCCCCGGCAAGAGATTGTCTAGCAACCTCAGTTAAAACTATTGACAACCAGGGATAATCTTGCTATTGTGTAAATGATAATACTTTTCATTTACAATTTGAAATGAGGCTTACCGAGAGAAGAATAATAGCCAGTTTAAGACAGCATGGCTACAAGCTCACCCCACAACGAAGGGCAGTGATACAGGCAATTGCCTCTACCCAAGACCACCTTACCCCGGTTGCCATTTATGAGAAAGTGCATCAAGACCACCCAACTATTGGGCTGGTAACCATTTACCGCACCCTGGACATACTTGCCGGGCTAGAGCTTATCTGTGAGCTGCACGCTGGAGATAGCTGCCACAGCTACACCATTAGCGCCCCGGGGCAGCATCACCACCTGATTTGCTCCAGTTGTGGTGAGGTTATTGACTTCACCGGTTATGACCTTACCCCACTGGAACAAAGGCTATCACGGGAAACCGGGTTTGAGATTGAAGGTCACCTGCTTGAGTTTACCGGTCTGTGCCAGAACTGTCAGAAAAATGTTTAGACAAATAGCAATAGAAAAGTGGCGGGAGTAAACCGAAGGTTTTAGACAATGGATATAGCCAATTTAGGCCTGGCAGCTGCTTTCATTGTAGGGCTGGCCCATACTCTGGAGCCCTGTGAGGATAAGGCAGTCGTTTCCTTATTTGTTTTCTGGGCGACTAAAAAACTGGTACACGCCATTGGGCTAGTAGTGTTGTATGGTCTGGGAATGGCTCTAGTGGATACCGCAATGGGATTTATCCTCTCTTACATTGGCGTAACCTGGCTTGAGGCTCTAAAAACTCCTCTTGAACTCATAGCTGGCGCGATTACTCTGGTCTTCGGTGTTTTTATGCTGACAGGTCGGGAACTAGCTCACATCGGTCATCATCACGGTGAGGCTGTTGTCGACACTAACTCGAAGCTAACACGCTGGTACGCCATCCTGGGTCTCGGTATGGTACGAGGGCTGCCACCCTGCCCAATCGAAGTGGCCGTATTGATATGGGCTGCCTCTGTCGGTAACATATGGCTTGGCACAGCCACTGTTTTTGTTTTCGGTTTGGGTACTACTATAGGTCTAATTCCTCTCGGTTTAGTCATGGGAAGCCTGACTAATGTCATCAGTAAAACCAGATATGAGCGCTTTGTTCCCATGATTGCCGCTATCTTGATGATTTGTTTTGGTCTGTTCCTTATGCTAGCTCCCCTATTCGGAATTGAGCTGTAGAGTGGGCGACGGTGACGCCTGAGACTAGTGCCGTTTCGAATTCCGCCCCTTCCCGGAAGCTTAGAGGCTAGGCTATTCATAAGAAAGGTTGCCACTCCGCAAGAAATAACATATACTAATCATTCGGCAGGAGAATAAAAATGCAGCTCCAAATCACTACCCTGAGTGAAAATACCGCTGGTTTAGGTAACTTCCTCGGGGAATGGGGGCTGAGCCTCCTAGTAGAAACCGAGGGACAAAACATCCTGTTTGACACCGGACAGAGCATCTCAACCAGCCACAATGCTGACCTCCTCGGCATTGACCTGAGCAAAATCAATAAGATTGTCTTGAGCCACGGTCACTACGACCATACCGGTGGTCTGCGCCAGCTACTACACAGGATAAGAAAGAAGATAGAGATAATAGCTCACCCCGATGTGTGGGCGGTCAAATATAGCCGTCGCCAGGGTGAAGAGGATAGATATATCGGAATACCCTTCCACCGCCAGACACTAGAAAGCCTTGGCGCCAGGTTTAACCTGACCAAAGAACCGGTAGCCATAACTGATAGCATAATGACTACCGGCGAGATTCCCATGGTAACTGATTACGAGGAGATAGAGCCCCACCTTATGGTAAAAGAAGGCGATGGCTTCAAGCGGGACAAGCTTCTTGATGACCAGGCAATAATTATAAATACTGAGCCGGGACTGGTTGTCGTTCTGGGCTGTGCCCACCGAGGCATCATTAATACCTTATACCATGCCCGGGAGCTTACCGGGGTAAAGACAGTACATACCGTGCTGGGTGGTTGCCATCTTATGGATGCTTCTGAGGAACGGATAAGGCTGACCTTAGCCGTCCTAAAAGAGCTGGGGGTGCAAAGGTTAGGCGTCTCCCATTGCACCGGGCTGCCAGCCTCTGTCACAATGGCTCAAGAGTTCGGAGACAAGTTCTTCTTCAATAACGCTGGCACTAAAACTAGCCTATGATAAGGAGTAGTGATGAACCTTTCGGTTCAACTAGCACCGAGAAATAAACACGGCCTGTTACTGGCTAACCCGGTGATGACTGCCTCCGGCACCTTTGGCTATGGCACGGAGTATAGCCATCTGTTTGACATTCAAAAGCTAGGAGCTATCGTATGTAAAGGCACCACCCTTCAACCTAGAGAGGGAAACCCACAGCCCCGGCTAGCCGAGACACCCTGCGGCTTGCTCAATTCAATAGGGCTGCAGAATATCGGGGTTAAAGCCCTAATTAAAGAAAAGGCACCAATCTGGGCAGGCTGGCGGGTACCGGTCATCGTCAATATAGTGGGGGAAACCATTGATGACTACGCCCAGCTGGCTGAGAAGCTGGATGGAGTAGCCGGAATTAGCGGCATTGAGGTAAACATTGGTTGTCCCAATATTAAAGCTGGCGGTGCCGAGTTTGGAGCCAGGGCGGAATCAGCCGCCGAGGTAACTGCCGCAGTCAAAGCAGCTACTTCCCTGCCGGTAGTGGTCAAGCTAAGCCCAAATACCAGCGATATTGCCGAGGTGGCCAGGGCGGTGGCTGAAGCTGGAGCCGATGCTATATGCTTAATTAACACCCTAAAAGGCATGGCTATCGACGTTGCCAAACGCCGACCTTCACTGGGTGGCATAACCGGCGGGCTATCTGGACCGGCGATAAAACCAGTGGCGCTATATATGGTATATGAGACGGCTGGTGCTGTAGATGTGCCACTCGTTGGCTGCGGCGGCATCACTACCGCCAGCGATGCTATTGAGTTCATTATGGCTGGAGCCAGTGCTATCCAGGTAGGGACAGCTAACTTCACCAACCCCAGCGCTCCATTTGATGTCCTACAGGGAATAGAACAATTTATGAAACAAGAGGGGCTAAATAACCTCACAGACCTTATTGGCGTTGCAAGGAGTACAAGTATGACCAAGTATAATAGAGGCTTAGATGAAATCTAAGCCTCTATTATACCAACAAGCTTGAGTGGGGTCATTTGACGCCGGCAGCTCATGACGCTCTAGACGAGAGGTCATAACTGGCACGCGTTGCTTATAACAATTAAGCCGACCATTCCCAGTTTTCTGGCTCAACTGAACGGTGTACCATTCCGGTCTAGTATCCATGAAGCTACATCCTTTGGCTTATTAGAATCGAAAAGGCGCCTTCTTTCTCCGGCCGGCTTATTATCCACCAATTTTTCTGTGCTTACGTTATACTTTTTCCCCTTCTCAGGATACTGTGGATTGAGCTCCACAACAGTCAACCCGCCCCCGAAGGTTTCCGTGTGCTTATAACTTAGTGCCTGTCCTGGAGCGACTTGCTCAATCTCATTCGTGATAACTTCCTTTGGCGATAGTTTCTTTTCCCGAGCCCCCTCAGTTTTCTTCCTTTTCCAAAACATTTTTCTTCTCCTTATGCTAAATTTGGAATTGAGGCCGTTTAGAAATCGGCTTTGAGTGTCATAGCAGCTTCGAAACGAAACTAAAGCTAAAAGCCGCCAACTGAACTGGGGGTAAAATCGCAAATAAACTCAAAACTGAATTCAGATTTGATGCAAAATTGAACGGCCTCGGATTTCTAGGGGAGCCATATCGGAAGGTGGAGGTATATCTAGTAACTGGCAAGTCTGCTGGAGCCCTTTTTTGAAGATACCATCAAAGCTGCTGAGGCAGTTAGAAATTCCCCAAAGGTTTGAAATAAAGTGCCTGAATGTCTGGCATGATACTACCGCATCCGCTATCGATTGCGCTCTTCTGTAGGTGTCGCCTTCACCGCGCTTTGCTCTGCGTAGGTTATCACTGACCGTGAAAAAGATAGGTACTGGAACATAATTCTGACAATCAAGGTATATGTATGTTGAGATAGGAACCGAAACGCTTCTGGTAAGTTGGCTTAGCTGGGGGACAAAGACAAAAGAGACAATTAACATGCATAGGCTTATTAAAATACGAGGCAGTGCTCGCACCTTTGGCCAATTTGCCACATAAACAAAAGGATTCATTCTATTGACACTCTATAATATTTTCATTAGCCCGTCAACAGGTTGCACTCTCCTTCATTACCTGCTACGCCTGGCTAGCACCTACACATATGAATTATGCGGAATGGACTTGATTCGCAGAGGCGAGACACCAATCGCGGTTGGGAATCCGTGTCCCAAGATGGCGTTTTGTGTAATTTGTATTTTGAGCCAGTTGCGCAGTTATTCCTCTACCAGCCTTTGCCCGGCAAGAAAGGCTTGACGTAGGGCTTCAAGATTTTTGGCTATCGCCCCTTTCTCATCCATCCCGGGGAACAGCAGCTCCCCAGCATAAGCGATGTCAAGGACTTTGAACAGGCTCTTTACTGTAGCCAGCGCTGGCTCAAATAGATTAGCTATCTTCATGCCACCAACGGAGACAAATAATCCCTTTCTCTCCACCTGCCTATTGCCTAACGGTGGCAGTTTTAGCCTGTACTTCCTTACCCACAGTGCCTGGCAGCGGTCAATCATAGCTTTGGTCTGAGCGGTTACCCCCATAAAATGAACCGGCGAAGCCAGAACCAATCGGTCTGCCTGTTCAAGCTCATCATAAATCATCTGCATATCATCCTCCACCTTACAACTGCCCGTCTCCAGGCAGCCATCGCAGTGCTGACAGGGGGCAATGTTAAGCTGGCTGAGGACAATGGTCTTGGTCTCAGCCCCCTGGCTGGCGGCACCCCTTAAAACCTCGTTCAGTAACATATCGGTGTTGCCCCCCCGCCGCGGGCTACCAGCAATACCAAGAACTCTCAACCTAGCCCCCCTTCAATATGGCTCAGAATCTCCTTTTCTCTGGCTCTCATCTGGCGTTCAAGCTCTGGCTTATCATGCTCATACCCCAGCAGGTGAAGCACACCATGGATAATAAGGATGGCTATCTCCTTCTTTACCGAATGCCGGTGCTCCTCCGCCTGCACTGCCGCCTGAGGGTAGGAGATAATCATCTCTCCCAGGTGGAGAACACCGTCAGGGGGTGGAACAAAGGCAGGAACGTCTGTCCCGACTTCCTCCCTTGCGGAAAAGGCAAGCACGTCGGTAGGCTCATCCCTTCCCAGATAGTCTCGATTTAGCTGCTGCACCCTCTCCTGCGTGGCAATAAACAGACCAAGCTCCACCTCACTGCCAACCCCTTGAGCCACAAGGATTTGCCGGGCTATGCCCTCAAGCCAGCTCAGCTCAAGTTTTCCTTCGATAGCTTCACCAATTAAGACGTTTATCTCCATATTCACTTTATACCCCATAATAGCACACCATAAAAACAGCCCACAATGGAGCTTCTCTTCTATGCACCCTCACCCCCTTAGTCCCCCTCTCCCTCAGGGAGAGGGGGAGGAAAAGGAGATGGAGTTAATAAAGTTCTGCTCAATCAGGTTTGAGCAAAAGAAAGGGGTATGATACAATGACAATACCAAGGGGAGGGATCGCATAGTGGCCTAGTGCGGGCGCCTGCTAAGTGCTTACCCTGGGAAACCGGGGTCGTGGGTTCGAATCCCACTCCCTCCGCCACATCAGGTTAGTATGCCCCTTAATTAAGGGGCATACTTTAATAATATCGTTATAGGCAGAAGACTGTGCCCCAATATTATATCTGGACAATTGGTTGCCAGATGAATAAGGCTGAATCGGAGCGGCTGGGCAGTTACCTTGAGCAGCTGGGCTATCAGGCTACAGCCACTGCCGAGGAGGCTGATTTAATCGTGGTTAACAGCTGTGTCGTCCGCCAGAGTGCCGAGAACCGCGTGGTCAACAAGCTCAATGCCCTTAGTCCATTGAAAAAGCTGCACCCCAACCTAACCCTGGCGGTTACCGGCTGCCTGGTTAACTCCGAGGTAGCTCAACTAAAGGCGCGCTTCCCCCAGGTTGACTACTTCTTTAAGCCCGGAGACTATCCCCAGTGGCTGGAAAAAACTGAGTGGGGGCAAACACTTCCCCGCCATCCTGCGCCCAGCACCTATGTTTCTATCATCCAGGGCTGCGATAACTTCTGCTCTTACTGCATTGTCCCCTACCGCCGGGGCAGGAACCGGAGCCGACCGCTTCAGGAAATCGTCACCGAGGTCAGGGAGCTGGTAAATCGTAGCACCAGAGAGGTTACCCTGCTGGGGCAAAATGTGGATTCATACGGGCAAGACCTGCCCGACCAGCCAGACCTGGCTGACCTGCTCTATGAGCTAAATGGTATAGATGGACTGCTTCGCATTCGCTTCCTGACCAACCATCCCAAGGACATGAGCCCCAAACTGATTGAGGCAGTAGCCTGTTTAGACAAGGTCTGCGAGCAGCTCAGCCTCCCTGTCCAGTCCGGCAGCAATGAAATTCTGGAGGCGATGAGGCGGGGCTACACAGTAGAGCAATACCGCCAGCTTGTTACCGAAATACGCAGTAAGATACCGGAGGTAGCCCTGAGCACTGACGTCATCGTCGGTTTCCCCTCAGAAACCAAGCCGCAGTTCCAGCAAACGGTGGACTTGCTCTCTGAGCTGAGGTTTGATACCGTCCATGTAGCTATTTACTCACCAAGACCGGGGACTATGGCGGCAAGGAAACTGGAGGATAATATTCCACCGGTTGAGAAAAGGAGGCGATTAGACCTGATTGAGCGACTCCAGGAGGTCATCGCTGCCGAGATTAATGCCCAGCTATGGGACAAGGTGGTTGAAGTCCTGGTAGAGGGGGAGAGAAAGGGTAAGTGGCAAAGTCGAACCAGAAGTGGTAAACTGGTATTCTTCAGTAACTCCAATAATTGCCGGGGGAAACTGATGAAAATCAGGATTGAGAAGACAAGTCCCTGGTCACTACAGGGCAGGGTTAAGTCTTAAAATGAGGAGGGGTAAATGAACCGGAACAAAATGTTAGCTTTGGCGTTAATAGTGGGATTGCTTATCGCTTTAATATCTATAGGTGGCTGTTATCCCACAACAGCACCGGCGGAAGGGGAGGAAGCTACCTGGTTTGAACAGTACGGGATGATCATCTTCCTGGTGCTGATTTTTGCTGTATTCTATTTCCTCATGATTCGCCCCCAGCGCAAGAGGCAGAAGGAACACCAGCAACTAGTGGAAGAACTGAAGAGGGGGGATAGGGTAATCACTGCCGGTGGCATTTTTGGAGTGATTGAAACCGTCGCCGAGGATAGTGTAGTCATAAAAGTAGAATCAGGAACGACACTGAGGGTGGCTAAAAATATGGTAGCCCTCAAGCGAGAGAAATAAAGGTTGTTTAGCAACCTATCCCCCTCATGCTAAGAATACATCTCCCTATCACGGAGAGGGGGATTAAGGGGTCCCCGCGAAATCCTGATTTCGTGGGGTAAGATTAAGGGGGTGAGGTTAGTAAACAATCTCAGAAATAGGGATTGTCTACTCACTCAGCGAGCCGAGTTTGCTCGCCGCCCCTAGAGCTTTTCAGGATGCCTTCGCATGGGCAAGTCCATGAGCCATAAGTAAAGGCATATCAGCTAAAATATGGCTGGTGGCACCATCAGCAATTATCACTCCACGGTCAAGAACAATTGCCCGGTGGCACAGCGCTTGAACCAGTTCCAGGTCATGGGAAGCAATTATTTTGGTTATTGCTAGCCCCCTCAGCAGTTCAATCAACGACCACTTACTACCAGGGTCGAGGTTGCTCGTTGGTTCATCAATCACCAGAATTTCCGGATTCATAGATAATACCGTAGCGATGGCAATGCGTTTCTTCTCGCCAAGGCTAAGATGATGCGGTGAGCGCCGCTCATAACCAGCCATCCCCACCCAATCCAGGGCTCTGGTTACCAACTCAGGAACCTTAGCCTCAGAATAACCCAGGTTAATCGGACCAAAGGCAACATCATCAAAGACGGTGGGGGAGAAAAGCTGGTCATCAGGATTTTGAAATACCAGCCCCACCTTGCTCCTCACCCACCTCAGGTTTTTATCATCCACCGGCCTGCCGAAGACTTTAACCGCTCCGTTACTATGTAATATACCATTGAGGTGAAGCAGTAGCGTAGATTTACCAGCGCCATTGGGGCCAATCAGTGCCACTGTTTCCCCCTGATATATAGTGAGGTTAACATCAGTTAACGCCTGCTGACCATCAGGGTAACCGAAGGAAAGGTTGTCTACCCTTATAATCTCTTCCACGCCTCCTCCTTCAGTCAGTTAATATAATAGGTTTACTACTGTGGCCAAGATAAGAACTAAGCCTAAACTTATGCCGAAAAGGATATCCCGCTGCCTGAAGTTCAAGCTTTCCAGCGTCCGAGTCTGCCCATTAAAACCACGAGCCACCATTGCTGCGTAAACCCTCTCCCCCCGCTCATAGCTACGAATAAACAGGGTGCCTATCATGTTGCCTATGGTACGGAGCTGCCACAAGCGACCGCCACCAAAGTTGCGACTATCCCGTGCCTGCCTCATCCGCATCACCTCATCAACCAGAACAAAGAGATAACGGTACATGAAGGACAGGAGCATTACCATCACCCGGGGTAGACGTATCTTCTCCAAGCCCTTAAGAAGGTTGGAGAATTTGGTGGTTGAGATTAATAAGATTAGGCTGAGAATAGATAGCCAAGCTTTAGCCAGAATATTCCAAAATACTTGAAGGCCGCTGTAGGTAACCGATATTTGCCATAGCCAGATATTGTAGCTGCCAGCTACCTCTCCCTCTTTAAAAAAGGGGATAAAGATAGCGAGCATCACCACGAAAGGCATGATTACCAGCGCCCGCTTTAAAACGTAAAGGGCGGGAACCTTGGAGAAGAGAATCAAGGTAGCCACCAGGAAAAAATATAAGGCGAATGCCGGCCACCTATTAGGTGGCGTCAGCACTACCGCCAATATGAAAAATAGAGTAGTAATCAGCTTGGTGCGCGGGTCAAGCCGGTGAATAATGCTGTCCCGGTCGCTATACTGGTCAAGAAAACTATGTTTCATGCAACCGCTCGCCCTTTTCTTGATTTCAGTAGCCAAGCCAGACCATAAGCCACGCCAAACAGAACGAGGGTGCCAATTAGTCCCGCCAGCATTGTGGCTAGCACCTCATTTTCTATACCGGGAAAAACATAGTCGGCAATAACCTGAAAGGGTGCTTCCCCGGCTAAGCCAATAAACCCCTTGTCCTCAGCCACCCTTTCCAGACCATCGGGCGATGATGATGCCAGCGGTGATAGACAGGCTACCGCTAAACAAACCAGCAAACTAATCAGCCACCACTTTGATTTCACCTTTTTAACCTCCTGTTTACTAGATACGCTGTAGCTGTAACAAATCAGCTCTGGTTGCCAGTACCAGGCTGAGCACAGCCCCGGCAATCAGCCCCTCGCCAATGCCAATCAGGGCATGAATGCCAGCCATAGCCGGTAGAACTACCCCCATTGGTGATACTCCTGAGACCGCCAATTCAACGGCGCAGACAATGGACGCCAGAAACACCGAGCCCCAGGCGCCAGCAAAGCCGCCAACCAGAGTGCTCCTCCTGCCGTTACCCAATAACGAGGTAACCAGCCGGTAGATATAGTAACCACTAAAGCTAGCGACAATACCCATGTTAAGGATGTTTGCTCCTAGAGCCAGCAGTCCACCATCCTGAAAGATTAAACACTGGGCGATGAGCACACAGCTCATTATCAGCACTCCCGCCCACGGACCAAGTAGTATTGCTGCCAGAGCCGCACCAATAAGATGCCCTGAAGTACCGCCAGCGATGGGGAAATTGAGCATCTGGGCAGCAAAAATGAAGGCTGCCAGCACCCCCATTAACGGCACCTGCTTTTCCCCCAGCTTCCTGTTGGCTATTCTCACTGCATTACCGACACCACCGGCTGACACCGCATAGGTGGTTGCCACGGTAGCTATATTGAGAAAACCGTCTGGGATGTGCATTAAACCCTTCCTCTCATTACTTGCTATTTAGTGCAATTGCAACTATATGCAACAATAAGTTAAAAAAATTTACTTGCTACATTTAACACAACGACCAAAAATAGCCAGGTGTCTCAAATCAGCGCTGAACTGGTACTCCCGGAGCAAAGCACCCTTAAGGGAGGTCAGCACTGACTCATCAAGGTCAATTATCGCCCCGCAATCCTGACAGACCAGGTGATGGTGGTGCCCTTTCCCCACAGGGTGGTACCTGACCCGACCTTCACCAAAGTCGGTCTCAGTTACCAGACCAAGTCGTTTTAATAATTCCAGGGTGCGATAGACGGTTGAGATATTAACCTGGGGGTATTTAGCTATCACCTGGGCATAGATTTCCTCAGCGCTGATATGGCCATCACTATCCTCAATAGCCGATATAACCATTATCCGCTGCGGTGTCAGCCGATACCCCTGCTCGGCTAACCTTCTAGCTATATCTCCGGCTTGCTTCATTTAACCCTGGTGATTATTATACCAGTTTTTTTATTTATTGCAAGCCTTTGTAGTTGCGATTATTCTCAATAAAAACTGCCCTAAACTTTCCCTTTACTATCCAGCAGTATGGTTACCGGACCATCGTTATGGATTTCAACCTGCATATACTGCTGAAAGCGCCCGGTCTCTACCTTCAGCCCGGTGGCTCTAACCTGCTCGACAAACTTCTGAAATAGTTCTTCAGCCTGAGCCGGTGGAGCGGCGTCGGTAAAACTGGGACGGCGTCCCTTTCTGGTATCAGCCAGAAGGGTGAACTGGCTCACCACCAACAGCTCACCCTGAATATCCAAAGCTGACAGGTTAAACCTGCCTTCCTGGTCAGAAAAGATGCGCAGGTTGACCGTCCTTTGTGCCAAATATCGGGCATCTTCTTCACTATCCCCATTGGCTACGCCGACAAAAACCACCAGCCCCCGACCTATCCTGCCTACCACCCCCCCAGCCACACTCACTGAAGCCCCAGTGACCCGCTGTAATAACGCCTTCACTTCTTTTTCCTTTTTCCCTCGCCGGGTAACTCCTCTTCCCCCTTCACCGGCTCGGTCACACCTTTACGACTATCTGTTGTATAAAAGCCGCTCCCCTTAAAGATGACGGGAACGGAGTGAATAACACGGCGTGCTTTCCCCCGACATTTAGGGCACATCGCTACCGACTCCTCATCAAACCTCTGCTTTCGGTCAAAATGAAAATGACAAGAACTGCACTCATACTCATAAATAGGCATTAGCTAACCTCATAAGTTTTTCCGCATATTTTACCGCAACCGCCCCCACCAGGGCAAAAACGACCTCACCCAGTTGAGAAAAGCTTGACCGCCTGCTCCATTGCCTCACCAACTACGAATAGGGAACCGGCAATGCAGACAAGGTCTTTGTCTCCAGCTAGAGCCAGAGCCTGGGATAGCGCCGCCGGAACATCCTCTGCTATCTGGGCTTTTACTCCATGCTTGGCAAATTCGGCTGCCAGAGACGCCAGCGCCATCGCCCGAGGGTGGCGAGAGCGAGTGACAATTACCTTATCAAAAGGGGGATACAGCTCTGAGACTATGCTGGCTATATCCTTATCAAATGATGCCCCAATAACCAAGATAGCCCGGTCGAAGTCAAAGTATTGCTCAATAGCCTGCTTCAGCCGGCGAGCGGCACCAATATTATGGGCACCATCAACTACCACCAAGGGGTGACGGCTAAGAACCTGGAGCCGCCCGGCCAGCTTACTCGCCCCAGCCCGCCAACAATGCCTTGCACGGAGATATTAAAGCCCCTGTCGACTAAAACCTCCAATGCCGCCACCGCCGTGGCGGCATTATCTAACTGGTGCTGCCCCAGAAGGGGGATGGAAAGTTCATAACTGTCCTTCCTTCCCTTCACCCGAAGGAGCTGCCGCCCCAAATCAAAGCCAAGACCCTGCCAGGTGACATCAGTGCCAACCGTTATCAACTGTACCCGACAGCGCTGACAGGTCTGCTTGATTACCTCAGCTGCCTCATCAAGCTGAGGGGAAATTACCACCGTGCTACCGGGCTTGATAATACCAGCCTTCTCAGCAGCAATCTCAGCCAGGCTGTTGCCCAACACCTCCATATGGTCAAAGTTAATCGGGGTGATAATGCAGACCTCAGGGTTGGTTACATTGGTGGCATCAAGCCTGCCCCCCAGCCCAACCTCCATCACCTGAAACTCAGCCCCCTTTTGCTCAAAGTAAGCAAAGCCCAGCGCCGTCAGGAACTCAAAGGTAGTCAGCCGACCGTAGGTAGCTTTTTGGTCCACTGTCTCAACCTCTGGCTTGAGTTTTTCCACCAGGGCGATAAGCTCGTCGTTAGAGATTAACTTACCATCAACCCTGATACGCTCATTTAATGAGATAAGATGGGGCGAGGTGTAAAGCCCGGTGGTATAACCACAGCCACTGAGAGCTGATGCGACCATGGCGGCTACACTCCCCTTAGCGTTGGTGCCGGCGATATGAACTGACCTGGCTTTCAGGTGGGGGTTGCCTATCCGAGCCAGAAGCTCATCCATGCGCCTCAGGTCGTAATGTGCCGCATCGCGCGGCATACGCATTGTCTCATAGTCAATATAGCTATAGATATAATCCAGGGCTTGCTGGTAATCCATATTCGGCTAATTATATCATTGCTGCTAGACATCAACAATCTAAACCATAGACGGGAAACTTGACCTAGACCACAGGGGCTGGTATTATCAGTCTATCGGGGGGTGCGGGGTGAATTTCAGCGAAAAGCTGACCAAGGCAATGGAGGGGAATAACAGCCTGCTCTGCATCGGGCTTGACCCCGACCCGGAGCTGATGCCCAGCAAGGTGGATGCCTTTAAATTCAATAAGGCAATTATTGATGCCACCGCTGACTTGGTATGCGCCTACAAGCTCAACCTCGCCTTTTACGAAGCCATTGATGATGGGCTCGACGCCATGAAGCGGACCATTAAATACATACCCAATGATATTCCAGTGATTGGCGATGCTAAACGGGGCGATATTGGCAACACAGCTATAGCCTACGCCAAGGCTATTTTTTCCGTGCTTAACTTTGATGCCACCACAGTCAACCCCTACCTCGGCTTCGACTCAATAGAGCCTTTTATTGAGTATTGGGATAAAGGGGTATTCATCCTGTGCCGGACGTCAAATCCCGGTGCCGTTGATTTCCAGAGCCTGCGCCTTGAGACCGAGCGCCGGCACTTTCCCCTGTTTGAGATAGTAGCCCTTAAAGCCGCTCAGTGGAATAAACACGCCAATATAGGACTGGTAGTTGGTGCTACCTACCCCGAGGAACTAAAGCTGATAAGGCAGAATCACCCCAATATGCTGCTTTTAATACCCGGCATCGGGGCTCAGGGGGGAGACCTAGCCTCAGCAGTCCGCTATGGGGTCAATGCCTGGGGAAAGGGGGCGATTTTAAGCTCGTCAAGGCAAATTATCTACGCCTCAAGCGACAAGGATTTCGCCCAGGCGGCACGGCGTGTCGCTGCCGACCTGCGGGAGCTGATTAACTCCTACCCACCCCGGCAAAAGCCAGCCATTTGACGCAGGGGGCAGCATGAGAAGCTTTGTCATTGCTCAAGGAAACAAGGAAAAGGTAGAACTGAAGGTTGTCACCCAGCTTAAAGGGAGAGAGCTGGAAGAGGAAGGTAGTGCCTTTGGTCTTTGGCTCCTGGAAAATGCCTCGTCCCCTTTCCTGAGAGGGCTAGCTGAAGCCCTAGATGAGGCAGAAATAAGGAAAAAGGTTGGGCTGGGGTACTAGGATGGTTATGGAGCTAAAGCTGGGTGACGTGGTTCGCCTGAAGAAGAAGCACCCCTGTGGCAGCTATGAGTGGCAGGTAGTCAGGCTGGGGGCTGATATAGGGATTAAGTGCCTTAACTGCCAGCACCGGGTGCTCCTCGGGCGAAGTGTCTTTGAGCGCAGGGTTAAAGCCTTCATTTCCCGAGGTCAGTAATGGCTCGCCGCATTATGCACATTGACCTTGATGCCTTCTTTGTCTCCGTAGAGCAGCAGGAAAATCCCGAGCTTAAAGGTAAACCGGTGGTGGTTGGCGGCCGACCCCAGGGGCGGGGGGTGGTTGCCTCTGCCTCATATGAGGCACGGGCTTTTGGACTGCACGCCGGTATGCCCCTTGCCACCGCCAGCCGTCTTTGCCCTCAAGCTATTTTTATCGAGGGCAGCTTCCCCAAGTATCGCCATGCCTCAGAAAGGTTTATGACTATCCTGGCTGACTTCTCGCCCTATGTTGAGCCGCTCGGTCTTGATGAGGCATATCTGGATGTAACTGGCTTTGAATCTATCTATGGCTCTATTCACCAGATGGCGGTAAAGCTCAAGCAGCGGATTAAGGATGAACTGGGGCTTTGCGCCTCAGTAGGCATCGCTAACTGCAAGGTGGTAGCCAAGGTTGCCTCCGAGCTGTCCAAGCCCGACGGACTGCTGGAGATAGCTGCTGGCAACGAGCGCTCCTTCCTGGCACCGCTACCTGTAGCCAAACTGCCCGGGATAGGCAGAAAGACGGAACGAATTTTAAACGGCTTGGGCATCAATACAATAGAGGAACTCTCTATAATGTCGCTGGGTGCCCTTAAAAGCCATTTTGGTGCGTTTGGTGAGGTTTTGCATCGCTTTGCCCGTGGCATAGACGATAGAGAAGTAGAACCCCCAGCCGCCACCAAGTCCATCAGTCGAGAGACTACCTTCGGCAAGGATACCAGAGACCACTCCCGGCTCAAGGCAACCCTCCACTACCTTGGTGAACGGGTTGGGGTGGAGTTACGCCAGAGAGGCAAGCGGGCAAGGTGCATAACCCTGAAACTCAGATATGCTGATTTCACCACCATTACCCGCCGTCATACCCTGAACCAGACCACTGATAGTGACCAGACTATCTTTGACACCGGAGTAAAGTTGCTCGACAAGGCGCTATCCCAGGAAAGGCAACCGGTTCGCCTCATTGGCATTGGGGTATCAAACCTGGTTGAGTCGGGGAGACAGCTAGACATGCTGGATTCCTCTGCCCGAAGGCAGGAGGAGCTAAATAGAGCTATCGACCGCATCCGCAATAAGTATGGCTTCACCGTCATACAAACGGGAAGAACCCTGCTACTAAAAGACATCTTCCCCGAGACCGGGGAAGGCTACACACTCCAGACGCCGAGTTTGTCAAGATAGAGATTGCATATCAACCTCACCCCCTAATCCTCCTCTCCTTGAGAATGAGAGGGGGAAGATGGGAAAAGAGGGAGGCTTCCCCCCCTCTTACACAAACACCCCCCCTTCCCTTAACAAAATAAATAAGGGAAGGGGGCAGGGGGATAGGTTTCCCAAAACAAATGAACCTACTTGTTTTATACCCAAGTAATGAGCTATAATGAGCGCCATCAAACAGCGAAAGGATTGCCAAAATGCCGTCTTATGCCTTTTTTCATAAGCAGTTTGTTCCCCTATCTGAAGCCAAGCTGGGAGTGATGACCAACTTCCTTCACTATGGCACTGGCATCTTTGAGGGCATTAGGGGCAACTGGAATAGCGAGCAAAAACAGATTTACCTCTTCCGCCTCAGAGAGCATTATGAACGGCTCCATAATGGCTGCCACGTCTTAAAGATTGACCTCCCT
>Ga0172363_10001090_pt1 | contig 21658 bp, 11 predicted proteins | sample LakKivs2_kivu2a2_FD_114541 | JGI IMG/M metagenome (GOLD analysis project Ga0172363, IMG submission 114541) | Sediment microbial communities from Lake Kivu, Rwanda - Sediment s2_kivu2a2 | ecosystem: Environmental > Aquatic > Freshwater > Lake > Sediment | place: Rwanda: Western Province, Lake... | reverse complement strand
GGGGGTGAGGCTGTTGATCTCCCGGATGCCTCGACCCGAGTTGCGTGCACTTTCGTGTTGGAAGCCCTCGCCGCAAATCCTGCAACCCTGCTCCAGACCGGTCCCCAACTTCCGGGGACCTGTCCTTAGGAAGGCTCGCGGCGGGGCAGCCTACGGCACGTTGGCGGCTGGCGCCGGCGGCGAGGGCGGTGCCGCGGTCGCGGACTTGCCACTGCCGGCTGCCATGATCGCGGCCATCGCGCCGCGGATACCGAAGGCCACGGCGCTCGCGGGCAAGGCGTGCGCGAAGGCCAGGGGGACACGCAGGGAGATCTCTGCCCGATCACCCTCGCCGGACGGAGGCGTGGCGCTGCCTCGCAGCTTGAGGAGGTTGCCGTCCTGGCGGAAGCCGAGCGCCAGATCCCAGGTGCCTTGCGCGGTCTCCTCGACGCTGGCCACCCACAAGGGCGCCGTGCGATCGACCCGCAAGAGCGGCGGCGCCAGCGGTCCTTGCACCGTGGCGCCATCGGCCGCGAACAGCTTCTGGTTCGCGGTGCCCAGCCAAGCCTCGTCTGTCGCGACCATGGTCGCCTCGTCGACCAGCCGGAAGGTCAAGGCGTGCGAGAAGAAACCGCTCACCTGCAGCGTCTTCGACTCCCCCTTCCCGTCGCTGCGAATGTGCATGCGCTCAGGCCCCATGATGCCGACCAGGCAGTACAGATTGCGCTCGTCGGCGATGCCGGGCGCCCGCACCACCGTCATCTGCGTTTCGTGTCCGCGCGCGGCCACCAGGATGCGCGCGTTCGTGAGGTCGATTTTGCAGGTGGCGAGGGCCGAGAGTTTGTCGCGGGTATCGCCACCGTAGGCGGCCAGAAGGTGCTCCACGGCCGAGGCGCCGGCCAGCCCCGCGACCAAGGTGGCGTCGGCCGGGATGAACGACTCGAGCCCGTGCGAGGTGGTCGCTGGCGCGCCGGGCAGGGGCGTGACCGTGGGCGCTGTCATCCGGCTCGCCCCGAGACGCGCGGCGAGGCTGCGCAGATTGCGGCTCACCTGTTGCGGGCCGAGATCCCCCAAGGAGATCCCGAGCACCATCAACGCCACGGCCAGGGTGCGCAGGGCGAGGCGGCTGCGGCCGGTGAGCAACGCGGTTGCGCGGTTCCTGGTCCCGGCCTCGGCCAGGCCGTGCCACAGGAAGGGCAAAAAGGGGAAGACGGCGAGGCCGGCGCCCACCGCCAGCCACGCGGGGCGCTGCCGAGCCAGCAGAGCGGCGGACATCGTCACGGCGGCGGCAATGGCCGCCAACGAGCAGAGGAGCAGCAACCAAAGGGAGGCGGCACCCTTCGGCGCCGATGGGGAAGATGCGTTTCTGTCAACGGTATCCATCGGAGAAGAGCATAGCCCCAGGGAGCTCGGATGGGATAGACAAGGTTCTGCGATTTGGCGGCGGACCGGATCTCGCGATGCCGCCACGAAAGCGGCCGGTTCAGGGCCCGCCGCAAGGGGCGAGTATCGCGTGAAACGATCCTCGGTTGCCTTTTTTCTTGGAGGCATCCGAGCGGGGACGCGCGTTGTGTCGCAATACCCTCGGTCGGGGATCTGGCCGGTCGGGGATCTGTGGGAGCGCGCGTTGCGGCACATCGCCCTCGGTTGGGGATCTGGGGCTGGATTTTCTCAAGAAGAAATCCGTAGGCTGTCTGCTTCTAGTTCCAGCTCAGACTGGTGGAAGAGTACATTCAGGGTGAACTTCCGATGATTGGAGAGATGAACTTCTTCTTGTACCCACCACGCCCCGCGAAGCGCTTTGTTGTCTACGCGATGAAGAACATTCTGAAAGACCAATTTCAGAGGCCGTGGCCGGCGGAATGCTCCGAGGGCGTTGCTCGTGTCGATGGTGAGGACTAGACACTCCTGCGATTGCCTGGCCGAAAGAACGAGCGCATCGTGCAGGCCTGCTCGTGCAAGACGGGTTAGCGCGGGAGGCAGCCTTGGCGAGATGAGTTTCAGGTACTTCTTGTAGATGCATTCCTGCTGGAGCCACTCCCGTTCAGCCTGCGTTGGACGACGGGAGGGCGTCTGCATCCGGAGGTAGATGTCGCGCGTGAAAAAGATCATATCAGTGGCCGTAAAGGACGGGGTTCGGTGATGCTACTTCGGGAAGAAGTAGTGATCGTGAGGACTCGGCCGGTGTGGCTTCAGTTTACCGCTGGGCATCGGAACGTCAGGGTGATAATGCGGCCCATGTGGGCCGTGATAGTGGAGGATTGGCTCGGCGCCTTTGCCAGCCTTCTTGGCTGCCTCGTACGCCTTCTTGCGGCTGGGGCAGTGGACCCGTTTCCCGATACGATTTGGGTTCCTGGGCTTCTTGACTCCGCACGACTTCGATAGGCCGAAGTGGTCGAGCCAGAAGAGCGGGTCGGGCACGTGCGAATAGAGGGCCAAGCTGCCTTCAAGACGGATTGGATCCTGGCTTACATACTCGCCCGTCTCCGGATCGTAGTACCTGAACCGGTTGTAGTAGAGGCCGGTTTCCTCGTCTTCGTATTGGCCGGGCCAGCGGAAGGGACACGCCGCCTTGTCGCCCACGAGGTTGCGCATCTCGCCGTAGATGCCGATGTCGGCGGACCAGACGGGGCGGCCCTCGGCGTCGACCATTGCGGTCGGGGTGCCGAGGTGGTCGGTGATGATGGCGTGCTGCTGGCTGCCCAACAGCCTGGCGGCGGGGGCGAAGCTTTCGGGCTCGAAGACCCAGGTGACGGGGCTGGCGACACTGCCTTGCACGGTGGCGATGGCTGGTGGGCCTTGCGAGGCGCGCTTGGCCAGGTCCACGGCACGCTGGCGCAGGCCGGCGTCTTCGGCTTCGGCCACCCTCTCGGGCGCGGGCGCGGTTGCGACGCCGGGATCCACCTCCACCCACTCGTGCACCGGCACGTTGCCGTCCCAGATCCACTTGGTGGTCTTGCCCTGGTACTTCTTCCACACGCGGCGGCCGAGGGCGTCGTAGCCGAAGGTGACTTCCTTGCCGTCGGGGCGCACGACCTTGGCCAGCATGCCCGCGACGTTCCACTCGTACTTCCACTGCTCGCCGTTGGGGAGGAGCTTGAGCGCGAGGTTGCCCTCGGGGTCGTAGGCGTAGCGGGTGACGCCCGTCTTGTCCCACGATTCGAGGAGCTGGCCGGCGGGGCCGTACTTGCGGTCGCGGCGTTCGTTGGTCTTGAACAGGTTGCCGACCGCGTCGGGCATGCGCAGGTCGACCTTGCCGTCGGGGTAGGCGGCGGCGGTCAGGTTGCCGAGGCCGTCGTGGCTGAACTGGACCGGGCCGTGGAGCGCGTCCACGATCATCTTCAGGCGGTCGTTCGGCTCCCAGGTATAGGACTTGGCGACAAGCTGCTTGGCCCCGGACCAGATCTCGTGCGTGAGCGGCCGGCCGAGCTTGTCGCGCTTCCACACGCTGCGCACGCCGCCCGGCAGGTGGCGCTCGATTTCGAGGCCGAGCTGGTCGCGCGTGAACCTGGCTTCCCAGGCAGGCGCGGCGTTCTTCGTGGTGTCGCCTTTGGCGTCGCTGCCAGGGGCCACGGCCGGGCCGCCGCCAGCCCGCAGGGCCAGCACGTCCCCCACGATGTTGCGCTCGATCTCGAGCACGTGGCCGCGGCTGGTGCGCATCTTCGTCCTCAGACCGAGAGGTCCATAATCACTCGTGACGCTGTCGCCGCCCGCCTTCTCCTCGATCACGCGGCCGAGGAGATCGCGCTCGAGCTTCACCACGCAGGTGCCGTTGTCGGCCGAGACCAGCTCGCCGTCCTTGCGGTAGGCGTACTTCTCTTCGCCGAGTACCTGGCCGCTCGCGTTCGCGTGCTTGAGCCCCAGCACTCGATCCATGGCGTCGTAGACGTACTCGGTCGAGAGCCCTCCCGGCCGCAGCACCTTGTGCACGCGGCCCGCAGGGTCGCGCTCGTAGCGGCGGTGTAGGCCGTCGAAGCCGAACTCCTCGTTCACTTCACCGGTCGGGCCAAGGGTGAAGCGGTACACGGCGCCGGCCTCGTTGTAGATGGCCGTGAGCTGCTCCTCGGCGTCGTAGACGAAGCGCACGGTGGTGCCCGCCTGGGTGCGCGAGACCAGCCGGTTCATGCCGCCGTACTTGAACTCGACGTCGTATTGCTGATCCTTGGCGCGCACGACGTTGCCCTCGCCGTCGTAGCCCAGTTCGCGCAGGTTGCCGTCCGGCTCCTGCGCGCGCACCACGCGGCCGAGGAGGTCGAATTCGCGGGCTTCGACGTTGCCGTTGGGATCTCGCACGCGCGGGCAGCGGCCGAGCAGGTCGTAGCTCCAGCGGGTTTCGGCGCCATCCGGGGTGCGCAGCACGGACAGGTTGCCGGCGGGGTCGTACTCCAGCATGGTTTCGGCGCCCGATGGATCGGTCACGCCGAGCAGCCGGACGCCGTCCCAGCGGAAGCGGGTCTTCTGGCCGAGGGCGTCCGTGCGCTCGACCATGCGCCCTTTATCGTCGTAGGCCCACGTCCACTCGCCGCCCGCGGGCCCGACGAGGGAGACGGGCCGGTCCTGGCTGTCGTAGGCCAGCAACACCGTGCTGCCGTCAGGGGTCTTCTCGGCGATGAGGTTGCCCCGTTCGTCGAACTCGGATTCGGTCACCCGGCCGAGGGCATCGGTTTCCTTGACGACCTCGTTCCACTCGTTGCGCTCGGTTTCGGTCACGGCGCCGAGCGGATCAATCGTCTTCCAGACCAGGCCGCCGCGGTGGTGATAGGTCGTCTTGTGGCCGAGGGAGTTTTCGACCACGGTGACGCCGGGTTGGTAGACGAGCTTGTGGTCGTAGATGCCGCCGTCGCCCCAGGTGCGGAGGCAGCGGGCTTTCTCGTCGGCGCCGTCGTACTCGAAGTAGAACGACAGGGCGTTGCGATTCACCTCGCGCGCCAGCAGGTGGCCGCGATATTCGTAGCGCGTGGTCTGGCCAAGGGCGTCGTGGGCATAGATGAGGTTGCCGCGGGCGTCGTATTCGTAGCGGGCGAGCACCACGCGGCGGCCGGGCTGGTCGGGGTGCGGTCCCTCGATCTGTTGCAGGAGCCCGTCGCGGCCGTACTGCAGGACGAACTGGCGACCGCCCGAGTCCACGATGCCGACGAGGCGGCCGGCACCGTCGTGGGAAAGCGCGATGCGGTTGCCGAGCGCATCCTCGACCGAAGCGAGCCATCGTTCGGGGCCCGAGCCGGAGAAGACGTAGGTCATGCCGTCCTTGTCGGTCAGACGGTAGGCTTGGCCCGTCCGGCGCAGGGTCAGCTTCTCCTTGCGCTCGAAGAACTCCTCGCCGTCGTCGAGCGGGGGCAGGGGCAGGTGGCGGCCGTCGGCCGTGCGCAGCAGGAGCACGTCGTCGGCAACGTGCAGGCCCACGTCGAAGCCGTGATGCCAGCCGTGGCCGAGCGGCCCTCGGTAGGTCGAGGTGCTGTACCAGGTCCGCTCCCAGAGAAGCGGCAGCGGCCCCGCGATCTCGAAGTCGGTCATGTCGGTGAAGACCTTGCCGGTGGCGACGTCGACGGGGTGGCCGGTGACCGCGCAAATGCCCTTGTGCATGGCATTGCGCGCGCCATCGCCCAGCTTGAGCTTGTCGGCCAGCTTGTCGCCGGCTTTGTGGATCTTCTTGGAAAGCTTCTTCATCTTCTTGGAAGCTTTCATCAGGCCCTTGAGCTTCTTCAGCCCCGCCATCACGCCCTTCATGGCCATGGCCATCATGGAGATGGTCGGTGGTCCGCCGATCAGCACCATGGGCCCCATGGGCACGCACAGCACCACCGTGGTCGGCAGCATCATCGACTTCGGCACCGCCTTCTTCTTCGGCCGCGGTGGGGCCACGATGCCCACGTCCTGGCACGACAGCACGGGCAGGGCCAGGAACGACTGCGGGTCGCCGTCGACCACCACGGTGGCGCTGCCCATGAAGATCTCGCTCTCGTTCGAGGGCGGCTTCATGAACGGACCGCCCATCGGGATGTGCGGCGGCAGGGCCTGGCCGCTGCTGCCGGCCACGCCGCGCGGCAGACCGTTGATGTACACCGTCGCGCCCAGCACGGGGACGTAGTCCATGGGGTCGAACACCATGCCCACGTAGGGATGCGGCAGGGGCGTGGGGATGGGCCCGGCCGGCGACGGGATCATGATGATGTGGATATCCACACCGACCAGGGGATCCATGTGCTTGGCGGCAATCATGTCGCGGCTCCCTTGGCCGCCTGAGGATTCGGCCGCCACTCAGGCCCCAGCAGCGCCACGAGCTCTTGCTCGATGCGTTTCCACGAGCCGCTGAACTGACTGCGCTTGCAGACACGTTCGAGACCGAGGCCCAAGTAAGGGAGCTGGGTGTGGGCGAGCGCCGCCTTGTCCACGGTGCGGGCATAGGCCAGCCCGTCCACGCCGTGCTGCCACGCCGGCTGGTACTGCTTGGCCTGTTCCTGGCAGAACGACGCCAGCCGGTGGCAGTCGATGATCATGCCCGGATCCTTGATTGCGACGGCCAGGGGCACGGTTTCGGCGAAGAGGGCGGCGGCCATCTGCCAGGCCCCGGCGTGAATGAGCAAACCACCTCGGCACATGCGGGCTTGCACGCGCAGCTTGCCGCAGTTCGGGTCGCCGGCTTGCTCGCCGTCCGCGGCCGCCTTCTCAGCGCCGAAGTACCGGCGGTTGGCTTCCTCGGTCTTGCCCGTCGCCGCGAAGGAAGCGCCCATGGCCAGGTGAATCGGCACGGCCAGCGCGAACCAGCCTTGCGCGGCGGTGATGTCGAGGGCCGCCTTGCCGTGGGCGTCGGCCGCGGCCAGGTCCTGCTTGCCCAGGGCGTTGGACATCTGCACGAACTGGTGGCGATACTGGCCGCCGGGTTTGTCCAGGTTTCCGGCGTTCTCGCTGATCTCCAGACGCGCGGCCGCCATGTCGAGATCCGCGGGAACGGCCACCACGCGCTCCGGCTGCGCCTTGGCCAGATCGGCCAGCGCGGGCGCCTTCCTGTCGTCGCGCACCACCAGCCGCAGCTTGGCGAGCTTGGGCAGGGCGCTGCGCGTGACCAGATCCAGCCAGGCGCGAAAGGCAGGAACGTCGGCGATCTCGGCCGGATTGAGCACCAGCACGAGCAGGCCCGGGAGCTGGTAGTGATCGATGAAGGTCTGGCACGCCTGGAGCAAGGGCACGGGGTCGGGTGAATTCGGCGCCACGGGTGGCGGCTGCCACGCCTTGGCGCCGGGATCATCGAGGCCCGCATGGAGAGCCTCTGCCTTCTCCTTGAACTCGGCCAGAAGGGCCGCGCCGTAGCGTCCGGGCACGAAGGACGCCTGCAGCGGGACGAAGAGATCCTCGGTCTGCCCGACGCGGTCGTCGTCCTCCATGCCCACGAAGGCGTCGAGCATCGCGTGCTCGTCCGGCTCGCACAGCCAGACGAGCACGCGCGCATCCGGCTTTTCGGCAAAGTCCAGCCACTGGCCGGAAAGCTGTTCCAGCCGGTCGAGGATGGGTTTCCCGGTAGCCGCCATGGTTCTGTCGACAGGCGGCTAGTTGATCTTCACCATCGCGCCAGCGACGCTGACCATGGCCTGACCGCTGACGTCCACCTTGGGGCCGGAGATGGCCACCCCCGCCGGATCCGCCTTGACCGAGCCGCTGCCGCCGCTCAGGGTGGCGCTGGCCGGCCCGTTCACCGTGGCTTCCGCCACGCCTTCCATGGCGGCGTTGGCGTCGAGCGCCAGCTTGCTGCCCGCGGCAGATTCCGCCGTGACGTTCGCGTCGAGCACGATCTGGGCACCCGGAACCGCGCTGGCCAACACGTTGGCGTCGAGCACGATCTTCGCGCCCGGGACCGATTCGTGCAGGACGTTGTCGTCGTGCAGGGTCTTGGCGCCGGTCGAAGACTGGGTCAGGGCATTGGCGTCGAGGACGATCTGCGCGCCGTCGCCGGCGGTGATGGTGATCTTGCCGGGCAGCATCTCGATCTTGCTGCCGGGGCACTCCAGGGTGATCGAGGTGGGCGCGATGATGTGGATGGTGTCGCTGACGTCGAGGTCGTACTTGCCCGTGACCGTGGTCTGGCTGTGGATGGGGCTTTGGCCCTTGCCGGAGATGGTGACCGATTGGTTGCCCGTCACGCTCACGCTGCGGTCGCCACCGACCGACAGCGATTCATTGCGCTTCACGTTGGTCGACATGTCGCGCTCGGCCTGGATGTGCAGCTCTTCCTTGCCCTTGAGATCCTCGAAGCGGATCTCGTTGAAGTTGTCGGCCGCGCCGCCCTTGCTGCTGCGGCTCTTGATGCCGCTTTGGGTCTTGTTGTCCGGCAGCGCGTACGGGGGCATGTTGTCCTGGTTGTACACGCGCCCGGTCACGATGGGTCGGTCGGGATCGCCGTCGAGGAAGTCGACGATCACCTCCTGGCCGATGCGCGGGATGTGCATGGCGCCCCACTGCTTGCCCGCCCACACCTGCGCCACCCGCACCCAACACGACGAATCCTCGTTGCGCTTGCCCAGCCGATCCCAATCGAACTGCACCTTCACGCGCCCGTACTTGTCGGTGTAGATCTCGTCGCTGCTGGGACCCACGACGAGCGCGGTCTGCGGCCCCTGGATGTGGGGCTTGATGGCGGTGCGCGCGGGGCGGAACGGCAGCTGGCTGTCGAGCAAGGTGTAGGTGGCTTTGAACGGCTCGTCCGCCTCGGCGACGTCGCCGGTCTCGTACTGGTTGATGCTGATGGAGTACGTCGCCGAGGTGATGAGGTACTCCTTGTCGAAATCGGCCTGGTCCCAGAAGGGGGAGAAGTCAGACCCGAGGGCAGCGGGCTTGAAGAGCTTGACCAGATCGCCGGCTCCCAGCCCCATGGTGTTCCCCTCGACCTCGATGACGGTGTTGGCCACATGGTCGCCTTCCTGGCGCACCGTAGCCTCGGCTTTGGCATCGGGCGGCTCGGCATCCGGGAACTCGGGATCGGGCGACTGGTAGCGGCCGCCTGGATAGTCGTACTCCTCGAACTTGTCGCCCGGCTCGGGGGCGAGGGAAGGGAACTCCTCGATCTGCGGGGCCGACGGACGTACCTTGGTGTGGTCGTAGCCGCGCAGCACCGAGTACTTGCCGGGATAGAGCGAGCCCGCCGCGCTGAGGGACCAAAAGTGCTCTTCCTCGCGTACCTGCTTCTGTTCCCTGGGCAGGTACATCACCTCTTCGTACCCGGAAACCGTGGCGTGGGCCGAGGCGGAATCCGCCATTACGAGGGTGTGCTTGTCGTCCTCGTGCTTGAAGAAGTGGTAGATACCTTCCTCCTCGAGCAGCCGCTGCACGAAGTTGAGGTCGCTCTCGCGGTATTGGACGGTGTATTCCCGCTTGCGGTAGGTCCCTTGCAGCTTCCCCGACTCGACATCCGTGAATCCGCGCATGGCCAAGACGTCCTTGGCGTGGGTGGGGGCGTCCGCGTCGAAGAGGATGCGGCAGTCGCGGGTATAGCCATAGAGGGTGAGCTTGGGATGGAGGACGGCCCGGTAGCGCGTGTAGCGCATCGAGATACCCGTCTTGGCGAAGTAGGTGACGATGCCGTTCCAGTAGCGGGTATCGCCGCTGTCGAGCTTGAGATGGATGGTCATCGACTTGCCGAGCACGTCGTTGACCGGGATGTTGGCCTCCTCGGAAAGCAGGGTCAGGTCGTAGCGGTACGGAGCCCCGAGCCGCTCTTGGCCCTGAAAGGTTTCAAGCAGCAGCACCCCTTCGTCGAGGGGGCCGGTAACCTTGGTGTCGCGACCGAGCAGCGCCATGGCGAAGTCCTTAAGGATAGAGGTAGACGGAGGGTAAAACATACACGGCCAACTGGCCGTCGCCAAGCCCGGCGATTTGCCTGCCGCCGCACACCGGCGAGGCCACGGTGAGCGTCGAGGCCACGCCCCAAGCCCGCACGTTTCCTGCCACGGGGGTCGAGCGTGCGGGTTCGGGAACGGTGTATTGCCCGGCTGCCGACAGGTCAAACGCGTCAAGCACGAAAACGCGGTTGTTGATAGCGAGAAGGGGATCTTGGCAAGAGCCCGCAAGACAGATGGTGCGGGGGGCGAGCGAGAGCAGACGCCTTAGTACAGCGCCCCGCAAGTTCGTGCCCAGCTGGCCGCGGAGGCGCCCGCCGGGCAAGGCGCGACGAGGGCGCATGGTGAACCATGTAACCGAGGAGCAACGCAGCCCGGCGGGATGGATTCGCGGCCAGATGGGCACGAAATTGCGGGAAGCTGTACTTAGTACAAGGCCGCGAACGGGGCTTGCCCGCGGCCTTGTCCGCTCGGCAAAGGCAGCTACAGCGCCGGCCTTGGCCCCGGTCGGCAAGGCTGCGTCGTGTGCGCTCCCCAGTTGTTGATCACGATGGCTCGGTCTGCCTCGTTGACCCAGCCGTCGCGGTTGAGATCGGCGCGCTCGCAGATCTCGCAGGGCCGAACCGCACGCTGGTAGTAGACATCCTTCTGCATGACGATGCTCAGGTCCGCCCGGTCCGTGCAGCCGCTGTCGTCCACGTCACCCGGAATCGCGTGGTTGCGGCCGAACACCTGGCCCTCGGTATAGGTGATGGCGCGGAACTTCGCGCGTGACGCACCACCATTCCGGCTTGGAAAGTTGGGGCTTGCCAGGTTGCGGAAGTAATTGACCCCGGACAGCGGCAGGCTGGTCGTCGGCGTCGATGCGGTGCGGGTGCCGGTCGCGCCGAAAACGCCGGCGCTCGCGAGCTTCGTATCCGAGGCACTGCTCCTGGGGGTGTCGAGCGCGTCGGTGGTAGCGACACTGCTGGCCGACGACGCCAACGGCGCGGTGGTGGACGCGGTGACCAGGCTGTCACCCTGGCAGGGACTTGCGCCGCTGGGACAGATTCGATAGTGGACGTCGATGCGCCATGCGAGGTTCGTGCTCGCCGTCGTGTTGGGGGGGATGACCAGGTTCGTCACCGCTGATCCAGGATCGATGTTGTTGAGGCGAAGCCCGCGGCGAACGATGCGGGCCTCCCAGCTTCCCGCCGGAAGCTGGTTGGTGCCGGACGCGCCACCCCGGCCGCTGAGATCCCAGTCATCCACCGCTTTGTTGAAGGTGAAGCTGTTGTTGCCCACGAAATTCGTGTTGGTGGATGCATCCAGGTAGTTGCCGCACACGGAGGTGGGGGAAGTGGGCGGGCTCTCGTTCTCAAGGCCGTCCGATTCGAGGGTGATGGTCTGTTTTGAGCCGCCACCGGCGATGGTGCGGGACAGCTGGTCGAGGCTGCGGCAGAGCGAGTGAGCCAGGGATGTCCTGCCAAAACGATTGCCATCTGGCACCCGATCGGGGTCGGTCTTGTAGGCCTCGAGCCGGCTGATGAGCGAGTTATACGGAGCGAGGGATGTGCCGTCGAACCTGCAGTAGTTGTTGGTCCCGCTCCCAGCCACCGGCAGCGCGACGAAGGTGGAGCCGGTCGGACAGTCCGTGGCCGCCATCGGCCATACCTGCTCGGCGGTGGTCTGGGGGCCGAGCACCCGGAAGTCCCAGATTGAATAGGCTCGCGGTGTTCCATTGGCCGCGGTGTCGGTCCTGTCCGACGAAACCAGGTTCTTGGCGGCGTCCATGGCGTCCATCCACCGACTCGAGGTCGGGCTGGTCATTTCGGACATGCTCCCCGTCCGATCGAACAGGATCAGGGAGTACTCATCCTGCGCGTAGGCCATTGCACCCGTGCCTATTCCCGCTATCGCGCTAAGCACTGCGGCGAGTCCGATTGTCTTCATGATGGTCATTGGTTGGTCTCCTTTCTAGTTGCGTGGGTACGACGTCGCGAACACATCGACTGAAGGCAGTTTGCTCGGGATGGTGTCGGGCGTTCCGCCGACATGTCCCCAGGGAGGGTCGGAGGCGAAGCCGAGGCCGAGCTGGCCGGCGACGTTGAATCCCCAGCAGCGAACCCTCCCGGTGTTGAGAAGGGCGCAGTTGTGCAGCGCTCCTGCGGCGAACAACACGGCAAACGCCGGCCGCCCCGCGGCATCCAGGCCGAAGTCGATGGGCGGGAAGGCGTCGGGCGGCTCGTTGTCGCCTTGGGCCTCGAGGTGGTCTAGACCGAGCTGCGCGATGTCGTTTCGCCCGCAGCAGCGGAAGTCCCGGTTCCTGAGCAGCACGCACAGATGCTCTGCTCCCGCACCGAGGTCCACAATGGCAGAGGCCCAGCGCACGTACGGCCACCCGTCGCCGGTGCGCAGCAGGTCGGCTTCGCTCCAGCCGATGCACATGCTGCCGTCGCCGTTGTAGCCCCAGCATCGGCTGATGCTGCCGAGAACGTCGCTTTCCTCGCGGACACAGGTGTGGAATCCGCCGGCCGTGATGGCGACCAGCGGCCCGTTGTCCGGGAAACCGACCGTCCTGCCCGCCGTCGGCAGCTCATCGTCCCCGATGTTGTTCGTGCTGCCGATGCCGAGCTGGGCTTTGTCGTTGCGGCCCCAGCACCGGACCTGGTTGGTGGCGAGCAGCGCGCACGCATGGTCCTGAGCCACCGCCAGCGCCACGGGACGAGCACCGAGGGAAACCCCTGCCTGCGCGGCAGTGGGTGTTTCATCGTCGCCGATGTCGCGCGTATGCCCCAGCCCGAGCTGGCCGAAGTCGTTGCGACCCCAGCAGCGTACCGTGTCGTCAGCAAGCAGGGCGCAGGTGGTATCGCCGCCCGCCGCGATCTGCTTGACCGCCATGCCGAGCGGCACTTTGGCGACGGCTGCGGTGGGGTGTTCGTCATCGCCGATGTCCTTGCTATGCCCGAGTCCGAGCTGGCCGCGGCGGTTCGCCCCCCAGCACTGGACGGATCGGTCCGCCATCAGGGCGCAGGTGTGATTGTACCCGGCAGCGAGAGACACCGCGTCGCCGTCGAGGTGGATGGGACCCAATTCGAACGGCCGGCGGGTCGAGAGGTTCTCCGTCGTGCCCAGACCAAGTTGGCCATGGTCGTTGCCTCCCCAGCAGCGGACCAGGCCGCCCTTGAGGAGGGCGCAGCTCTGGCTCCACCCCGCGGCAAGCTGAACGATCGCCGATGCCGTGCAGTCGCGCTCGCATCCGTCGGCGGGCATGGGGTTCCCGTCGTCGCATTCCTCGGGCACCTCAAGCTTGCCGTCGCCGCAGCTCGGGGGTAGGCAGCCGCCGGGCGCGCACTTGCCGCAGCACGGGGTGCTCGTCAGGGTTACCAGGTCGGGTCCGCACTGCCGATAAACCTCGCCGTCGCAGAATCCGTCCCCGGGTGTGCGTCCGATGCACTCTGGGACGACCCGCGTGCACACGCCCGTGTCGCGGTCGCAACGCTCGTCGGCGGCGCAGGTTGCACGCATGGTCCACGCGCCGCTTCGGCAGATCAGCGTCTGTTGCTGGTTGGGGCCGTTGCAGGCAAGGGCGCCGGGCTCGGAGCACGGGACGCCCGCGGCCGGCACGCTGGCGTCAACCGGGGCTGCGGTGTCTGCGCTGTCCAGGACTCCTCCGTCCGCGGCCACCCCGCACCCATAGACGAAACGCTGGATGTTGCCGCCCACCCCCGCGTCGGTCGGCGGCAGGCCGCCCGTGCCACCCGCTCCGCCGGTGCGGGCGATGTCCGCGCCGCCGTCCATGCCGGCAACCCCGCCTGTGCCCGGGGAGCCTGTGCCGCCACCCGCTCCACCGTCATCGCGCGGGCCATCCCATCGGGCTTCTCCCCCCCCGCCGTCTTCCCCTGCCTCATACCCGAGCGCGACGTCGTCTTTCCCTGCATCAACTTCGACCGCGGCGCCACCCGTACCCGAATCTCCGCGCTTCCCGGGCGCAGCGCCGTCGCCGCACCCACCGGACGCGCACAGGGCGGTCGCAAGGGCCGCGAATGCGGAGAAACCGCTATGCCATGTCCGCCGGTTCACGGCCGCCCTAGACCGCCGCGGTTCTCGCAGCCAGGTGTGAGGTGTTTCGGATTGTCCGTCGGAGATTGCATCGTGGTGAAGCATGCGGGCTAGGGTGGAAACACCTGCACCGGGGTTAGCGTGTCGGGTGTCTTGCCGAGACCGCCGACGTAGTCGTTGGCTCCGCTCAAGACTTGGGCATTGCCGAGCTGGCCCGCTTGGTTGCGGCCCCAGCACTTGACTTGCCCGTTGCTGAGCAGCGCGCACGTGAAGCCGAACCCCATCGCTACCGTGGTGGCGGTGATGCCGGCGCCGAACGTCACATCCGGGAGGTTGCTGGGGATCGTAGTCCCGGTTCCCCCCTTGTCTTGGACGTCCGGGTATCCGAGCTGCCCCTTGGAGTTCGACCCCCAGCACCGGAGCCCGCCTGCGGCGAGCTTGGCACATTGACTGGCGCCGCCGCCGAACAGGTTCGAGACCCCGAAGAGCTGCGTGACGCCGGAAACCGAGGGCGACTCGTCATCCCCGATGGCGTCGGAGGGAGGGGTGCTCGACAGACCCAAACCGAGCTGTCCAGAGCCGTTGTACCCCCAACACTCCATCTGACCGTTGTCGAGACGAGCACAAAGGGAAGACGACCCTGACGCGAGCAAAGTGGCGGTGCGGTTGGAAGGAACTACCGGCAAGCTCGGTGCCGCCACCGCCGACGGTATCTCGTCGTCGCCAATCGCGGGCACCGAGACGGTGTCGGCTCGCCCCAACGCTCCGGATGAGTTGTCGCCCCAGCAGGTCACCCCTCCCGTTCCCAGGACCGCACAGGCGAAGCCGCCCCCGACCGCCACCACGGTTGCGCTTCCACCCATCGATACGGCGCTGAGGCAAGCCGAGAGGGTCGCGGACGCCGCGCAGATGTCGGCCGTGGTCGCCTTGCCGAGGACACCCGCGACGTTGCCTCCCCAGCAGTGCACCGCTCCGTTCTGCAGGACGGCGCAGGTCGTGTCGCCGCCCGCGGCGATCTTCACCGCGGGACTGGCAAAGGTGATGGCGGGCGCCGGGCTGGTTCGCACGGTGGTATCCCCTCGTCCGTGTTGCCCGTGGTTGTTCTTCCCCCAGCACCGGACGCTGCCGCCCGTGATGATGACGCAGATGTGATCGCTTCCGGAGGCGATGGCGGTCGCTTTGGCACCGAAGGTGACGGCCGGAATCAGGTACGGCTGGGTAGTTGCCATGTAGTCCAGACTGCCGATGCCGAGCTGACCCAGGAGGTTGTCGCCCCAGCAGCGCACGTCACCGCTGCCGAGCAAGGCACAGGTGTGCTTGAGCCCCGCGGCCAGCGCGGCCACGGTCGAGCGCTTGCAGTCGTTTTCGCACCCGTCGGATGCGATCGTGTTTCCGTCATCGCACTGCTCACCGATGCTGGGCTCGACCTTCGCATCGCCACAAACGGCGGTCTGACACTGATTCGACACACACACACCGACGCAGGCTGTGGGCGTCGTGCCGGTCCAATCGGCATTGCAGGTCTGCTGCGTGTTCGAGTCGCTGCAGAAGGTCGTCGTGGTCTGGCACTGGGTGACCAAGGCGTGGCACAGGCCGTCGCTCCGATCGCACTTCTCTCCGGCCACACAGGTGCCGTTTTCAACCCACACGCCCCCGGTGCAACGGAGCTTGAGCGCCTGATGCGCTCCATTGCACGACAAGGTGCCCGCCGACGAACAGGGGCAGTCAAGGGCAGCACTCCCGTCCGCCGGACAACCCGGGTTCAGTTGGCAAGAGCCGTTCGAACAGGACTTCCCCGGGGCGCACGAGGTTCCGTTGGGCAATGTCCCGCTGGCGATGCAGACCGAGGTGCCTGTCGTGCAGGATGTGGTTCCGGTCTGACACGGATTCGTGGGGGAGCAGGACGTCCCCTGGGTGCACGTGCACGCACCGTTGGCGCAGCCGAGGTTCGTGCCGCAGGAGGTTCCATCGGGGGCATGGGTTCCGCTGTCGATGCAGGTCCGGGTGCCGGTCGCGCAGGAGGTCTGGCCGAGGTGACAGGGATTCGCGGGGACACAACTGGCTTCGGCCGTGCACGGTGTGCAAGCGCCCGCGCTGCACACCAGGTTGCTGCCGCAGGGGGTGCCGTTTTGCGCAGGCGCACCGGTATCGGTGCACACGGGCACCCCGGTGTCGCACACCAGCGTGCCCACGTGGCAGACCGCGTTCGTAGGCGTGCACAACGCGCCGGAGGCGCAGGCAACGCACTCGCCCGCGTTGCATACCTGGCTGGTTCCGCACGGGGTGCCGTTGGGTGCGTTGCCCGACTCCTGGCAGACCGGCCGCCCGGTGGCGCATGACGTGATGCCTGCGCGGCAAGGTCGGTCGGGAACTATACACCCTTCTCCCGCGCGGCAATCTACGCACGTGCCCTGCAGGCAGACCCGGTTGATGCCGCAGGTGTGACCGTCCTCGTGGGCCGTGCCGCTGTCGGCACAGGTCGGCGTCGAGGTGGCGCAGACCAGCGTGCCGGCATGACATGGATTGGCCGGGGTGCACGCGGCGCCGCTCGCGCACGGGACGCACTCGCCCGCCAAGCAGACCCGGTTTATGCCGCACGTCGTCCCGGGAAGCGCAAGACCATCCTCGACGCACACGGGGCGGCCCGTCGCGCAGCTCGTCTTTCCGGTCTTGCAGGGCTGGCCGACGGGCTCACATGCGGTGCCTGCGGCGCAGGGCACGCACTCGCCATCCAGGCAGACCATGTTGTCGCCACAGGGTGTGCCCGACGACCACGCCTGCAGCGTATCCTCGCAGCGAAGGAATCGGCCCGCCGAGCACCTGGTCATCCCGAAGTGGCAGGGATTGGCCGGCCGGCACGGCTGGTTGGCCACGCATGCGCTGCCCGCTTCGGATGGGGCATCCAGCTCGTCGGGCGCGTCAGGGATGAACTCGGCATCGAGCGGGTGGCCGTCGATTCCGATTCCGGCCCCGCTCTCGCCGGTGGCATCCCCCGGGCCGTCGGGCGCCGGCGCAAGGTCGGGGCCGCCGTCGGGGCCGGAGGGGGGCGGGATGAGGGCGCCGCATCCCTCGTCCTTGCAACAGACGTTGTAGGGAGGATTCGCGCCTGGAACGGCCTCGCAGGTGTAGCCGGAGGGGCATTGGCTCGGGTCAGCACAGATGAGGCCGCCGTTCGGCACGTCGGGGGAGAAGGAGCACGCACCAACGAAGAGCCCGGCGGCGAGGAGAGGAGTGAATTCCCATGTCAATTCGACTTTCGGCATTGGCTTTCCCTGCGGTGCGCGTGGCTAGAAGGCGTGGTACAGGATCGCGCCGGCGCCGCCGGCAACAGCGAGCGGTGCAACCAAGGTCGCGGCCGCGGCTTCTCTGGCCTTGCGGGCGCCGAGGTAGTACAGCACACCCCCGGTGATGGCGGCGCTGACCCCGACCCCGTAGCCAACCCACTGCAAGTCCTCGTAGGTCCTTCCGTCCGAGAACTTTTCGCTCACCGTGGAATAGGGCACCGGCCCGCTCTTCGTCCGGGCCTCGATGTCGCTTTGCGCTTGGCGCATGAGCAGGGCGAAGACCACACCTGCCGCCAGGCTGGCGCCGCCCAAGGCCAGGACGGCGACGCCGGCGCGGCGCAGCCCGCGGCCAGCTTGCGGGCCAGGCGCTTGCGGCTGGGGGATTTGGATGGAGACGGGTGCCACCGCAGCGACGGGGACAGGGCTCGCCACGGGAGGCGCCACCCCCGCCGCCTCCTGCCTGCGCATCTCGGCCTCCATCTCGTCGATGTACTGCTGCGCCTCTCGGCTGTCTTCGACCGGGCCGTTCGTGTTCTTGCGTAAGAACTCCTTGAAGCGAGCGACACCCTGGGGAAAGAGGTTGTTCTGCTGGTAGCAGCGTCCTTGGTTGAAGACCCAGATGGGGTCGTTGGTCTCCGTGTAGAGTTCCGCCAGCAGGTGGATTGCCTGTTTCACATCGCCCGCGGCGCAGGCGGTCTTGGCGTTGGCGACGCGAGGATCTTGGCGCGCTTCCTGGGCTTGACCGAGCGCAGGGACCAGGATGAGGCAAGCCATCAGGTGAAAGCCAAGGATTTTCGGCATGGAGCGTCTCTTGCACAAGGGTTGGATCAGGAAGGCGGTCAGAACTTCTCTCTGGTGATCTTGCTTGGGGGTGGGGTGGTATTCGTCGTCGCTGGAGCCAGGCCAGGGGGTAGCACGTCCTGGGGTACCGTGACACCCTCGGGGGCAACCGCCCGCTTCTCGCCGCGAGTGGACGCATGCGTCTTCGTTCTCTCGCGCGCTTGACGCTTCTTCTCCGCTTGCGATCGCTCGCGGGCAGGCTGGGGTTCGACTTCCGCGACAGGGGATGCCATCGGTGGCGGGGGGACAGGCGGGGGGGGGGTGGCGGGAGGCAGCGACGGCAGGGGAGGTGGCGGCGCTTGCGTCGGAAGGGGCGAGGGCGCAAAGGCCGGCAGCGGATCGGGCGGCATGCGTTCGGCGGAGGAGGCAGAGGGGGTGGATCGTTGCCACATCGCCAGTCCGACCAGGGCGGCAGCGCCGCAGAGCGTGACGGCTCCGATCGCGATGCCGGCGATCTTGCGTCGCCTGTGCACAGCCCGCAGGTCGCCATCCACGTGCCGCATCTGACCCGCGCTGGAGGACATGGTGGTGTGCGGGGTGGGGGCTCGAGGCGAGGGAGTGGGTTTGTGCCTGATACGAGGGTGCGAACGACGTTCCTTGCCCAACCCGGGCGCCGGCTCCTCCTCGAGCGAGACCGTGGGCTCTGCCGGATGACTTGGCGGCCCAGGAACCTCGTCGAGAACCAGGGTGGCCGATACCGGCTTGTTGGCGAGCAGGTCGGCGAAGACATCCATGGTTTGGATTCGATCCTTCGCCTCCTTGGCGAGGGCCTTGAGAATCAGAGCGTCGAGGTGCGCAGGGATGTCGGGGTTGAGCGATTGCGCCGAGGGCGCGGGGACGGTGATATGCTGCAGGAAGTAGTCGCCGAAGTTCTCTCCCAGAAATGGGGTCCGGCCGCACAGCATCTCGAAAAGGATGACCCCGAGGGCATAGATGTCGGCGCGATGATCGACCTCCGCGTTCTTGCCCATGCACTGCTCTGGCGACATGTAGGCGGGCGTGCCCATGAGGGCGCCTGCGCTCGTGCGCGGCGTGGTCGGGGCGAAGTCGGGCCGCAGCTTGGCGATGCCGAAGTCAAGCACCTTGATGTGCTCGCCGCCTTGACCGGGCGGGTCGGGCACGATGAACACGTTGTCGGGTTTGAGGTCGCGATGGATGATGCTGACGGCGTGGGCGGCGGCCAATGCCGACGCGATCTGCCGGGCGACGAAGACGGCTTGCTCGATGGGCATTCGATCGACGCGGCGAAGCCGGTCGGCAAGGCTCTCGCCCTGCAAGAACTCCATCATCATGTAGGGCATCCCCTCGGGGAGGATGCCGACGTCGATGATGTCGATGATGTTGGGATGCTGGATCGCGTTGGCGGCCCGGGCTTCGTTGAGGAAGCGCTGCACGTAGCCGGCGTTGGAAGCGCATTCCGGCTTCAGGATCTTGATGGCGGCTTTGCGCTGGAGAAAGGGATGAACCGCAAGATACACCGCCCCCATCCCACCTTCTCCAAGCAGACCTACAATCTCGTAGTTGTTTATCTTTTGGCCGATCACCGAGTCTATTTCCGGATTGGGGAGACATCGTAGCACGAGCCGGGCAGGCTCTTGCCAGAACTCCTCGTTTTGGGCGACTCAACGTGGCGTTGGCGGTTCTGGCAGTTCCCCGTCGACGCATAGGGCGAAGCCGGCAGCGCGGAACCAGGGAACAATCCGCACCGCTCCCTGGCGCAGGCGTGCCACGCCAGCGAAAAGGCGGCTTGGTACCTGTGGTTCGAGTAGACTGCCGGCCCTGGTTTGAATCCGCCCATGCAGCCGAGGCCTTTCCATCCCGTCTTGAAGCCGCGAGATCCTCACCTGCGCGTGCCCACAGCCGCAGGAGGATGGTCATGAAACTCGCGGTGGTGGTTCCCGTGTACAACGCCGCTCGGCACCTGCCGGACGTGGTCAGGCGCATCGCCGCGGCTCGCCCGCCCGGGGTTTTCCGCACCCTCATCGTCGACGACGGGAGCAGCGACGACACGGCCCAGGTCGCGCGCGAGCTGGCCTTGTCCGGTGAAGGGCTCGAGCTTGTGGTGCGGCCCCAAAGCGGCGGTCATGGCGCCGCGACAAAAACCGGCCTCGAGACCGCGCGCACCCTGGGCGCCGACCATGTTGCGTGTATTCCCTGCGACGGGCAGTCGAGCCCCGAGACTCTGCCCGGTCTTGTGGACTCGCTCAAGTCCCGGAAACTGGATCTGCTGCAGGGATCGCGCCTCGCGGGTGGCGGGGCCTTGGCCGGCGGCATGCCGCTTTGCGAATTCGCGGGCCGATGGGCGCTCGGCCGGCTCGAACGTCGCGTTTTCGGGCTGGCCCTGACGGACTTCCACAGCGGCTACCTCATCTACGGTCCGTCTGCCCTCGCCCAGATCCCGTTTGCCCAGCTCAGCAACAGCTTCGATTTCGAGCTCGAGGTCATTGCCTCGGCGTGCGGCCGCGGGCTCGCCGTCGGCGAGGCGCCCATCCCCGGCCACCACGGCCACGAGATCACCCATCTCGATCCGCTCCACGATGGCCTGCGGGTCTTGCGCGTGCTGTGGCGATACCATCGCGGTCGCTACCGTCCCTAGGACCCGCTCGAAGATATCTGTGCGAATTTGGACGGCCGATCCATCCCGGCTGGCGTCGTTGCTCGTCGTCGCAATACGTCGAGTATTCCTCCTCCTCGCGCCTCGCCAGTCGGGCGCCTCGACCGCCCAAATTCACACATCTATCTTCTCGCGGGTCCCTAGAGCTGGATGACACGGCCGGCCGGATTTCCGATAGAATGGTCGGTGTCACGGATCTCCTTACGATGGAAAGGGATGGAAAGGCAGCCCTCATGGTGAAAACACTCGTCACGGTGGCCTTCTTGGTTTGCTCGTCATCTCTCGCGTTCGCCCAGGCGTCCAGGACCCGCCTCATCACGACCACGGGAGAAGCAAGCGTGAAGGTCGTGCCCAACGAGATCGAGTTCGTCCTGGGTATCGAGACCCGCGATCGGAATCTTGGCGGCGCCAAGAAGTTGAACACCGAACGGCTGCAGAGGACCCTCGACGTGCTGCGCAGCCTGGGCGTCGATGAAAAGAACGTGCAGACCGACTACCTCGACATCCAGCCCGAGTACAACAACGACCGTGTGGCCGTTTCCTATCTCGTGCGCAGGACCCTGGCCGTCATCTTGAAGGATCTGTCGAAGTTCGAAGCGCTGGTGAGCGAATCCCTCCAGGTGGGCGTCAACTACGTTCACAGCGTCCAGTTCCGCACCACCGAGCTGCGCAAGCACCGCGATCGGGCTCGGGCGATGGCCATCCAAGCCGCACGCGAGAAGGCCGTGGCCCTGGCCAAGGAGTTGGGCCAGAGGGTCGGCCGCCCCCATGCCATCACCGAGGGCGGCGGCGGTTGGCTCTATCCCGGCGGTTTCTGGGGCGGCCGCTACGGCCAGATGACCCAGAACGTGCAATCAAGCGGCGGCGGCCTGGCGCCGAGCGAGTCCGACGGCCTGTCCTTGGGCATGATCAACGTCAGCGCCACCGTGAGCGTGGCCTTCGAGCTGGATTAAGGACCCGAGCAGGAATTACCGTACCGATCTGGCCGCCGATCCATCCCGGCTGGCTTCGTTGCTCGTCGTCGCAATACGTCGAGTATTCCTCCTCCTCGCGCCTCGCCAGCCGGGCGCCTC
>Ga0172363_10001089_pt1 | contig 21668 bp, 18 predicted proteins | sample LakKivs2_kivu2a2_FD_114541 | JGI IMG/M metagenome (GOLD analysis project Ga0172363, IMG submission 114541) | Sediment microbial communities from Lake Kivu, Rwanda - Sediment s2_kivu2a2 | ecosystem: Environmental > Aquatic > Freshwater > Lake > Sediment | place: Rwanda: Western Province, Lake... | reverse complement strand
GGTGGCGCGCACGTCGAAGACTCCGTCGCCAATCTCGAGGATCGACACGTCGAACGTGCCGCCGCCGAGGTCGTAGACGAGGATCGTCTGCTCGTGCTGCTTGTCAAGGCCGTAGGCGAGCGCCGCCGCCGTCGGCTCGTTGATGATGCGCATGACCTCGAGACCCGCGATCGTTCCGGCGTCCTTGGTCGCTTGGCGCTGCGAGTCGTTGAAGTAGGCGGGCACCGTGATCACCGCCTTGACGACCTTGCCGCCGAGGTGCGCCTCGGCGTCCTGCTTCATCTTCTGGAGGATCATCGCCGAGATCTGCTCCGGCGTGTACTCCGTCGTCTTCCCGTCCGTCGAGATCTTGATCCGGTGGTCGGTGCCCATCTCTCGCTTGATCGACGAGACCGTGTGCAACGGGTTTGTGATGGCCTGGCGGCGGGCAAGCCGGCCGACAAGGCGTTCGCCGGTGTCCGTGAACGCCACGACCGACGGCGTAATGCGCTCGCCCTCCGAGTTCGTGATGATCTCCGGCGCCCCTCCTTCCAGCACGGCGACGCAGGAGTTGGTGGTTCCCAAATCGATGCCAATGATCTTCTCTCTCATGACTCCTCCTTCTCCCGCGTGACCGGGCCCAGACTCACGGCAACCTTGCTCGGCAAGAGCGTTCGTCCGGACCGGGCGTACCCGGGAGAGAACTCCTCCAAGACAACATTCTTCTCTTGGTCACTCGGCACGGAGGCCACCGCCTCGTGCAATTCGGGGTCGAAGCGCTCGCCGACGGCGCAGATCCGTCTCAGGCCCTTCTGTAGAAGAATCTGGCGGAACTGCCCGAAGATCTGTTCCACGCCGACCGCGAGCGCGCCGGCGTCCTTCGTCTCTTCGTAGAGGGACATCGCCCGCTCGAGGCTGTCGAAGAGCGGAAGGAAACTGCAGACCTCATCATCCGCGGCTCGCTCCCTCAGAAAGGCGATCTCGCGAACGCCTCGCTTCCGGTAGTTCTCGAACTCAGCCTGCAGCCGCTTCAGCCGATCGATCAGCGACTTGATCTCCGCATCCTTCTCGGCGATCAGCCGGGAAGCCTCTGGTTCGGCAGCCGGCGCCGTCTCGACGGCTTCGGGGAGGCTCGTCTCGACGGGAACCGGCCCTTCCGGCGTGCTCTCGCATGTCCCGCGAGCCGTGTCGTCGCCTTCTTGAATCATCTTGCCTCCCCCTCCAACGCCCGCCCGCATGAGGACACGAGCAGCGCCTCCAGGCGGTTGGCGACATACGTCGACGCCGACATCGACCGCCCGTAGTCCATGCAGACGGGGGCGATCACTCCAAGCAGGCCCCCGTGAGGACGGTACGGGCACGTGATCACGCTGAACTCCTCCACCCCGGCAAGCGGGAAATCGCCCACGTTGACGACGATCCCGGAACGACCCTCGCGGGCGCGCTCGAGCGCCGCGGGGAACGCAGTCTCGTCCTGAACAGCGCGGTGAAGCGCCGCGAACCGCTCCACGGCGCGCTCGGGGGCAAGCCGCTGCAACGGCTCGATCAAGTGGAGGAGCCCTTCGACCACAACTCGCTGGCCCATCCGTCGACCGAGCAGCTTCCCGACGATGGCGAGCGCCTGCCGCTCGGGCCGCTCGTACCACCCTTCCGGACCCTCGTCCGCCGCCAAGCCGCGCACCTCTTCGAGGCTCGCGCCGCGTAGCGTGCGGTTGATCGTCTGCATCATCCGGTCGATCTCCTCGTCCGTCGCGTCGGTTTCGAGAGGGATCAGCCCCTGCTCGACCACGCCAATGTCGGAGACGACGACGAGAAAGGCCTTCCGATCGGCCATTCGAACGAGGAGGACCCGCTCGAGGCGAGCGTCCTCGAGGCGGGGCGGAACCACAAACGCGGCGTACTGCGTGATGTTGGCGAGGAGAAACGCCGTCTGTCGAATCGCCTCCGACACGTCCAGCACCCGCGCCTCGTACGTCTCGACGATCTCGAGCCGCTCCGTCTTCTGAAGCTCCGACAGGTCCAAGAGCCAATCGACGAAGAAGCGGAAGCCCCTCCGAGTGGGTATCCTCCCCGAGGACGAGTACGGCTTGGCGATGAAGCCAAGCTTCTCCAGGTCGTACATGTCGTTGCGAACCGTCGCCGAGCTAACCTTGAGCCCGTACTCCTCGAGGATCATGCGTGACGAAACCGGCTCGTGGAGCCGGATATACCGGTCCACGATCTCCTTCAGAATCAGTCTTTGTCGTTCAGGCAGGGTCACGATCCTCACCGTCCCCAGTTAGCACTCCGCATAAGTGTCTGCTAATGATAGGGGGAACGCCCGATGTTGTCAACGATCGACGCGAGGGGGTCTTGACACCCGATCTGTTGGAGCCTATAGTGGCCGAGCCATGAACGAAGCGAGACAGCATGCCCAAGGGAATCCGGCCGGCATCTCTTGCTTCGGTTGGTATTGGTTTCGTGGCGGTTTCTCCGCGGCGCGCTAGCCGTCGAGGGTAGCGCGTAGACTGCGGAGGAACCGAGAGGCGACTGCGGGAGTTCCCGCAGTCGCTCTCTTTTTGGAAGGAGGCTGGGACGAGCGAGCGCGGACGGGCTAGGAGACAGGCCCGCCCGCCTGCGAAACGAGACGCGGGAGCGGACGGGCACGGATGGACGCTTGCGGCGTCCACGGAAGCGTCGAGAAGCACGACGCTAAGGATACAGCGGGAGGCTTAGACGTGAAAAGAGGTACTGCAGGACTAGTTGTTTTGTTGCTGGTTGCGGCGGTCTCCGTCGCAGGGCTTGGTGCCCCGATTCGAATTGGGATCTGCAAGATCGTCGAGCATCCGGCGCTCGACGCCAACGAGCGCGGAGTCATCGACGCGCTCACCGCGGCCGGGTACGTGGAAGGCAAGGACGTGGAGTACTTCCTGGCGAGCGCTCAAGGGGACCCGAACAACGCGATTCCGATCGCACAGGACTTCCAGGCGAAGGGCGTGGCGCTGGTCGTCGCAATCTCGACGCCGATGGCCCTCGCAGCGGTCGAGGTGTTCCAGAAAACGGACGTGCCGGTCGTCTTCAGCGCGGTCACCGATCCGGTGGCCGCCGGGCTCGTGCTCGACGACGACGACCCGAGCCAGAACGGCATCGTCACCGGCGTGTCGGATCTGATCGACGTGGCGGGCGACCTCGCGCTCTTGAAGGAGCTGTCCTCAGCTATCGGCCGCGTCGGCATGGTTTACAACCCCGGAGAGGCCAACTCCGCGCGGCTGACGGCAATCGCGGAAGCAGCGGCGCCGGGGCTTGGCCTGTCAATCGTGAAAGCGGTCGCCGACACGAGCGCCAACGTTCCCGCCGCGGCGCAATCGCTCGTCGGGCGCGTGGACGCGTTCTACGTCACCACGGACAACACGGTGGTCTCGGCAATCGACGCCGTCGTCGCCGCGGCCGAGGAGGGGAGCGTGCCGTTCCTGATGGCCGACCCGACGAGCCTTCGCTTCGGCCCCGTGGTAGCCACCGGGTTCGACTACTACAAGCAGGGGCTCTTGGCCGGCGACATCGTGCTCCAGATTCTCGCCGGGAAGAAGCCGAACGAGATCCCGGTGACCTACCAGACGGGAGCCGAGATCCATCTGAACCTCGACGCCGCAGCGCGCATCGACCTCGCCTTCCCGGCGAGCCTGATCGATCGTGCGACGGGGCTCTTCTTTGGCGGATTCGCCTGGTTGAAGTCGAACGGCTGATCGCGGAGCCTGGGGAGGAGAGCGATGGTGTCCATTCTTGTCCACGCGGCGGAACAGGGATTCGCGTATGGAGTTGCAGCGCTGGGAGTGTTCATCACGTTTCGAGTCCTGCGCTTCCCCGATCTTACGGTGGACGGAAGCTTCGTGACCGGAGCCGCCATTGCCTCCTCCCTCTTGACATCGACCGGGATCGACCCGTTCCTGGCCCTCGCCGTCGCTTTCGGGGCTGGGTGCGTCGCGGGAGCCGTCACCGGCCTCCTGCACACACGGCTCGGAATCGCCGACCTCCTCGCCGGCGTCCTGTCGATGATCATGCTGTACTCGATCAACCTCCGGATCATGGGGAGGCCGAGCATCTCCCTCCTCCGCGTGACGACGTTGTCGGACCTGGTGGAACGGGCCCTGTCGCCGCTCGGCGTTGCCGCGATCCTCGTCGTTCTGGGCGGGCTCACGCTCGCCGTCAAGTTCGCCCTGGACGTGTTCTTCCGGACGGAGTTCGGCCTGGCCTTGCGCGCGACCGGCGACAACGAGGCGATGATCGTCGCACAAGGAGTCAACACGAAGACGATGAAGGTGTTCGGCCTCGCCTTCTCCAACGGCCTCGTCGCCCTGTCGGGCGCCCTCGTCGCGCAGTACAGCGGGTTCGCCGACGTCGGAATGGGAGTGGGAACCATCGTGACCGGGCTCGCCGCCGTCATCATCGGCGGATCCCTCATCCGCTCCCGCAGGATCGGATGGATGACGACGAGCGTCCTCGTCGGATCCCTCATCTACCGCGTCGCGGTGATGTTCGCGCTGCGCTACGGCTACCTCGTCGGGTTCCAAGCGAGCGACCTCAAGCTCGTCACATCGCTCCTCGTGATCGTCGCGCTGGTCGTTCCGACGCTGCGCGAGCGGCTCGAGCGGAAGGTGGGATCATGCTAGACGTCGTAAGCGTAGAGAAGCGGTTCCGATCCGGAGCAGACGAGGTCCTGGCCCTTCGCGGGATCGATCTGCGCCTCGACCGCGGGGACTTCCTGACCGTCATCGGATCGAACGGCGCAGGGAAGAGCACCCTATTGCACGTGATCTCTGGCGTTCTCTTCCCGACGACCGGGCGCGTTCTCCTCGGCGGGGTCGACGTAACCTGCATCCCGGCGTACCGGCGCGCACGGCAGATCAGCCGGATCGTCCAGGACCCGATGAAGGGGACCGCCCCCTCGATGACCGTGGCGGAGAACCTCGCGCTCGCCTCGAAGCGCCGCGGGCGAACGCTCAGGCGCGCGATCTCCCGGCGCCGCCGAGCGGACTTCGTGGAGCGGCTCTCCGAGCTCGGCGTCGATCTCACGGCGCGGCTCGACGATCCCGTCTCCACCCTGTCGGGCGGCGAGCGTCAGGCGCTCGCGGTGGCGATGGCCACCCTGTCGCGTCCGAACCTTCTCCTGCTCGACGAGCACACCGCGGCGCTCGATCCGAAGAACGCGGAAGGGATCGTCGCGCTGACGCGCGCGTTCGTCGAGGAGACGAACCTGACGACGATCATGGTCACCCACAACATGGAACAGGCCATCGAGCTTGGGACCCGCCTTGTGATGATGCACAAGGGACAGATCGTTCACGAGGTCCGCGGGCAGGCGAAGCGCGAGACCCGGGTGTGCGATCTGATCGAGCTCTTCTCGCGACGCCACGTGGCCGACGACGAGCTTCTCCTGGAGCCCGCCTAGTCGGGGCTCGCTCAGCGCCCCGCCCCGTGGCACTTCTTGTACTTCTTCCCGGACCCGCACGGGCACGGGTCGTTTCGTCCGGGTGTGGCCGTGACGTGCACCGGACGGTGCGCCTCGGGCGAAGGCGCCTCCGGGCGCCCGGGCAGGACGGGGCGATTCCCTCCGACGGGATGATTCCCTCCGTGGATCAGACGGACCGGCTGCCGCGGGGCGGTCGACGTGGTCGTCGCGGCGCCGCCCTCGGTCACAGAGAGGCGCGGATTGAGGAGAATCCGAATCAGCTTCTCTGCCGTGCTCGCGAGCATCTCTTGGAACAGGACGAACGACTCGCGCTTGAACGCCACGAGGGGATCTGTCCCCGCGTACGCCGTCCAGCCGATGCCGCCCTTGAGGTCGTCCAGGTTGTAGAGGTGCGTCCGCCAGGCATCGTCGAGCGTCATCAAGATCAGGTAGCGGCCGACGAACCCGAGCGAGGCGCCGATCCGTTCTCGCTGCCGGGCGAGGGCCTGATCGAGATGCTCCACCACAGCGCTCGCGAGCTCCGGCGTGCGAAGGCCGCTCCACTCTTGGGCGTCGACCGGGCCGAACGTCGACAGGTCGCGGGCGAGCCCATCGAGATTCCACTCCTCAGGCGAGCGGTCCTTGCGCGCGTAGGTTGACACGAGGTTCTCGGCGAACTCCTCGAACAGGTCGTGCAAGTACTCGGTGAGGTCTCCCTCCGGCACCTCCGGCACGCTTCCCGACTCCGGGCGGGCCGGAAGCAGGAACCGGTTCCGCAGCGCGTAGATCGCCTCGCGCTGCTTGGCGAGCACGAGGTCGTACTCTAGAAGACGCTTGCGAATCTCGAAGTTCCGGCCCTCGACGCGCTTCTGTGCGCGGCGGATCGCCCCGGTCAGGAGGTTGTGCTCGATCGCCTCTCCCTCCTTCATGCCGATCCGGTCCATGATCAGCCCGATCCGTTCCCCGCCGAAGATCCGCAGGAGATCGTCCTCGAGGGACAGGTAGAACTGCGAGGATCCGGGGTCTCCCTGGCGGCCGGCGCGTCCGAGAAGCTGGTTGTCGATGCGGCGCGACTCGTGGCGCTGGCAGCCGATGACGTAGAGCCCGCCGATCTCCGCGACCCCTTCGCCGAGCTTGATGTCCGTCCCGCGGCCCGCCATGTTCGTGGCGACGGTGATCGCTCCGCGCTGCCCGGCCTGGGCGACGATCTCCGCCTCCTTCTCATGGTACTTGGCGTTCAGCACCGTGTGCGGGAGCTTCCGCGCCTTCAGGAGGCGCGAGATGAGTTCCGACTTCTCGATCGAGTTCGTGCCAACCAGCACGGGGCGACCCAGTTCGTGCAGGCGCGCGATCTCGTCGGCGATCGCCTCGTACTTCCCCTTCCGAGCGCGGAAGATGGCGTCGGGCTTGGCTTCGCGGTGTAGGGGGCGGTTCGTCGGGATCTCCAGCACGGGAAGAGCGTAGATCTGCTTGAACTCCTCCTCTTCCGTCTTCGCCGTTCCGGTCATGCCGCACAGGCCCCGGTAGAGCTGGAAGTAGTGCTGCAGCGTGATCGTGGCCAGGGTCTGGGACTCGCGCTGGATCGTCAGTCCTTCCTTCGCCTCGAGCGCTTGATGGAGCCCGTCGGAGTATCGCCGATCTGGCATGAGCCGGCCGGTGAACTCGTCGACGATCATCACGCGGCCGTCCTTGACGATGTAGTGCTGCTCCTGGGTGAACATGTGGAGCGCGCGCAGCGCGTTCTCGATGTAGTGCAGCGTCTCGGCGTGCTCGGGGGAGAACAGGTTCGCGACCTTGAGGTCGCTCTCCGCTCTGTGGATCCCCACGTCGGTCAGGGTCAGCCGCTTCGACTCCTCGTCGATCTCGAAGTCCTCGTCGCGGCGGAACCGCTTCGCAAGCGAAGCGAACTTCTTGTACAGGTCGTAGGAGTCCGCCGTCGACCCGGAGATGATGAGCGGCGTGCGCGCCTCATCGATGAGGATGTTGTCGATCTCGTCAACGATCGCGAAGTCGAGCGGCCCCTGCACCTTGTCCCCGATCGAAAGCACCATGTTGTCGCGCAGGTAGTCGAAACCGAACTGGTTGTTGGTGCCATACGTGATGTCGGCCCCGTACGCAACCTGCCTCTCTTCCGGAGACGAGTCTTCTTGGAGGAGGCCGACGGAGAGCCCGAGGAACTCGTAGATCGGCCCCATCCAGTTCCGGTCCCGCCGCGCCAGGTAGTCGTTGACGGTGACGACGTGGACCTTGCCGAAGAGCGCGTTCAGGTAGGCCGGTAGGGTCGCGACGAGCGTCTTCCCCTCTCCGGTCTGCATCTCGGCGATCCGATGCTCGTCGAGGGCGATGGCGCCCTGGATCTGAACGTCGAACGGCCGCAGGCCGACGGTCCGCTCCGCGACCTCTCGGACCACCGCAAACGCATCAGCACGCAGGTCCTGCTTGGTCCCGCCGTCCTGCAGGCGCCCACGGAACTCGCTCGTCTTCGCCCGCAACGCATCATCAGACAGCGCCGCCACAGCCTCGGCCATCGAGCCGATTCGCTCCATCTCGCGGTCGTAGCGCTTGAGTTGCTGTGCGTTCGTCTGCCCGAGGAGAAAGTCGAGGCCTCGCCGCACGCTATCCATCGGCATGTCGGATCACGCGGTCAGTATAGGAACGGCACTTTGCGGGCGCAAGGGACTACGGCGCTGGGAGCGCCTTGAGGCGCTCCTGTACGAAGTCCCGCTCGCTGCGGAGCGACGTGATTACCCCGCGCAGCTCGCCGTACTGCGCGGTGGTCAGTCCGGCGGGCGATGTCAGCTTCTTCTCGGCACTCGCAAGCGCGGTCTCGATGAGGCGGAGGGCTCCTTCGTACTCCGCGCGCGCTTCCTGCGTCTGCCCGCGCGCCGCGTACAGGTTGCCCAGGGCGATCCGTGCCGCCTCGAACGTCGGCACGTCGGCGGCAAGCTTCTGGAACTTCTCGAGCGCCGCCGCGTAGTCCCTCTCCTCGTACTCGATCGCCGCGTCGATGTAGCGAGCCTTGGCCTTGAGACTGTCTTCGGGATTCGAGGCGAGAAGGAGGTCGATCTTCTCCCGCGCTTCGGTCAGCTTGCCCGTTCGGGCCGCCAGGTCGGCGTACGCGAAGTAGACCACCTCATCGACGAACCGCGTGAAGCACCGCTCGTAGCTTTGGAGCGCCGCGTCGTGATCCCCAAGCTGATCCTGCGCCACACCGAGGTAGTAGTAGGTCTGCTGCGGCGAGAAGTCGAGGCGCAGGCTGTGCTCAAGCGTGGTCACGGCCTGCCGCGTCGCTCCCATCTGCAGCTGGGCGATCCCGCGTCCCATGAGGATGTTGGCGCGGAGATCCTGTAGCGCGATCACCGAGACCACGAGGCCGGCCAGCGCCCCGGCGAGCACGAGGGCGCCCAACCTCCAACTGCGGAGCGTCAGCGTCCACGTGGCCGCGGTCCCGTAGGCCGGCGACCACGCCAGCCCGCAGAACAGGACGCCCGCCAGGACCGACACCGGAAGGTGCGCGGGGAAGCTCACGAACGCGTGGACGAGAAGAACGACGAGGCCGGCCGAGTAGAGGAGAAGATCCATCCGGTCGCCCTCGTCCGGGTTGCGGCGCACGCGAATCCAGAGCGAGACGGGAAGCAGAACGACGAGCGCGAGGAGAGCCGCGATGCCGAGCGCGCCGAGCTCCGCGGCGGCCTGGACGTAGTCGTTGTGCGCCTGGGCAGCGCGCGGAATGTACCAGTCGTACGCCGCGCCGCGCGGCGTCGCCAGGAACTGCACCTTGTACGGGACGAAGTCGATCTTGTAGTTCCCCAGGCCAACTCCTGTCAGGGGATGGTCTTTCAGCATCTCGAGCCCGATCCACCAGTCCCACGACCGGGTCCGGCCGGAGTTCTCCTCCCACACCCGCCCGAGCCATGACCTCCCATCCGCGGACAAGCCGACGACCGAGTTCAGCGGGCCGGACGGGGCCTCCACCAAGAACGTGAAGGCGAGGAGCACGAGGAGCGCGACCAGCCACCGCCGAGCCGCGCGCAAGGGCTCGATCGGGCGGAAGACGATCCACAAGACGAGGAGAGCGAACGCGCCAACGACGAGAGCGACGACGGGCCCCGTCTGCTGGACCAGCATCAGCGTGCCGAAGTCAAACGAGATGAGAAGGAGCGCAACGACCCGCAAGAACCGGGATCGAAGACGGAAGAGGAGAACGATCGACGGGAGGATCACGTACGACAGCACCCCGCCGAGGTACTCCTTGTTGCCGAGCGTCGAGATGACCTGATTCACGCCGGCGCCCGTCGTCGGCCCCGCCATCACCCCGAGGTACTGCAGGAGCCCGTAGAGCGAGATGAGCGAGACGGATGTGAGGAACGAGAAGACGAGCAGGGCCGCGTCCCGCTTGTCCCGAGCCGCATGCTGGATCAGCACGAGCAACTGGAAGAACACGAGCACGAGGACGAGGCTCTGCACAACCACGCGCCCGTTCGTCGCACCAAACATCGACAGAAGCGACGCTGCGACCAGGGCCGCGAACGGGGCGGCGATCCAGGGGACGCGAAGCTCCAGCGCGCCGCGCCGCCACGCGTCGATCCCCCAGGCGACGGACAGGATCGACACCGCCACGGTCGCAACAATCGTTATCCCGTAGCCGTACTCGCTGATCCCCGGCCAGATGAAGAGGGGCAGCGCAAACAGGACGAAGGCGAGGGCATAGAGGAATAGACGGTCGAATCGGAAAGGTGATGGTCTCGGCGTCTTCGGCCTGCGCCTCGCCGATTTCCGCGACGTCGCCATGGTCGGCCGATTATACGGGGTCGGTCCCCGCGGGGGAAAGGTCGCCCTCGCCGCGGCTCGAGGCCCTAGTCGGCTCGCCGTACCGCCGCCCAGAGGGCATAGAGGCGCGTCCACAGACGCGGGTGCAAGGCGATACGAGACAGGAGGCGGCTTGGATGGTCGACGTCCGCCTCGCGGGCGAGGAACGCGGCGAGCTCGCGGTCTTGCAGTTCCGTGAGGGCATCTTCAAGGGCCGCGTCGGAGATCGTTTGCAGAGCGGCGCGCACGGCTCCGCCGAAGCGGAGCTCTCCCCCCACCGCCCTACCGCACGCGTCTTCGTAGGACGAGAGACGGCCTCGCGACACGTCGCCGTCGCGGGCCGCGCGCGCCGCGACGCGTCCGGCAAGCCGCGCGCAGACGCCGCCCACGTAGAGGCCCCCACCGGACCACGGCTTCACGTGAGCCGCCGCGTCGCCGACAAGCAGGACACCGTCGCCGACGATGGGCGTCAACGGTGGAATCGGGATCGCCGCCTCGATCGACGACAGGACCTTCGCGGCGGGGAAGCGCCGCGCGACGAGGTCGGCGAGACGCTGAGACGGATCCAGTGCGCCGGGCACAGCGAGCCCAACCCGCCGCCGCCCGGGCTCCGCAGGGACCGACCACGCGAAGAACCCCGGAGCAACCCTGCTCCCCACGAACACCTCGACGCTGTCCTGCGGGCCGTCGGCAGCGACCTCGACCTGAGCCGCCCGCAGGTGTTCCGCGGGACCTGGGAGCCCGAACCAAGCCGCGACCGCGCTGTCGGGACCGTCCGCGCCGATGACGACGCGCGCGCCGACGACGCCGTCCTCCGCCCGAATCCGGACGGCTCCGGGCTCCGCGCCCACGGCCGACGTCCCGAGGCGGACTTCAACTCCGGCCCCCGTCGCTCGCTCGACCAGCTCCCGCTCGAGCCCGGCGCGGTCGACGACCACGGCCTTGTCCACGTCGGCCCGCAGCTCCGCTCGGACGTTCGGTCCGTGGACGATCACCGCGCGGATCCGCCGCAACACCGAACGCTCCGACGCTCCCAACACCATAAGGGCCTGCCGACTGATGAGTCCGGTGCACGGGGACGGCCCTTCGATGCGGTCTCGTCGCTCCACGAGGAGGACCGAGGTGTTCTCCTCGGCCGCGCAGCGCGCGGCGACCGCCCCGATCGGGCCTCCCCCGATGACGACGACATCGTAGGCGGACAAGGAGATCCTAGAACCCCTCGGTCTTCGGGGCGCGCGTCATGATTCGATCCACGAGAGACAAGGCGTCGGTCTCTCCGCGCAGCAGCCGGTCCACAGATTCCGTGATCGGCATCTCGATGCCTTGCGCTTGAGCCATGTCGAGGACGACTCTCGTCGCGTACACCCCCTCCGCCACCATGACCATCCCGTGCAAGATGGATTCGAGCGACTCCCCGCGCCCGAGCCGCTCGCCGACGAGACGGTTCCGGCTGTGCCTGCTGGTGCACGTGGTGACCAGGTCTCCGAGCCCGGACAGCCCGAAGAACGTCGAGTCCTGGACCCCGAACGCGCGCCCGAAGCGAACCATCTCCACGAGCCCGCGCGCGATCAGCGCTCCGCGGCTGTTGTCCCCGTACCCGAGCCCGTCGGAGATGCCGCTGGCGACGGCGATGATGTTCTTCACCGTGCTGCACAGCTCGACGCCACGGATGTCCTCCGACAGGTAGATGCGGAATCGCGGGGTCGCGATGGCGTCGACGAGCTGCCGCCCAAGGGCCATGTTCTTCCCGGCGAGCACGACCGCCGTCGGGGCGTCCCGGCCGACTTCCTCGGCGTGGCTCGGGCCGGACAGGGTGAACACCTCGGCGTCCGGGATGTGGAACCCGATCAGCTCGGACATCGTTCGCCGCGACTCCCGATCAAGACCCTTGGCTAGGTTGACGAGCGTCGGCGATCCGGTCAGCACAGGAGCGATCCGGTGCAGAAGCTCGTTCATCCCGAACGAGGGCACGGCGAGGAACACCGCGTCGGCGTCGAGGGCAACGACCACGTCGCTCGTCACGACGAGGCGGGTCCGCGGAAGGGACACACCGGGAAGGTATCGCGCGTTCTCGCGGGCGCGGTCGATTGCCTCCGCCAGCTCAGGTCGCCGCGCCCAGAGGGTCGTGTCGTGTCCGCCGTTCGCTAGGAGTCGTGCGAACGCCGTGCCCCATCCTCCCGCGCCAAGAACAGAGAGCTTCATCCTTCCGAGAGCGGCGGCAGCTCGAGGGGCACCGCAGCGCCGTCCTGTTCACCGATCCACCGGATCGCCGCGGCGATGGGATCCTCGCCCTCGGGCACCGCGATGTCCGGAGCGAGGCCAACGCCCTGGACCACGCGCCCGGACGGCGTGAAGTACTCGCCCGCCGTGATCTTCAGCGCCGAGCCGTCCGGGAAGTCGATCATCTGTTGGTAGACGCCCTTGCCGAACGATGTCTCCCCGATCAGCACTCCCATGCGGTTGTCCCGAATGCCGCCCGCCGCGATCTCCGACGCGCTCGCCGAACCGCGGTTGATGAGGATGGCGAGGGGGAGGTTCGGGATGCGGTTCCCCTTGGAGTAGTACTTCTTCTCGCCGCTCAGACGGTCGTGAACGACGAGGACGACGCCCTCGTCGACGAAGCGACTGCAGAGCGAGATCGCGGATGGCATGAGTCCGCCAGGGTTGTTGCGCAGATCGAGGATCAACCCCTTCATCGTTTCGAGGTCGAACGAAGCGAGGGCCCGGTCGAGTTCCACCACCGTATCGGACTCGAAGCGCAGAACGCGGATGTAGCCGATCGTCCCGTTCTCCAGCGTGTTGCTGTTCACCGGGTCGATGACGATGATGCTCCGGACGATCGGAATGTCGATGATGTCCCCGTTTTCGTGGCGAACGGTCAGCGTCACCGTCGTCCCCGTCTCGCCTCGAATGCGAACCGCGGCGCCGGACAGCGTGACCTTCTCCGTCGTCTCTCCGTCGATCGCCAGAATCTGGTCTCCGGCGAGCACTCCGGCGGCCTCCGCGGGAGTCCCGACGAGCGGCGTGATCACGGTGAGGACACCGTCCTCGATCGAGATCTCGATGCCCACGCCGCTGAACTCGCCCTCCAGACTCTCATCGAACTGGATCTTCTCCTCCGGGTTGAGGAACTCGCTGTACGGGTCGCCAAGCTGCTCGACCACTCCCTTCATGGCCCCGTAGAGAGCCTTCTGATCGTCGATCAGCTCCGGCTTGTAGAAGTAGCTTTGGACGTACTGGTAGATTTGGTAGACGGGATCGAACAATTCGCTCGACGAAGGCTGCTGCTGCGAGCCGCCGGCCCCGACGGCACAGACCAGAAGCAAAGTTGGAAGAAGGATCCCGAGGATTCGTTTCAACATCGCACGCTTCATAGGGTCACCCCGCTGACTCTCAGCATTGTACCGGCACGGGCTCGGTCTCGGTAGAACCATCCTCGCTCGCCGCGACCCCGAGATAGGCGCGTTGAGCCTCGGAGAGCACGTCGATGGCGACCCCGAGGGACTCGAGCTTCATGCGGGCGACACGGTCGTCGATCGCGCGAGGAACCGTGTACAACCCCGGAGGCATCGGAGCGCGGCGGGCGAGATGCTGCAGGGTCAGCGCTTGGAGGGCGAACGAAATGTCCATGATCTCGACCGGATGCCCATCGCCGAGCGCCAGGTTGACGAGCCTCCCCTCGGCAAGAAGATCGAGGCGTCGGCCGTCGGGCAGTTCGTATTCGACGATCCCGGGACGGACCGAGCGCGACGATCGCGCCGCCGCCGCAAGGTCGCGCACGCTCACCTCGACGTCGAAGTGCCCGGCGTTCGCCAGGAGAACGCCGCTCTTCGCCGCGGCAAGCGCCTGCTTCGCGACGATGTCGATACACCCCGTGGCGGTGATGACGACGTCTGCCGTTCGGATGGCCTCATGCATCGGCGCGACGGCGAATCCATCCATCCACGCCTCGATGGCCTTGACCGGGTCGACCTCCGTCACCGTCACGCGCGCTCCCAGTCCCCGCGCTCGCAGAGCGATCCCGCGGCCGCACCAGCCGTAGCCGGCGACGACCACGTCCTTGCCCGCGACGAGCAGGTTCGTCGAGCGGAGGATCGCGTCCCAGACAGACTGGCCGGTTCCGTGTCGGTTGTCGAACAGGTGCTTGGTGCGAGCGTCGTTCACCGCGAACATCGGGATCAGGAGCCGCCCCTCGCGCACGCGGGCCCGCAGCCTGGCCACCCCGGTCGTCGTCTCCTCGCACCCGCCGACCACCTCGCCTGCGCCCCTTTCGTGCAGCATGTCCACGAGATCGCCGCCGTCGTCGAGGAGGAGGTGCGGGGAGGAGTCGAGGACCTCGTGCAGGTGCTGCGCGTACTCGGTCTCCGTGACTCCGTGGCGAGCGCGAACCGAGATCCCCGTGTTGGCAGCGAGCGCGGAGGCCACATCGTCCTGCGTGGAGAGCGGGTTCGAGCCTGTCACCCACACCTCGGCTCCGCCGTCGCGAAGCAGGAGCGCAAGGCACGCCGTCTTCGCCTCGAGATGGATCGAGAGCGCGATCCGTCGTCCGGCGAACGGCCGCTCGCGCAAGAACTCGCCTCGCAGCCGCTCCAGAAGCGGCATGTGGTTCTTGGCCCACTCGATCTTCCTAGCCCCATCCGCTCGACTCATTCGACGCCTCCTTGTCCCGTTGGCTGACGTAGATCCCGACGAGAATCGTCACCGCTCCGAGCGCCCTCTGCCAAGTCGGGGCCTCTCCGAAGATAGCGTACGCGAGGATCGCCGCCCCAAGAGGCTCGCCGAGAACGAGAGCGGACACCTTGGATGCGGACAGGTGTCGCAGCGCCCAGTTGAACGTGCTGTGCCCGACCAGCTGTGGGACGAGCGCGAGGAGAGACAAGTAGACGTACGATGACGGCCGAAACCCGAACAGAGGCTCCCGCGACCAGAGAGCGGCGACCAGAACGAGGAGCCCTGCGACTCCGTAGGAGACGGCGACATAATCGACGAGCGAGACCGTCCGCTGCAATCTCCGCCCGATGAGGACGTAGACGGCGAAACACACGCCGCCGCCCACAGCGAGGAGGTCGCCGAGGACCGTCGGCGTCCCCGACCGCAGGTCAGCGAGACCGATGACGAGGCCCCCGGCAAGGGCAACGGCGATCCCCACGACCAACGGGCGGCTGAGCCGCTCGCGGAGGATGAGCACGGAGCCGATGGCGACGAACACCGGATGCGTGCTCATCAGGAGAACCGAGCTGGCCACCGACGTCTGCCGGAGCGACGTGAACCAGAGGGTGAAGTGCAGAGCGAGCGCGAGGCCGCTTCCGATCGCAAGGCCGAGGTCGCGAGGGCGGAGCGTTCGGAATGCGTCGCGTATCCACGCGAGCGGAATCAGGACGAGCGACGCGAGCACGAGCCGCCACGCGGCGGCGGCGAGCGGCGCGGCGTCGGGGGCGAGTCGGACGAGGATGGAGCCTGAGGAGACGGCGAGAAGGCCGACGGCGATCCGCGCGTACAGATCCGACCGTCGCACCATGCGCGGCGTCAGCCCGCTCCCCTGACGACTCGACGAATCTCGCCGAGCGCACTCTCGGCCGCGCGAGCGCCCGCCTCGATTCCCCCGCCGACGCGGCTGTAGCACGGCGGATCGCTCGAGAAGTCCGGGCGCAGGAGGACGTCGGGCGGGTGCGCGGCCAAGGTCAGGTTGCACAGGCGCTTCTGAAACACCGTCGACATCTGGAACAAGACCGAGAGCACGCTCGGGTGGAAGCGGCGGTTGGCGAGGTCGCACGCCGCCGGCGCTCCGGTAATCCCGAGCCGACGGTCGCGGATCCCCAGCGCCGGGATCCCCGACAGGTGAACCTCGCTTGGCTCGACGAGGACGTCGACGGCGATGATGACTTCCGCTCCGAGGGCGGCCGCCACGTCGACAGGCAGCGGGTTCGAGACGCCCCCGTCGATGAGGAGTCGGTCGTCGATCCACACCGGCGTGAAGAGACCGGGGACCGACAGGCTGGCGCGCACCGCCTCGGCCAGCGGCCCCGACGTGATCGCTTCGGGAGCCCCCGTCACGAGGTTCGTCGCCACGGCGGCGAAGGGGACGTCGAGGTCCTCGATCCGGCGGTCGCCGAAGTGGCGGCTGAGGGTGCGGAAGAGGTCCGCCCCGGAGCTCCACCCCGACCAAGGGATCGTCGGAAAGAGCGCCTTCGCCGTCCGAAGGAAGGAGGTGGACTCCCACTCGTCCTTGAGGACGTCGAGGTCGATGCCGGCGGCGTACGCGCCCCCGACGTGCGCACCCATGCTCGCACCGGCGACCACGTCCGGGGCCAAGTCGTTCCGGAGAAGCACTTCAAGAACGCCGATGTGCGCCGAACCCCGCGCTCCCCCGCTTGAGAGAACCAGCCCGATCTTCCGCCTCGCCATCGCTCACCGCCTCGCCCATCCTAACGGCGAGGCCGAGAATCGACAATCCCCGCGCCATCCGGCGCAGCTGGAAGAGAGCACGCGCGGAGGGCCAAGGAAGCGGCCCTCCGCGCCGAAGATAGCCTGTGCTCGCGACTAGTCCGAGATCGCCCCGACCGGGCACTGGTCGATCGCGTCCTGAACGCAGTCGTCGTCTATGTCCGCGCCCGAGATGACTTTGGCCGTGCCATCCGAGCCCATCTCGAAGACCTCGGAACACACCTGGGTGCACAACCCACAGCCCACGCAAAGGTCTTTGTCGACGACGGGTTTGGCCATGGAATCCTCCTTCCTCCGAGCAGGTTGCGGAAGGATACCACACTCGCCGAACGGGGCCAACTTGAGAGAACGGAGCTTTCGGGCGAACCGTCGATCGGCTATAGTGGGGGCATTCCAGGCAAGGGGGGACCTTCATGGTGAAGAAGATTGCCTTGCTGTTGGGCATCGCCGTCCTCGCCGCCACGTTGCCAGCCGGCGCGGACGAAGCGCTTGACGCCGCGCTCGCGCTGATCCCGGAGAACGGCGACGCGGCCGTCCACTACGACGACGCGGGGCGCGCCGCTCTCGAAGCGGCGATCGCCGCCCTCGAGGACGCCCTCGGCGTGACCGCGTCGTTCGACGCCGCCAACGAGGCCGCGTACATGGCGCTCGAGATCCCACCCGAGACGAAGTTGTGGGTGAACAAGCTGTCCCAGGCGTACTACACGCTTGGCGACGTCTTCCTCCACGGGGAGGACGGGGCGCAGACCGCGTTCACCAAGGGGCAGTTCTGGGGCCTGAAGAGCCTGCGGATGTCGGAGGCCTTCGCGATCGAGGAGACCCGGCACGGGTTCATCAAGGCGGTCGAGCAGGACACGGACGTCGCCGCGCTGTACTGGACGTACGGCAACTGGGCTCGGAAGGACGAGTCGGACGTGCTCGGCGCGGTGTTTCGCAACGATCCTCCCAAGCTCGAGGCGCTCATCGAGCGCGCCTTCGAGCTCGACCCGACCTACCTTGCGTACGGCGCGTACCGCTCGCTCGCCGCGTTCTGGGGCGGCCTCCCACCGCTTCCCTTCGGCGCGTACAAGCAGGACTTGCCGCGCACGCTCTCGTACCTCTGCCCGGTGCTCATCGACGAGGCGCAGTTCTGCGCCGAGTGCGCGACCTGCCCCGCCGACCCGAACGCCAACGAGTACATCGAGAACCGGCTCATCTTCGCCCAGTACTACCTGATGGAAAAGAGCTTGTGGCAGGACGCGGCGCGGGTGCTCCGAAGCATCCTCGCCGACCCGATCGGCGACAAGTACCCGCTGTACAACGCGTTCGACCAACTGCTGGCGCAGGAGCTGCTCGTCACGGTCGAGAAGCACTTATAGCGATCGCCGACCAGCGAGCGCGGATTGGTGGACGTCGGATCGTTTGACTATAGTGATCGATCTACCCAAAGGAGGCCCGAGAAGATGAGAAAGGTCCTGTTCTTGTTGTGTGCAGCGGTCTTCGCCGTCGGAGGTACTGCGACGGCGATGACGCCCGACGAAGCGCTTGCCCTGTTCCAGAACGACCAGGTCATGGTCGAGTACTCCGATGCCGGCAGGGCTCAACTGGAAGAGGCCATCGCCGCGCTCAAGGTCGCCCTCGGAGCGCCGGCCGACCTCGACGAGACGAGCGAGAAGGCTGTCGGAGATCTCGCGATCCCCATCGAACTGAAGCACGTCGTCAACAAGCTGTCGCAGGCCTACTACACCCTAGCCAACGTCTTCCTGGTCGCCACAGAGCACGAGACCTACGTCATCTACCGACACGGGAAGAACTGGGGGTTCAAGAGCCTTCGCATGAATCCCGAGTTCAACGATCTGAGCGGCGGGCGTTTCGATGACTCCGTCGCACGCGAGACCGACGTCACAGCCCTCTATTGGACCAACGCGAACTGGCTGCGCGAATCGAGCGAGTCGGCGGCGACCAAACTGAATGCGGTCTTCGCGGGCGTCAAGGACAAGTCGATCATGCTGACGAACCGCATCCTCGAACTTGCGCCGGAGTTCATCGTTGGAGGCGCCTACAGGTCCTTCGGCGCCTTCTACGAGCAGCTTCCCTCGTTGTTCGGGCGCGACATCAACAAGGCCATCTACTACCTCTGCCACGTGGTGAACGAACCGGAGATCTGCGCGAAGTGCGGGGCAACGTTGGCGATTCCAGACGCCGACGAGTACTTCGAGAACCGCACCTTCCTCGTCGAGTACTACCTGATCCCGCAGAAGCAGTGGCAGGAAGCCATCCGCGTCCTGGAGGCCGTCCTCGCCGAGCCGATCGGCGACAAGTACCCCTTGATGAACGCGTACGCGCAGGCGAGAGCACGCGAACTCCTTGCACAGTGCCAGGAACACCTATAGAGCGGAGGAGGCAGCCGATGTGAGCAGGGCCTCGGTCAATCCCGGGGCCCTGCTTCTTCTCCCGAACACCTTGGACGGCTGAGCGGCCCGCGAGAACCACCAACGCCGCCCCGGATGCCCGCTGCGCGGGCCTACAACAGCTGCCGGCCTTGTCGCCGCGAGAGGCAGTCTCTACACTGCTGCATCTTCGTGTCAGAGACAGGGTGATGCCCGTGGCGGAGGCGGCGAGAGACGGGGTGCTGAGGCGGGTTGGCGAAGAAGACATACGGTTCGTTCAGCTCTGGTTCACCGACCTCCTCGGGCAGCTGAAGAGCATCGAGATTCCCGCAAGCTACTTGGACAAGGCGCTCGACGAGGGGATCGGATTCGACGGATCGTCGATCCACGGGTTCGCCCGCATCGATGAAAGCGACATGCTGGCAGTTCCCGATCCGGCGACGTTCGCCGTCTTCCCGTGGGACCACGTTGCCCGGCTGATCTGCGACGTTGTCAAGCCGGGCGGAGAGCCGTACGAAGGAGATCCGCGCTTTGCGCTCAAGCGAGCCCTCGCGCGGGTCGCGGAACGCGGACTCACGCTTCTCGTCGGTCCCGAGCTCGAGTACTTCTATCTTCGCTCCGATCACACCACCGAATTGCTCGACTCGGCCGGCTACTTCGACCTCTCGCCCCTTGACTGCGCCCTCGACATCCGACGCGAGACGGTGCTTTCGATCCAGGAGATGGGGATCGCTGCAGAGAAGGCGCATCACGAGGCCGCGCCGAGCCAGGAAGAGATCGACCTCCGCCACTGCGAGGCGCTGCGGATGGCCGACAACCTGATGACCTGCCGGTACATCATCAAAGAGGTTGCGCGGCGGCATGGGATTCACGCTACGTTCATGCCCAAGCCGTTCCGGGCCCACAACGGGTCGGGAATGCACACCCACATGTCGCTCGCCCACCTCGACGGCCACAACGCGTTCTTCGACGCCGCCGACCCGATCCACCTGTCCCCGGTGGCCCGAGGCTACATCGCCGGGATCATGCGACACGCCCGTGAGATCACCGGCGTGTGCGCGCAGTGGGTGAACTCGTTCAAGCGCCTCGTCCCCGGGTACGAAGCCCCGGTCTACATCACATGGTCGTGCCACAACCGCAGCAACATGATCCGCGTTCCCCGACTCCAACCCGGGCGCGAGGCGGCGACGCGGATCGAGTTTCGCGCTCCCGACTCCGCCTGCAACCCGTACCTCGCGTTCGCCGTGATGCTCCACGCGGGGCTCGAAGGGATCGACGGCGACTACCCGCTTCCGCAAGCCACCGAGGCCGACGTCTACGCGATGGACGAGGCCGAGCGGACCGAGCGTGGGATCGGCACCCTGCCTGGAAGCCTGAACGAAGCGATTGCCTGCATGGAACCGAGCGTCCTTGTGCGCCGCGCCCTCGGGGACCACATCTTCGCGAAGTTCATCGAGAACAAGAAGATCGAGTGGGACATGTACCGATCACAGGTTCACGCCTACGAGATCGACCGGTACCTGCCAATGCTGTAGGACCCTACCGCTACGTGACCAGTCCGTACAGGTAGGCGAGGAGGGGTGCGAGGGCAAGGGCCGGGAGGAGATTCCCGACTTTCAGGTCGCGGATTCCGAGCAGCTTGAACGACAGAGCAAGCAGGACCGCGCCGCCGACAGCGTTGAACTCCGTCAGAGCGGCGGATGGGGCGAGCGTCGTGCCGACCCCAGGCGCGACGAGCCAACGAGCCGCCAGGCCTATCCCTCCCTGGTAGACGAGGACGCTCGCCGCCGCGAGGAACACCCCCCGACCGAGACCGGCCACGAGCCCGATCGACGAGATCCCGTCCATGACCGACTTGAGGCCGAGGATCCTCCAGTCGCCGTAGACCCCGTCGCGGATCGCCCCAAGGACCGCCATCGGACCGACGCAGAAGAGGAGCGTCGCCGCCACGAACCCCTGCGTTAGCGTGCCCCGCACCGCTCCGGGGAAGAGCTTTTCGCTCGCTTCCCCCAGGCGCGCGAGGCGATCCTCGATGCCAAGCCAAGTTCCCATGCCACCGCCGAGGAGAAGAGCCAAGAGGAGAACGAGCGCGTTCTCCGTTCCGATCGCAAGCTGCGTCCCGACAACCAGCGTCACCAGCCCGACGCCGATAGTGACTGAACGGGAGATCGCCTCCGGAATCTTGCGGCCCGCGAACAGGCCGACGAGCGAGCCGAGGAGCACCGCGCCTACGTTGATCCACGTCCCGAGCATGCGAGGATCCTATCCCCGCGGGGGATGGCCGACAATACGGACTCCCCGGCTCCGCCCGTATGGTTGAGCCTGCCGCCGCGAGCGCTCATCATACGAACCTTGGGCCGCAGCGCGGCTCATCGCAAGCTCTCCGGGGAGATGGAGGAAGGGTGTTGCCGAGTAGAGACGGGTCACGGCTGAGCCAGGTTCTCGAGTACATGGGGGAGCAGCACCGCCAAGCCGCCGCTCGCGAGCAGTTCGACCCGGTGTTCACCGCCGACTACCGCTACGAGCACACCCTGCGCGTCGCCCACTACGGCGACCTCATCGCAGAAGCCGAAGGCCTCGATCGCGAGCTGTGCGTCGCCGCCTGTCTCCTCCACGACATCGCGTACTTCCTCCCCGACGAG
>Ga0172363_10001085_pt1 | contig 21712 bp, 23 predicted proteins | sample LakKivs2_kivu2a2_FD_114541 | JGI IMG/M metagenome (GOLD analysis project Ga0172363, IMG submission 114541) | Sediment microbial communities from Lake Kivu, Rwanda - Sediment s2_kivu2a2 | ecosystem: Environmental > Aquatic > Freshwater > Lake > Sediment | place: Rwanda: Western Province, Lake... | reverse complement strand
CGATCGGTCAGGGAGTCGCCACCGTGAGGACTGAGGAGGCTGTCCTGATCTCCCTCTCCGTGTTGAACGAAGTGTTGGACTAAGGTGGTGAAAGTTGGGACACAGGAAGCAGTCAGCTCCGAGGCATGGCTCAATGGCCTTCTTGCCCCGCAAGAGGGCGGAGTCAATGGTAGCCAGGGTCAGGTACTGGCCCCAGCTCAAGCTGGACAAGCCGACACCTCTTGCCTTCGCGGGCTACAAGGTCGCCATGACGCAAGCCACCTTGGTCGACGATAGGGAAGGCTCTCCGACAAAGGGCAGGGATATAGCGGTCCCGGTCACGATCCTTGAGGCGCCGCCCCTCGTGGCTGTTGGCGCCAGGGTCTACCGCAACGGCTTCGGCGAGAAACGAGTCGCTAAGGAGATCTGGTTTCCCAAGCTTCCCGACGACCTGTTCAGGAGGCTCGTCACGATGAAGAACGCCCACGAGAGAGCTGACGTGAAGATTAACGCGCAAGATGTCCCCGAGGGCGGGGAAATCAGGCTGATCGTGTGCACGCAACCGCGACTCAGCGGCTCCAAGAAGAAAATCCCAGAGGTCTTCGAGGTCAAGGTGGACGGCGGCTCATCAGACGACGTGATCAACTACGTGAACTCCTTGCTCGGCAAGGAGATCAAGGCCGCGGACGTCCTGAAGCCAGGCTCTTTCGTCGACGTCTTCGGCATCACCAAGGGCAAGGGCTGGGCCGGGGTCGTGAAGCGATACGGCGTCAAGATCATGGACAGGAAGAGCAACAAGACGAGGAGGGGCATCGCGACCCTGGGCTCAAAGAGCCCGTCGAACGTGATGTTCTACGTGCCGAGGGGAGGACAGATGGGCTACCACCAGCGGCCAATAAGGAACCTGCGGGTGCTGAACGTCGGCCAAGCCTCGGAGTCGCCCAAGATGAGCGGCGGCTTCCTGAAGTACGGGCCAATCGAGTCAGACTATTTGCTGTTGGAGGGCTCTGTACCGGGTCCGACAAAGAGGTTCCTCAAGCTCAGGTACTCCGCGAGGAGGCCAGAGGTCCCGGCCGAGCCGCCGAAACTGACGCGCGTCAGCCTAGTGAGCCAACAAGGTGTTTAGCCAAGATGCCAAAGGACTCCGTCCCGCTGATAAGCTCCGCAGGCGAAAAGGGGAACTCGGTCAACGTTCCCTGGTTCATGAAGACCGAGATAGATGTTGACATAGTCAAGAGGATCTACTCCCTGATGTTCTCGGGCTGGCACCAGCCACAAGGCAGGGACCCAATGGCTGGCAAGAGGACAGTCGCGGAGTCTTGGGGTGTGGACCGCGGGGTGTCAAGGGTTCCGAGAACCCCTGCCGGCAGGGCGAGGTTCGCGCCTGGAACCGTCAAGGGAAGGCTCGCCCATCCTCCTAGGACTGCGAAGGTTATCACGAAGAAGACGAACAGCAAGGAGAGGTTGCTCGCTGTCCTCAGCGCAGCTTCCGCTTCGGCCAGTCCTGACGCGGTGAGGGCGAGGGGGCACAGCCTGCCCGATGGCTTGGACCTCCCGATAGTCTTCGACGACTCGGTCTCGTCCATCTCGAGGACCTCGGAGGTGAAGGATCTGCTCGGGAAGCTCGGCCTACAGGCTGAGCTGGAGCGTGCCTCCAAGTTCAAGAAGATGTCCGGCGTGGCCGCGTCCAGGGGCAGGTCGAAGAAAAGGAGGATCGGCCCGCTCTTCGTGGTCGAGAACGGCAGGTCCCTTGCGAGGGCAGCAAAGAACATACCCGGGGTCGATGTGGTCTCACCCAAGGAACTCTCTATAAGGGATCTGGCGCCGAACGGCACCCCCGGGAGGCTCGTGCTCTGGTCCCAGGCTTCGTTGGATGTGATGGAGAAGAGGTTGAACAAGATTGGAGGAAAGGTCCGTGCTGCTGTACCCTAAGGTCACTGAGAAGACCACCCACGCCATAGAGGCAGAGAACAGGTTGGTCTTCGTGGTCAGGCCGGAATCCACGAAGGAGCAGGTGAAGAGGGATTTCGAGCGCGTCTACGGCCAGAAGGTGTCCAAGGTGAACATGTTGAGGACGATGAAGGGCGAGAAGCTCGCCCACGTGAAGCTCGCGGAGCCCGGTAAGGCTGCCGACTTGGCCATGAGGTTGAAGATACTGTAGGTGACATGACATGGGAAGACGTCCGATTGTGAGGAGGCGCGGCAGGTCCCCGATATTCGGGGCGCACACCTTCAGAAGGCCCGGCGCCGCAAAGTACGACCCCAGCGTCAAGGGCGACGGCTCGCCAGCCGCTCTGACCCTCTCCAAGTTCGTGCACGACCCAGGCAGGGGGGCGCCTCTCGCGCTCCTGAAGGCGAACGGAGTTGGCTTCTACACGCTCCCAGCTGAGGGTATGTACCTGGGCCAGCCGGTCGAGATGGGACAAGGCGCGAAGCCGACCATAGGCAACATCCTCCCCTTGGGTGAAGCACCCGAGAGCACCATGGTCTTCAACGTCGAGAGGAGCCCGGGAGACGGAGGCGCACTGTTCAGGTCATCGGGAAACTACGCGGTCATAGTCGGCAAGAACCCGGACGCCACTGTGGTGCTGAAGGACGCGAAGAGCAGGCTGTTCAACCTGGACGGAAGGAGCCTCGCGACGGTAGGCATTTGCGCGGCGGGCGGCAGGACGGAGAAGCCCTTCCTGAGGGCCGGCGACAGGATCAAGCTGCTGATGAGTAGGAGCAGGGCTTTCCCGACTGTTAGGGGAGTCGCCATGATCTCAGCGTATCACCCGCACGGAGGAGGAAGGCACCAGCACGAGGGCCACCCGACCTCAGTCTCGAGGAGGAAGCCTCCGGGAGCGAAGGTGGGACTGATTGCACCGAGGAGGACAGGGCGGGGCAGGGGCAGGGGCAGGGCTGAGCGCGCGGCCGAGAGAAGGGCCTAGTCACGCGGTTGCCGGCACAACGTTAATTAGAGCCAAGATCCCAAGGGATTGCGATGTCTCAGGCCAAGACCTACAGGGGCATGACCCTGGAGCAGCTGAACTCGAAGTCGATAGACGAGGTCATAGAGCTGCTTCCCTCGAGGGCGAAGAGGTCCATGAAAAGGGGATTGCACCCGGAGACCAGAAAGCTCCTCGCTAGGGTGAGGCGGGCAAGGGCAGCTGTCGAGGCAGGGAAGGAGCAGCCAGCCATCAAGACGCACAGGAGGGACATGCCGGTCCTCCCAGAGATGGTCGGCCTCAAGATCTTGGTGCACAGCGGGGGCAAGGAGTACGCGACGGTGGACGTCACGATCGAGATGATCGGCCACCTCTTGGGCGAGTACGCCATGACCAACAAGAAGGTGAGCCACGGGAAGCCCGGGGTAGGAGCGAGCAGGAGCTCCATGTATGTGCCCTTAAGATGACAGATTTCAGTTGTTTTCGCCTATGTCCGCGCTTTCTCGGGAATTGTGTTCCGACAACCTAGATATCTCAGAGTTAAGGTTGGTTGACCCCGCTCCCTTCGATTTGCTTCTCTCAGTTCCAGCGAAACGATGCTTACCTTCAACTGCCTAGTTTCGACTTCAGTGACTCAGGCCCAGATAAGTCAAGACGATCACATAGAAGACGGCCACCACAAGGACATGGAGCTGGAAGCTTCTCTTCTTGTTCTTGTGGTGGAACACAAACATACCTAGGATGACTCCCGGTGTCCCTCCGGCTAGACAGATGGCCAGAATCCATTTCTCGGGGATTCTGATGGTCCCCATTCTTGCCATCCACTTGTCGAAGTACATCGTCACTAGGCCTATCACATTGATCACGAGAAAGAGACCCAGCAACTCACCAAGGTATACGTCCAATCGTTCATACTCGTCCTTGGCGACGTCTACTTAATCTCCTCATAGTTCAGACGCAAACTCGTCTCTGTTGCGCATTCGTGGCTACTCGGCGCGGGATGTCAGCACTGCAGTTAGTCAAGCCACTAGGCGAAACACATTAACCTATCTCAGTATACAGCGTTCTGTGTGATTGTTCACTTGTTTGGCGCTCTCCTTGATCAAACGTTGCCTTCCATCTCAAGACTGAATAAGGCTCAAGTGCTTTCACCAGCCTCTCCCCCTTCTTCGTGTGCACGAATCCTTCCTGCCAAGCGCAGTCTGTGGGCTACCATACTTATGCATCCTATGCTTGTGCCCAGTCTTCTTGCGATGTCTCGAGTTGGGATCTTCCTGTAATTCCTAGCCACATACTCCTTCTCCTCCTCTGTGAACGGTTTGTCGCGATACCGCGCATGTTTGACATGTCTACCCAATCCCATCCTGTTTGCGACTATGCGGGTCTCTTCAGGAGTCAGGTCGATCTCAGCCGCTATGTCTCTTGTGAGCCTTTTGCCGTACTCTGCTCGTAACTTTCTGACCAATTCCTTACTGAAGCGATTCGCAATGTCTTGGTCAATCTTGTAGTCCATAGTCGGGTGAACAAAGGGAGTACTGGATGAAACGAACTGGTCGGTCCCTCGTTGTGAGAGAGCGACTCTGGGATATCGCTGTCTCTTTACATGTACCCTCACCGGGGCTCCAAGCAATTCCTCCAGCTTCCTGGCGATCCTTTGATTCTCCTCCATAGTGAAGTCACAAGTGTTCAGGATGACTTGATTGGAGTAGACGTTGTATTCACCGTCGTCTTGGTAGAAGACCGCCATGGCCAATGGCGATCCAACTAGCAGTTCAAGAGCTGTGTCCGTCACTATCTTCTTCCGTTTTCCATCCTCTCGGGTAGTATAGAACATGCGGTCGAAATCCCAAAGGCTTGGATGTCTGAACTGGAAGTATGCGACTAATTTTCCCTTGCTGTACCCGTGCGTCATGCGTCGCAGTTTGACTGCATCAGGGAATCCAAGCGTTGAAGCCTTCCACTTCAAGTACTCGAGCTGCTCAATGCAATGATTCTCATAGAAGTTCGGGGTACGATCTCTATGTCCAACCAGCAGAGACGCATCTCCAAATAGGCTACCAACAATCACCGCCGTTTTCTCCGGGCTAAACTTGAACTTGCCATAGAGTTCACGTGCTTTGTCCGACAGGAACAATCCACCATTTTCACTCATCCTCGCTTATCACCTCCCCTCATTGTGTGGGGAGGCTCGGGGTCGAACCGACTCAGTCCACTTGCGGGACAGAGGAAACCGCGAGGGTGAGCGAAGATGATGAGGTCGTCCGTCCTGTAGACAATTGACTGTGCCTAGAAGTTACTCTTCAAACCCCAATTGGGTCATCCTCAAGTCGGGCGACTCGCCAATCCCCGATCCTCTGCGGATCAGCAAGGACAGGTTCGCTTGCCTTTCTCGGGGAGTCATGCCTATTACCCTCTCATGCGCCTCAGCCGACGCTCTCGACCTCTCGTAGATAGATACCATCGTACTGCGTATGAGAGGGGTGGGGATTGAAAAAAGGAAAAGGGAGAAGGCTATTGGTGGCACCTGAACCCTGCATCAGCCCATCGGGAGGGCCTCATGTCACGCCGGGAGCTGATCTCCTCTAGTTGTCGGCACTACCGTTGGCCCCCAACTCTCACCCCCATCATCGAGATCAATGCCCGTTCGGTTGCCGCAATGTGGACAAGCTGCAGCGAAGTGTTGGTAGTTTCTACGTAGGCGTATCCAGTCGGGAGTGTCAGCAGCCCGACTGTTGCTGCTTCGCCGAGTCTCTTGCTTAACCCGATTATCGAGTCCGCAACCCCTGCCTCCCTTCCTTTCATCCTGTGGCAGATCACGACGCCGAGGTTCGCTTGGACTTCGTCGGTGACCCCTGAGGGGGTCTGCGTGACTAGGACCATGTTCAGGCCGTGCTTTCTGCATTCTCTGGTGATTCTCTCGACTATCGGAGGTGGCAGGCCGACAGTTGGCTTCTCCGAATCTACCTCTCTGCTCGCCCTGTACTGCAGCCTGTGCGCCTCATCGACTACTACCACCAGCCTCTCAGACAATTCGCCACGGGTAGCTATCCTGTACAGGTTCTCCAACATGCTCATCGTCAAGAAGAGCTTGCCGTCCTCTCTCATGTCTTGCATGTTGATGACATTCTTGCCAAGAAGGAGCTGATCGCAGTGAACAGCGTTTCCCAGGGGGATGAAACACTCCTGATCAAGCGGGACGAGTTTGGTGTACAAGCTCTCCCAAGCCCTCAGGACATCTGCTCTTGTCTCCTTCTCTGTCTTCTGTTTGACCTTCTTGACTAGTATCCTGAGGCTGTAGTTTTCCATCTCGCTCAACGCATTCACCAACAGACGATACTGGGTTGGTGTCAGGGGCTGATGGTACGCGTATGCCATGAGGTTGTTTGTGAGTTCAGCGAATCTGAGAGGAGCCTCCTCTCGGTTCAAACCTGCCCTCTCGAACGGATTGTAGCTGTAGTCGCCTATGCGGAGGGTTCTGTATCCCCAAGATCCGAGTGCACCTGAGTACTCGCCGTTCCAGTCGAACATTAGGACACTGCTATCCAAGTTCTTTGCGAGTGTAGCCGCAGTGACACTCTTCCCGCTACCGGTTGTCCCTATGACTAGTGCGTTTCCGGCCAAGTCGGTTTCAAATAGCCTGTATGGATATGCATCTCTGAAGGTCCCGTCCACAGAGTTCCCGATGGGAATATCACCTTCCGTTTGCCTTGGCACGGGAACGATTGTGTAACCTTTCAGGTTGGGGGGCGGATAGACCAAGTACTCGAGGTCCGCAGGAGTGATCACTATTCCATCAAATGAGAATAGTCTTCTGACGGCAGAGATTGGGTTCACACACTTTGACTCCACGTATCTCGGTACAGCTATCCTGAACCCTCTTCTAAACTCGCTCCCTTCTTCTTCGCTATGCGAGTGTTCCTCCATCTCAATCCCCATGCTGGTCTCAAGGCTCTCAACGTTCTGGCTGTGCAATGCGGGGTCCCTACCGGACGTGAGGACGACAACGCACAAAGTGAACAGCTTATCATAGCTCAATACTCTCCTTGCGAACGCGACAACGTGACCCATCTCCGAAGACTCGTTGCTGTAGAGCGATGTCCGTTCCATCTCCTTGGCAAAGGACCTCTTCAACCACCAGGTTCTCAGCCAACCGAGGACGCCGCCGACGGGAGCGAAGCTGACGAGAGTCATGCCGCTGTCGTTCAGTCCTAAGCTGTTGAGAAGTGGCAATCTGGGAAGCAGGTTGATGTGATAGCGTCCTGAGAGCGAAGATGTCCTGATGGTTTGCCCTCTGGAATCGGACGATGTCCTGAACCCAGTAGCTCTAAGGTTGAGTATTTGGACCAACCCGGGTGGCACATCAGTTGGAGCAAGCCTGACGTTGTAGACGGTTTCGTACGCCTTCGCGAACCCAACTGCCTTGGACCTCAGCCTCGCTAACAGACCGTTCAAAGTGAGCGACCTAGTCCTGACGAAATACAACAGCTGGCGTTCGGTCAGGATCACCCCGCCTTTGAGTTCCATGTTGACGAGAGCAGCAGACAGGCCGGGCTTGCAGTTACCTGCTAGGGTAGTAGAGTTTGCCGGTTTCATGAACAGATAGCCTGTCCTGATCAACCTACCCGAACACAGGATAACTGGACAGTTTCCGACCAACTTGATTTGCGGGCTGTAGCATAGACTTCTGAGTAGCTTTGCTGACGAGAAGAAAATAGCAGCCAGTCCCAACAACGCTGCTCCAGTGCCCGAGCCCATTGCTGCTCCAAGGACAAAGAAGATGGTCGCAGAACTAAATAGCACTAGGGCAACAGTGTCTCCAAGTCCACTCCGAAGGCCTGCGATCGGCCTTACGGATTCTGATGTCTGACTTGGTGTTCTGGCAGCATACTTGAACCTCAGGTCTTGGCCTCTACTATCCTTAAGCCTCGTGCGTTCGTAGATTAGCAGTCTCTCGCGTTCGACCTCGCCCTCGATCTCCTAGATCAGTGGGACATACTGTGTCGAAGGGACTTAGTTACTCCGATGTAATGTCGCATTGCATATCGCCCGCACATCGCCTGAACACGGCTTCACTCTGGCCCCAACAGCGGCAAGGTGGTAGCACTACTCAATGGCTTATGCCTCTGCGAGTCCCCATTTCTCCAATTGCCCCATCCTTTTCTTGAGTAGTGACTCAAATCGCCTCTTATCTGGCCCGATCTTCGAACCGATGTGAATTGAGTGCCTGATGACAGCCCCCTTCTTCCCTCTGATGACCTCCCTCTTGACATCGATCAGTCCAGCGTCCTTGAGTCTTCTAGTGGAGGCAATGATCCTTCTGTACGTCGCGCCCGTTGCGAGTTGCAGGTCCTTCTTCGAAGATGTCGATTCGGTGGTAAGCAGGACTTGGAGTATCTTGCATTCCAAGCCGTCCAAGGAGTCTATTGATTGAGTGAGGTCCGATTCCTGGCCTTGAGCGGTGTTCATGGTGGCAAGATCTGAGACCCTTAGTCTAGGTTCCAGCTCCGATTCGTTCGTATGTCTGAGCACGGGATATGTCGTAGACTCAACTCCGAGGTCGTCTGGCTCAGTCCCAAGTTCTCTCTCCGACTTCACTCTCGTGCCTAGGAACTCAAGCAATTCATCGAACTTGCCAGTCCTGTGCAGAAGGTACAAGGCAAAGACTGAACCGCCAACGAGCAATGCCAAAGACCAACCTTGGGCAAGAAGGAACTCAAAGCCTGTCCAAAGTGCAAGAGCACCTATGACGGCGACGTAGGCCAGCCAAGAACCGACAAAGAGAGTCGCAGCCCAACTTAGTTTTCCGTAAAGGATCAAGACCAACGGAAGCGGAGTTGAGAGAAGCGTGCCATATGCTACTATATTCGCCAACTGATCATTTATTGGACTGAGAAAAGAATAGAGGAGAAGTGAGATTACAAGACTTAGTGTAACCGAAAGAGCAAGGCGGAGGATGTGTCTGAGCATTGACCTAAGACTTTATCTGGAGAATATAACATTGCCTTAGAATTACCCATCTCGAGGCAAACTTGGTGGCCTAGTTGTATTAGTCCCGACAAAAGGCTGATCACTGGGGTAATGTCTCCTCGCCTGCTTCGCTGCCTTATGGCGCAGGAGATCAAACGGGGATCGGGCTTCCTCGACAGTGAGCTGGACATTTCCTCATGATCTTGATATCGAACAGATGTTCAAGGAGGTAACGGCCAAGATATCACCCTCCATGCCAAGTAGCGTACAGTCTGAGCTGACTGAAGGCCTATCGGACTGCAAGCACTACATTACTCCCGGTTGCTTATCACCTCCACTACTTCCAAGACTTAAGAGCGCTGTCGATTGAACGCGCGTCATGACAGACAGGGTTCATTGCGCTCACATCTTGGTGAAGACGGAGCAAGAGGCGAAGACCCTACTTGATCAGCTGAATAAGGGTGCGAGCTTCTCGAAGCTTGCGACGGAGAAGTCGTTGTGTCCCTCTGGGAAGCGAGGCGGAGATCTGGGTACGTTCGGCAGAGGCCAGATGGTTCGCGAGTTCGAGCTAGCCGCGTTCAAGCTGAACAAGGGCGAGGTCTCACAGCCTGTCAAGACGAAGTTTGGCTGGCATCTGATCAGAAGACTTGAGTGATCCCCCCTCAGTAATGGCTTCGTGCTTCTACGCGTCCTGAAACAGGTAGTAGTTCAGATTGTAGTAGCTGTTCCGAATCAGGGAAGGGCAAAGACAAACGCTAGATGAAGGTTGATCCGCATCACTCATAGAACCACTTCACTAACATACTCCTGAACTTCAGAGCCCAAGTGTTGTTTCCAGCAACGCCTTCGGCGGGGACGCCAGCGACATAGTAGGTCAAGAGCACTCGATCCTTGACGAATGTGATGCTCGTATACGCGTAGCCGTCCGCGGGGGAGACTTCGCGGTGGACTGGCTTGGTCTCAATGTCCTTCACGTGTCTCCACGTCTTCCCCTCGTCTGATGAGATGGCTGCAGTCAGCGGCACGCGGCGCGATGTCGAGTTGTTCCACACGACCAAGAGGTCACCAGTGCCCGGAATTCTCTTCACGGAGGATGGCGACGATGGCGCGGCGAGATCTGTGGGCTCGGGTTCTGAGAACTCTATGCCTCCGTCATAGGAGACGGCCTTGTACACGCGCCTGAGGTCTGTCCTTATGAGCATGAGAACAGATCCGTCTTTGAGTTCAACGACCCCAGGCTCATCAGCTCCTACACCGCCCAGATCTGCATCCACGCCCTTTTTCCATGTGACGCCATTGTCGTCTGAATAGTAGCAGCAAGATCGCAAGTGGTAACCTGTCCTCCCTATGTCTGGCGTGTACGCCGCTGGAACCAACATGCGGCCGCTTCTCAGTTGTACTAACCGCGCGTTGTTCACTATGTTGTAGGCGTGAAGGGGAGTGCAGCAGACATGCTCCGACCAAGATCTGCCTTCATCTGTAGACTTCGTCAGATAGCCGCGGCAGTCGAATAGCGAGTTCTTCCTCAAGTAGACCATGCCGATCTCGCCCGACCGCAACCTGATCAGGCTGGCGCTCATCACGTTCATGTTCCCTGTGTTCTCAACGAGGGTGAACTTGCCTCCCCAGGTTCTGCCGCCATCGCTTGATGCCTTGGCTGCTATGCGAGCCGGAGCGTGGTCACTGATACCGCCCCCGTAGAACTCCGAATACGCCAATAGCAGTCGGCCGTCTCGTAGCTCGATCACGTCTGCCTCCGAATTGCGCGGGTTTTCCTTGCTTGGCGGACATACGATGATATCAAACCCTGCGTCCAAATTCCTACTCAAGTGAGTCGAGCCATATGTTAGCCCCTCTGGGGACCATTAATCATTTCCCTGCTCCCCAGAATTCTGCCTGGAGTGGGATAGACAGGGCGCCGCGGAACCACTACGCTCCAAATCCCTTCCTTATCTCATCCAGATTCTTCTTCGCGCTCTGGGCATCCATGCTCTTCAGCAAGTTGTCGAGCTTCTGGCACGGGTAGTCGTCGCAGTGTGCGCAATTCTCCATGTCCCTGTCCAGCACACACTTCCTGACCCCACACGTCGTGCAGAATCTAAACAATCGTTTCCCGGTCTCGACGCACCCGTCGCAGTTGACGTCCTTGAGTTCCAGCTTCTCGCCCCACTTCGACCAATCTTCGGCGACCTTAGCCCTCTTTTGGTCATCGTCCTCCTGCGTTGCGATGTATGCGGGGCACTCTGTGCAGATCAGGCCACAAGCTGCCACCATTCTTCCCATCGTTCAGACCTCGCCTCTCCTCTCGAGTTCAGCTAGGCGACCATAGTACTCCTTGTCGAATCGAGCCAACTCGTCAAGCACCTTAGACCAAGACTGGGCTGGTCGCCAGAAGCGGATGTGGTCCCGAAGTGCCGCCTCTATGTCCTCGTTCGGGGGCACTATGTCATGATACCCGGGCAATCCCATCGAGCCATAGTAGCACCACATCCCCACCGAGTTGCTGGTCTGATACCCACTGACCGTGTAGCGGAGGAATTCCTCCTTCTCCAGTCCGTCCCTACCAGCTTCTCCGCTGAGGATGTAGTCGGCGTAAGTGGAGACGAAGGGCAAGTAGACCCTGCAAGTCCCGTACGGCTCCGTGCTCGAGTGCATATACAGAATCCGATCCCCCAAGATCGCTCTGGCCTTGCGGATCAGGTGATAGCCTGGACGGAAGTCATCCTGATGTCCCCACCAACCGTCGAAGTACAGGCCGTCAACCCCGTACTCCTCGGGAATGCGCTTCATCTCGGCGAACAGGTCGGGGGCGTTGGAGTAGTACGGGCTGAAGTAGACCACGAACTTCATGCCGAGCCTGTGTGCCTCGTCACGCACTCGGGCGAACTCTTTCATGTTCCCCGGCACTGGATGATCTGTCTCCCAGGGTCTAGGATGCTCATAGGTAGCACCAGGTGGGTTCTCTGCCCACTCAGGCTCTAAGGCTGCCCAGCATTCGTGAACGGTGAAGACCTTGCAGTACTTGGCATCGCTGCGGATGATCTCATTGGAGGGATATGGGTCCTGTCTGTTGCCTTCATGTGCGACCGGTTCGAAGTAACGTTTCACGTCGCGTTCTCTGGGTGGGCAGATTGAGACCCACAGCTCGTCCCACCTCGCCAAGTGGACCGTCAGGCTCCAGTTGTCTGAGTCGAGATTCTGAACCTCTGTGGGTCTCGGCGGGATACCGTAGAAGCCACAACCTCCCATTTGATCCAGGATTAGCCTATTCCCCTTGACCTCCTGCGAGTAGCCCGGCCGGTAATGTCCTTCGAACGCGAATCTGATGTGTTGCATCGGCTCAAAGATCAGGATGGAGTCGCCCTGCGCGGTCAACCTGAGACCGTTCCCCTGTAGCACGAAACGGAACGGCGTCTGGAGCACTAAACGCCACGGGGCGAGATGAGGAGGGAGCTGACAAGAAAGGAGTTCCCTGTCCGTCCCAATCCTCTGTCTGACGCGCAACAAGCAGTCCTTGTCGAGGGTAACGATCGACCCAGGCGTCTGCACTGAGAACTGACCATCTTTTTCATCTGCCTTCTCTATCCCCATCCCCATGAGGACTATGTCTTCTACCTCGGGTTCCATCTGAGGGTCTGTTCGCTAGCCCAGCAATTAAGCCTTCAGGACTTTGGGAGTTTCAAGGCGTGCCCCCAGCATAGACGTCTGCCTCAACGGCGGAAAGACATCTGAGGTGATCTCGTCCAGAGTTCAGAAGAAGGTCGCGGAGTCGCGAAGACCGCCATCGCGTGAGCTCGCGTCAAGTTTTTAGGACAGGATTCGAGCCATGTCAACAGTGACCAATATGACGACAGAAGACGAGATACTGGAGGAGCTGAAGAAGATCCGTCAACTGATGGAACCGAAACCCTCACCCCCGCCCTCAGCTCCAAAGGGATTGTGGGAGGAGTTCATCAGCTTCATAGAGAAGGCGGGCGTTCTTGGCCTAGCAGTGGCCTTCGTGATGGGAACCTACATCAACAAGGTGGTATCGGCGCTCGTCGGAGACATCATCATGCCGATCCCGGGTGCGCTCGTGCTGGGAGGCGATTGGCGCACAGCCGTCTTCACCATGCCGATAGGAAACGGCATGAACTTCCTGATCGGGGACTTCGTCGGGGTCGTGATAGACTTCCTGATAGTATCCGCGGTGATCTTCTTCATAGCCAGGCACGCCAAGAGGTTCGGAATAAAGTAGTCTAGCGGCGTCAGCGATGGTAGCACCTCACCGTGATATGCATATCAAAGGCGCTGGACAGCCGAAGAGCGCGAAGGAGAGAGCGAGACCATCATGAGTGATGTAATTCTAACGGAGGGTCTGACCAAGTTCTACGGGAAACAACGAGGGGTCGTTGACCTCAACGTCAGCGTGGAGAGAGGGGAGGTGTTCGGCTACTTAGGGCCAAACGGCGCCGGCAAGACTACCACGATTCGGTTGCTGTTGGACTTCATCCGCCCTACGCGAGGGCAGGCCAAGATCTTCGGAAAGGATGTGAGCCAAAGTAGTCTCGAGATCAGAAAGCGGATCGGCTACGTTCCCGGAGAACTGGCAATGTACGACAACATGACTGGGAGGGATTTCCTGACGTACTTCGCCCACCTGCGCAATGGTACTGACTGGAGGTATGTCGAAGACCTGGCGAAGAGGCTTGACTGTGACCTATCGCAACCAATCCGTTCCCTCTCACACGGCAACAAGCAGAAGATCGCGCTAATTCAGGCGTTCATGCGCAAGCCTGACCTGCTAATCTTGGACGAACCCACCACAGGCTTGGATCCCCTCATGCAGAGGGAGTTCTACCATATGATTGAGGAGGTCAGGTCAGAGGGTCGCACGGTGTTCCTTTCATCGCACATCCTCCCAGAGGTGGAGCGCACATGCGACCGAGTCGGCATCCTCCGCGAGGGCAAACTCGTGGCGGTGGAAGGTGTGAAAGACCTGAGGACCCGGGCGGTGAGATACTTGGAGATCCGTTTCGCCAAGCCAGTCCCGAAGGAGGCGTTCGTTGGCGTGAGCGGGGTCCGCGACGTGACCATGGAGGACGGGATAATGCACTGCACCGTGGTTGGTTCCTTGGACGCCGTCATCAAGGCAGCTTCATCTTTCCCTGTAGATAACTTGATCACACATGAGCCCAGCCTGGAGGAGGTCTTCATGTCCTTCTACGGACAAGGTGGAGAGCAATGATGCTCAACAATGTGACCTTGAAGACACTGAGAGACAAACGCCGTGCCCTACTGGGATGGGCAATAGCGCTGACCGGGTTTGCGTTTCTCTTCACGCTGTACTGGCCATACATTCGTGACATGCCGTCCATCGTACAGTTGCTTCAAGCGTATCCTGAGGCTCTTATCAAGGTCTTCGTCGGAGGGGATCTGTCCGAGTTCAACCTAGTGCCGGAGTCTTTCCTCAATGCTGAGCTGTTCTTCCTATGGGTGCCCCTGGGCCTCACTCTGTTCGCGGTCGCTTTCGGAAGCGATGCGATAGCTGGAGAGGAGGAGCGGGGCACGCTAGACCTTCTCCTCACGAATCCCGTGCCCAGGAGCAGAATTGTCGTCGAGAAGTTCGTTGCCATGGGGGCCTCTTGTTTGGCCCTGGCTGCCACGCTCTGGATAGCCCTGATGGCCGGCAGCACGATTAGCGAGATGGGAATAGATCCAGCCAGACTGGCGGAGGTGATATTCAGTGCCGTCCTTCTCGGACTCGTCTTTGGATCGTTCTCACTTGCGTTGGGGTGCGTCGGCCTCAAGCCTGGGGTGAGCACCGGAATGGGGGCCGCGCTCGGTGTCGCCTCTTACCTGATCAATGCCTTGGCTCCGGTTTTCAAGGAGATCGAGTCATGCCAGAGGCTGTCCCCCTTCTACTACTACATTGAGGCTGATCCCTTGGTCAACGGGCTGAACATTGGAGATGCGACGATACTCGTCGCTCTGACGGCGATCATGCTGGCTGTTGCACTGGTCGCTTTTCAGCGCCGCGACATCGGCGTATGACGTAGCCCCTCTCTCGGTTGGACCCTGTCGCGTGTTCGATTAGCCAGAGAGATCAGCTCTGCAGTGGTAGCACCTCTTGGTCCTTGAGCCTAGGGACAGAGGCCTTCCACAGCTCGGGCATCTGTACTTCGTCTCACATTCAAGCAACCACTCCACAGTTCCTCCTTTCTTGATCCTCTCTAGATTTGCTCTGATGTCCACTTGATCATCGGTCAGGTAGCCTTTCGCCAGTTCCTCGAACCTAGAACAGGAGCGATCGATGTACTCAGGACACTGATAGCAGAAATCGATTCCCTTCTGCCTCAAGCACTGAACGATCCTGCAGTCATGCCTCCACGAGTCATCCGCAAGCGCCATGCAGCCTTCGCACTTGACTTTCTCAGGAGGGCACTTGAAGAAGGCTGCCACGCGCTTGAGGTACTCTCCATCATCTCTCTGCGCCCTGTAGATTGAACATGCCCCGCAGTACAGCCCACATCTGCCAACAAGATTCCTGTCAGCCAAGGCACAAGCTCAACATAATCATATTCCGGTTCTGACTTTGGACATGAACAGCATTGCGACGATGAAGGCGACCATCGCGAATGGAAAGATGGTCAGGTAACTGCCCGTCAGATCCACCAGCAGACCGGCCAATGGTGGGGCAGTGATGGCAGCTCCAGCAGAGAAGAGGTAGTACAGCCCGACATATCCACCGGTTCCGCCGGACGGAGCCAACTCTGCAACTATCGGAAGGGAGTTTATGTTGATGCAAGCCCAGAAGATCCCGAGAACCGCAACCGCAGCCGATATCAGCAACAATGAGTTAGTCACCAGAGGGACCGCCAGGAACACCACGCCGCCAGCAAGTCCAGCCATGATCACCTTCTTCCGGTTGAACTTTATTGCCAGGTAGCCGCTCGGTATTGCAAATAACACAAACACCAAAGCAAGATAGCCCAACGTGAACGACGCAGTTCCCTCGCTTATCCCGAGATACCACTTACCATATGACGTGAAGAAGGTCTCGACTGCGCTGTAGCCCACGAACCAGAAGAATATCGCGAGCAATATCGACGCTCCGCTCCTGTCCCTGCTCTCGAAGAACAACCCCCTGACCTCTGACAGCATCGAACGGAACGATTCGTTAAAGCCTCCCTTGGGCCCCTCTTCAATGGCCTGTTTTGGCTCTTTGACGGCGACGAAAAGAAGGGCGGTGGAACCCAACAGAATACCCGCAGCTAACCAGAACGGGCTCGCGGCTCCGAAGTGGTCGTACGCGTATCCTCCGCCGAAGAAGGCGAGGATCGAACCGACTCCTCCCATGAAGTTGATTATCCCGTTCGCCGGGCTCAGAAGTTTCCTTGGGGTGACGTCGGGCATCAGTGACACAACCGGAGTCCTGTAAATGGCCATGGCTATGTTGAACACAATCAGCAGAGCTAGGAGAACGAGGAAGCCACTCGACACAAGGCTCGGGGCGATGACAAAGAGCACGGCACCTATGGGAGCTCCCACTAGGATGTACGGCATTCTCCTCCCAAACCTCGTCTTGGTTCTATCGCTGAGAAAACCCACGTAAGGCTGGAGGGTTATCGCCATGATGTTGTCGATGGTCATGACCGCTCCGGCCGCCCATGTCGCTAGGCCCATCTCCTTCAAGAAAACCGGGATGTAGGAGTTGTAGATGCTCCAGATGATGGAAACGCCAAAGAAACCCAGACCGATAAGGAATGTCTTCGTGTAGTCGAGATGTTCTTGCGCAATGGCTTCCATGTCGACAAGCCGACCTTACTCAGCTTATGAGTCTGCGCCCGGGTGCAGCGGAATGGGTGGGGCCCTTCGATGGAAGAACTGGTCGGAGTATCACTGCGTTCCCAGCTTGGACTTGGCAGATTCCGTCAGGTTTCGCGCTGCGACCATCTTGGCCTTCGTCTCTGAGACCCTTCCCGCGTCGAGCGCGGCAGTAGCCTCGTTATAGAGTTGCTCAGCTCTATCGACTCTTGCCTTCGCGTCCTTTGCTGCGGCCCCTCCTGAGAGCGAGCACTCCTCTTTCAGTGTGAGGATTTCCCCATATATTTCGTCTAGCTGGTCCCTCAGCTCGCGCGATGCCTCGGAACGCGCTGACGCCGCCTCCTGTTGACCTTGCATTATGGCCTGAACCTGATCCTCAGCGCCCCTTATGGAATTAGCGAGCAATATCGCGAATTCCGTCGCCATATCGGTGGCTGCGTGCTTGCCCTCCAGAGCGCCATGGACGCCTCCGCCCACTGCGCCGCCCACCGCTCCCAAGGCGGCTTCCTTGTCGCCCTTGAGTATTCCCCCTGCTAGCCCCCCAAGAGCCCCAAGCATCACCCCTTGCTCCGTCGCCTTCTCGGCCGCTTCCTCCAGAGTTCTCTTCTTCACGGTGTAGATCGTCTTAACGTTCGGATCCTGCCTGATGAACTGAAGTCGTCCTATCTCGTCTTTGTACCTGACATCCATCTCAAGAAGGGGCTCGCCGCCGGTCTTGTTCGTAATCTCGGTGCCTGCCAGCGCAAGCTGGGAGCAGACCCTCTCCGTGAAGTCAACGAAGAACTTGCTCACCCCTTGGCTGTAGTACTCGAACGGCATTCCAACTGGAACAGCGTCGAATCGCGATAAAAGCTTTGACGCGCTGAGGGGTTTCTGCTTGGAGGATAACGGCATCTCATGCTCCTGCGTACAGGTGCAACGGAATCGTCACCCTGTACCAGCTATGGATTCCATCCCTTCATCCGGCCATATCTTATAACAGTGGGTTTCCCCCCATGGCTTGACACGATGGCCGACGATGGTCTCCAGCTCCGACGAGCGAGGGCAAGCGGCACAGTAGAAGACCTTCTAGCAGCCAAAGACGCGGGCTTCTCCTGCAAGAGATGTGGTTCTTGCTGTGGTCTCGACGTGAGGGTGACAGAACGAGATCTCATGAGAATCGAGGCAGAGTATCCGAACCTAGTCTCCAAGGTGGCTCGGCTACGCGGTTGCGGCCAGAGGGACGAATCAGGATCCCTCTCCTCATTGGTCTCTGGCGATCTGGGGGTCAGCTGCATCTTCTTGGACGGGAACGAGTGCTTGGTACACAGGGCCAAGCCCCTTCAATGCAGGCTGTACCCCTTCTTTCCCATACCCTTGGACAGGGTGAGGGGATTGATCTCGGACCTTAGCGATCTCGTAACCGTGCGCTCGCCCAAGGGCATCACCTACGTCGTGTCGGTGGATCAGGATTGCAAAGGGGTCACAAAGGCCGTCTCACGAGTCGATTGGCAGGACATCGTGCGCACCTGGGAGCAGTACGAGGACGAGTCGACAGACGACATCACCTAGCCGTGGATCGTCAGCTCGCGCCTAGAGCTTCGTCCCAAATGCAGCCCGGGCGGCCTTGACCGCCCTGCTGACGAGAGAGTCTGATATCGGCAATACCCTCTGGGGGTCGAGCAATGACTTCAGTCTGGATTCGCTGATCCTAGAGGTCACAGCCTTCTTCTTCGACAGCACAGTGAAGAAGTCAGAGTCGGACTGTTTCGCCTCATCGAAAGCCGCGCTCAACAGACGATGAGCCTCACTCCTCCCCATTCCCGCCCTGATGAGTTCGTTCAGGACGAACTCCGAGCACAAGGCGCCCCTCGCAAGGCCAAGGTTCGCGCGGATCGCTTCGGAATCAAGCTCCAAATCGTCAATGACTTGCGTCAATGTGTTGAGTTGCTCGGAGATCAGCCCGAAAGCCTCCGGTATGATCGCTCTCTCGGCCGAGCTGTTCGTCAGGTCCCTCTCGTCCCATAGGACCTCGTTCTCCAGCATCGGAATGGCCAGTGACCTCACCACGCGGGACAACCCCGACACTTTTTCGCATCCAATCGGATTCCGCTTGTGGGGCATGGCGGAGGAACCGATCTGCCCAGGGGTTCGTCCTTCTCTCACCTCTGCGATCTCCGTTCTGTGCAAGTTCCTAAGGGTTGTGGCTATGTTGTCCAACACGGACGAGAGGTTCGCCAATTGTAGCACAACGTGAGCCAAGATATCCCTAGGCACGACCTGCGTGGCCAAGGCGACAGGCCTCAGCCCAAGGGTCTCCAGGGATCTGCGTTCGACCTCAGGGCCAAGCTCTCCCATTGCGGCATAAGTCCCGACCGCGCCGCTGATCTTCCCAACCTTGGCCCGCGCGAGCGAATCCGAGAGCCCTTGGTAGCACCTAGTGATCTCCGTCAGCCACACGGCAAAGCGCAACCCGTACGTGTATGGTTCTGCGTGCATTCCGTGGGTCCTTGCCACGCAAAGGGTCTGGCGGTTCTGTTCCGCCCTCTTCTCAAGCCCCCTGCCCAACGCTCTCACCAACTCGAGCACTCGGTCACCCGCCTCCGAGATTTGGATGAACATCGCCGTGTCGAGGACATCGTTGGATGTCAGTCCGAAGTGAACGAACCTTCCAGCCTCACCAGCGGCCTCCTCAAGGCAGGCAACTACGGCTGCCGTTTCGTGTCCGATCTCCTTCTCCTTCCCTCTTATCTTCTCAACGGATATTCCCTTCCTTGCGGCCTCCGCTATCCCCCGTCCTGCCCAGCCCGGTATCAGTCCCAATTCCGACTGGGTTTGCGCCACGGTCCCCTCAACGGCAAGCATGAGCCTGAACTTCTCGGACTGTGAGAGAGCTTCTCTGACCTCGCTATCACCATACCTGTAGTCCAGAGGGTGAATTGCCTCCGAGTTGTCTTTCATCGAGTTGCCTTGGGACGGAGTGTTAAAAAGCCGACGCCACACGGTCGTGCCGATGAGCCTAGTGGTAGTAGTCTCAGGCTTCTGGGGCGACGAGGGAAAGCGGCACTGACCGCCCCAAGAAGGCAAGGTCGCTGCTTACCTTGCCCTTAAGGATCGCCCCAGCATATCTGTCAGAACCGGGTCCGTGAACGCCGGTCACACTGTCATTCACAATGGGCACGTCTACAAACTCAGGCTTACCCCCAGCGCCTTCGTTAACCCTGAAACGCAACTGAGGATAGCTGCTGGAGCGAACGTGTACATGTCAGTCCTAAGGTCCGAGCTGAGCACTCTTGGCTTGGCTGATAGGCTGAAGGTTGACGCGATGACGTCGATCATCGAGGAACGCCACGTAGAGGCTGACAGGCAGGACTCGTTCCTCAGTGGAGTTGTTGGCACGACGGGCTCAGGTGTCGGGCCGGCCATCGCGGACAGGGTGTTGAGAAGGGCGAAGTTGGCGAAGGATGTCCCTGAGTTGAAGGGATTGACCGCTGACGTGTCGGAGGAGGTCAACTCCAGCTTGGATGAGGGACACACGGTCCATATCGAGGGCAGTCAAGGCTTGTACCTCAGCCTGTATCATGGCACCTATCCATACGTAACTGGTAGGGACACGTCCGCGGCGGCTGTCCTGAGCGAGGTTGGGGTGGGTCCCAAGAGGGTCAACGAAGTGGTGCTGGTCCTGAAATCCTACATGACCAGGGTCGGGCAGGGCCCCCTTCCAGGTGAGCTGACTCCGACCGACGCAGCGAGCAGGGGTTGGCTTGAGACTGGAACCGTGACAGGCAGGCAGAGAAGGGCCGCCCCATTCGACTTCGAGCTTGCGAGAAGGGCGGCGAGGATGAACAGCGCCACTTTGATCGCGGTCACGAAGCTGGACGTCCTGTTTCCAGAGTGCGCCTCCGTAAGAGAGAGAAGACATCTCTCCCCTCGATGCATGGGATTCTTGCGAGCAATAGAAGACAAGGTTGGAGTCCCGGTCAGATATGCGGGGACTGGTCAGAGCACGGCTGACATGGTCGTCATGGGCTGACAGACAGGGCCATCCTTACTGAACGCGCGTCCTCCGTGAGTAGGAGATTGAACCACAGTTCTCCGTGATTCAGCTGTGAGACACAACTTTTATTTAGCGGGATGGGGACGGGGTCGCGATTCCGAGCTGAGTAGGCGTAGATGCCAAAATTCGGATACTCTTGGACAGGACAGGTTCCCGAAAGAGGGGTTGTCAGAGCCAGCCTTAGGGAAGTGAGAATTTCTAGGAAGCATGCTCGGGAGATCGCCAACTGGATAAGGGGATCCAAGATATCCGACGCCAGATCCATGCTCGAGCAGGTAGTTAGAGGGGAGGCCGCGGTTCCATTCAAGAGGTACAACAAGAAGGTCCCCCACAGGAAGGGGCTCGCCAAGGCCTTCGCTGGTCGTTTCCCCAAGAAGGCGGCTGGGCAATTCATAGGCCTGATAGACTCGCTCGAGGCCAATGCGATAGACAAGGGGCTTGACGTTGACGCGCTGAGGATAGTCCACGCCTCAGCCCACTCTGGAAGGAAGGCCATCAGATACACCCCTCGCGCCTTCGGTAGGACCTCGCCAAAGGTCGACGATCTCGTCCACGTTGAACTGGTTGCGACGGAGGTGTCATGACATTGTCAGTCAAGGAGATAGTGACGGACGCGAAGCTCAGGACAGACGTTGAGGAATTCCTCAAGAAGGAATTGAGGTCAGCGGGATTCTCTGACATGAAGATGGTCAAGACTCCCCTGGGGGTCAACCTCACCTTGGTGGTGGGACACCCTGGTCAGGTAATCGGGCCGGGTGGGAGGAACATAAGAGAGCTCTCAGACAAGTTGGTCACTAAGTTCAAGCTGAAGAACCCACAGATCTCAGTCACAGAACTCGAGAACCCGATGCTGGATCCGAACGTTGTGGCCACCAGGATCGGTGAGGCGTTGGAGAGGGGAATAAGGTACAGGAGGGTCTTGCGGCTCTTCATGAGGAGGCTCAAAGAGGCGGGTGCCATCGGCGCCCAGATACGCTTGGCCGGTAAGCTGACATCT